>Ga0315905_10003244_pt1 | contig 16819 bp, 10 predicted proteins | sample LakEriMetagenome_5_FD_203522 | JGI IMG/M metagenome (GOLD analysis project Ga0315905, IMG submission 203522) | Freshwater fungal communities from buoy surface, Lake Erie, Ohio, United States - Buoy 4 MA121 | ecosystem: Environmental > Aquatic > Freshwater > Lake | place: USA: Lake Erie, Ohio... | reverse complement strand
TTTAATTTTGTTGTTTTTTTAATTTTTTGTTTTTCGTTTTTTATTACAGTTACACCATTTTTAAATAATTCAGTATAAACAAAGATCTTTTCATCTCTGCTAATAATCATTTATGATAATATTACAAATAAAATGGCGCGACCCTATTTATTACTAAATGAACATAACAAGTGATCTTTCAAATAGTGAAAATAGGCAAAGTGTATTTTATTTTGAAAATAAAGATGTGGATAATGATTTTTACTGGGAAATTTCGAAGGCAATAAAAACTACACTAGGACCTTCAGGTATGGAAAAACTTCTGAGAAAAAAAACAGGTGAAATTATTATTTCAAATGATGGGGCCACAATTTTAGATAACATAATGTTTTCAAATTCTATTTCTAAAATAATTGCAGAGGTAGCAAGAAGCCAAGATTTTGAAGTCGGAGATGGAACCACAAGTGTATGTTTACTCTCTTTAGAACTTTTAAAGGAAATGAAAATTCTTGTAAAAAACGGAATCCACCCTAAAAAAATTTCAAATGTATTAAAAAAAGGAATGTCTTTTGCAATTCAATTTTTAAACGAGGTTGCCAAAGTACCAAAGTGTAATAACATCGACTCGTTTCGAAGAATTTTGATTTCATGTTGCGCGACTAGTTTAAATTCAAAATTAATATCTGGAAAAAGGCATATTTTTTCTGAAATGATTGTAGATATAGGTCTATTTATGGGAAGCGAATTTGATCCAAACATGATTTCAGTAAAAGAAATTCTTGGGGGAAATCTTTCTGATTCCTTTTTTCTTAAAGGAATTGTAATAAAAAAACCCTTTTCCTATGCAGGATATGAAAAACAAAACAAAAAACTTTATTATCCTCAAATCCTCTTATTAGACATTGAACTAGAAATCAAAACTGAAAAAGACCAGTCTGAAACGAAAATAAATCAGATCAGTGAATTCAAATTTATGGTTGATGTAGAATGGAGTATTATGTATGAAAAACTAGATAAAATTTCACAATCAGGGGCAAAAGTAGTATTTTCCAGAAAATCCATTGGAGATCTCGCGACACAATATTTTGCAGAAAGAGGAATTATTTGTGGTGGAAGAATTTCCGATGATGATTTAGCAAAAATTTCAAAAGGAACTGGCGCTAAAATTTTATCTTCTGACTTAAATTTCAACCTTAACTATTGTGGAAAATGTAAAATACTTGAAGAAAAACAGATAGGAAAAGAAAGGTTTATTGTACTTACTGGATGTCCAATAGAAATAACAACAATTATCATAAGAGGGGGAAATATGAAATTACTCGAAGAAACTAAAAGGTGTCTCAACGATGGAATTATGGTAATGAAAAGAGTGATTAAAAATCGAAAAATTGTTGGTGGAGCAGGATCAATCGAAATGAAGATTTCTGCGAAAATGAGAAAATATGCAAAAAAATTTATGGGGTCGGAACAGATAATTTTGACCAAGTTTGCACAAAGTTTCGAAATTATTCCAAAAACATTATGTGAAAATGGGGGTTTAAATTATTTGACAATTATTAGTTGTCTTAGAAATAAACATTTTGAAAATGATTGTTGGTTGGGGGTTGATATAGAAAAAGGATCAGTTTTTGATTCCATCGAAAATTTTATTTGGGAGCCATTAAACGTAAAAATTAGTGCAATTCAAGCAACAGTTGAAATAGTATCAATGTTAACCAATGTTGGAAAATCTATTTAAACTAATTATTCTAATTAATTGTTAATAAAAATTTTAAATCTCATATTCCATTTAAACACATACTGGTTCATAAAAAAATTTTCTTATTCTTAAACAATTTTCTTCGATTGAATGAGAGTCTCCGTTATATAGTATAATATTATTAATCATCCTTTTTAAAACCAAAAAAATTTCGCCTCTTGTAAAAAATATTTTTTTAGATCTAATTTTTTCTTCGATACTCCGAACATCAATAGAATTGTCTAATTGGTCAAAATAATTTAAAATTCCCATTTTTCTGCTGTCCACAGGTTCAAAAAAAGGAGTTAAAATTTTATCAGATCTAAGTTTGTCTAATATGTTTAGTAATTTGATATTAGAATTTTTTTTTTTTTGTTTTTCTGAAATTTTTTGAGCTAAATTAAAATTTATAAAAGATTTTTTTTCCATTATAGATAAATTATTGTTAGGCTTCAAAAGTTGTTGTAACCTTTTGGTAAACAAACTTTTTTGTAAAAGAATAGTGATGTAAGAGAAAAAATTAGAATTTTTAAAATAAATGTTACATTCCATTAATTCTATTTCTTCATATTCTTTAATGTGTCGAAACCAAAGAGGAACAGGATTTGTTAATATTTTAGAAAATCCTTGCTTTGAAAAAAAATTGATGGCATTATTATCTGCACAAGTAATTATATGTTTAATTTTTCTCGATCTTGCAAAATCTTTCAAAAAAGACATTAGATAAGATCCATAACCTAAACCTTGTACCTTAGTTGATATAGCAAAAAATATCAACTCGATAAATTGATTAGCTTCAAAAATTCTAAAACAACATGAACCAGTTATTTTTTTTTTTTTACCGTCTAATCTAATTAATGTCAATAGAATTTGTTTTTTGTCTAAAATTTGTTTTCCGATATAAAAATCAGGTATGTTAGGAAGTTGAATAGAAAATAACATTTTCAATTTTGTTAATATTTTTATCGATGATTCAGTACCATTATTACTTGTGAATCTTATTGAATTCCCCCCCCCTTGTTCAGAATTCCACCCTTGCTTAAAAAATTTAAAATACCAATCAATTAATAAATATTTTTTTAATTTGAAACGATTTCTTTCAAAAGCAGAATTTTCTGGTATATTTAACAATATTATCAAACCCATAAAATCTGAATATTGAAAAAATCGAATATCAGTAAAAAATTAAATCACATCCTATATTTATATATTTATTTGTTGTATTTTTTTAAAAATGGGAGAAGAAGAATCCCAAGAAATAATTGATATTGAAATCTGGAAGATAAAAAATTTAACAAAAACACTTTCTTCTGTTAAAGGAAATGGTACAAGTATGATATCTCTCATAATACCTCCTGGAGATCAAATTTCTAGAATAAATAAATTATTAACAGAGGAATATTCTACAGCAGTGAATATAAAATCTCGAGTCAACAGACTCTCTGTTCTATCTGCGATTGTTTCAGTACAACAAAGATTAAAAATTTATTCTAGAGTACCTGAAAATGGGTTAATTCTTTATGGAGGTATAATATTAGATGAACAAAACAAAGAAAAAAAACTAGTATATGATATAAAACCTTTTAAAGCAATCAATACATCTTTGTATATGTGTGATAACAAATTTCATACTGACATCCTCTCTTCTTTAATGGAAAAAGATGAAAAAACAGGATTCATAATTATAGACGGAAAAGGATTATTAATCGGTCTACTTAATGGAAATAGAAAAGAAATACTTTCAAAAATGTCCGTAAATTTGCCAAAAAAACATGGTAGAGGAGGTCAATCTGCTGCACGTTTTGGAAGAATCAGATTAGAAAAACGAAATTGTTTTCTCAAAAAGGTTTCTGAAATATCTAGCCAATATTTTATTCCCGATGGACAAAAAGTTATTGTAGAAGGGATTATAATAGGAGGTTCATCTGAATTTAAGAACGAACTTAATTCATCAGATCTTCTTGATGAACGTTTAAGAATAAAAATTTACCAAATAGTAGATTTATCATATGGTGGAGAGGCAGGATTTAATCAGGCAATAGAATATTGTTCACCAATCCTTTCTAATATTAAATTCGTAAAAGAAAAAAACCTCCTTCAATTTTATTTTGAAGAAATTACGAGAGATTCGGGAAAATATGTCTACGGGGCAACACAAACAATTGAATTTTTAATTGCTGGAACAGTTGAAAAACTAATCCTTTGGGAAAATTTCGAAATGTTTCGGTTTACACTTGAAAACTTAATTACAAAAAAAGAAGAAATAAAAATTTTAGGGAAAAACGATGCTGAAAATACTCAGTTTCTAAAAAATATTGAAATTGAAACAAATTCCCTAATTACTAAGAAAGAATTTTTAAGTGACTGGATAATCGAAAATCGAAAAAATTACGGCACAAGCCTGTTTTTTGTTTCTGACAAAACCCCGGAAGGGAATCAATTTAAAAAGGGTTTCGGTGGAATAGGGGGAATTCTCCGATATGTCGTAAAGTTTGAAGAATACTCTAATTAGGTTATTTAAAAAAGTTAAACGCTTTGTCGGGGAATCGAACCCCGATCTCCTGCGTGACAGGCAGGCATACTAACCGCTATACTAACAAAGCCTTTCAGATTTAAAAATAATCATAATTCATTGTGAGCTGAATTTATCATCCTGATAATGGTAGTGAAATAATGAAAGCTTGGATTTTTTCATAATTTCGAAAAAGTTGAGTTTTAGAAATTAATCTATATATAAAAGTAAAAATTTTTCCTCCGTTTAAGGGTGTATAGCTCAATTGGCAGAGTGTCCGCTTAGCATGCGGGAGGTTTTGGGTTCGATTCCCAATATATCCAATTAAATTGAACACATATTCCCTGATCTAATTATACCAAATAATAAAGTCTTAGTAATCGATAATTCTTTCTCACATATTGTTTCCGTTCCCCAAAAACTGGAGTTTTTTTCCTTAAATTCAAAGAATTTTGGTATAAAATCGAAGAAAAAATAAACTAAGCTCAAAAAGCAAAATTTTAGAAATATCCTTATTAACACTTCGATTCTAGAAACAGATTTTATTACGCTTAAAGTTTCAAGCAATATTAGACAATACAAAATTTTTGTGAAATTATTTCCCATAATTCTAAAAACTACTATCATTTTGTTCAAAAAAATTTTAAGCCCAACAGAAGAAAAATGATAAATATAGTTTTTCAGAAAACATTTCTCATTCGTTGACCATAAATAATTTCTGGATTTCAATCGGTTAAAATTTGATTCCATATAACTATTAAACGAAAAAAGTAAGTATGGATTAGAAAATTTTTCACATTTCGTTTTAAGTCGAATAGGATCGATTTCTTTTAGTGATTTTATTTCTTTAAAAACTTCATTTTCCAGATAAATAGACTGTAATAAATTTTTTGAGAAAATTTTATAGATTAGTGAAAACCCGCTTATAGATATATTTTGAATTTTGCAAAACTTATCTGAACCTCCAATATCTAAATTATCCATGTAAGATAAAGTAAAATTTGAAGGATAACCTGGTAATACTAGGGAAAATATATTTTTTAAATCTTTTTCCGTTAAATCTCTAGATAGAAAAAATTCTAGGTTTTGCTCTTCGACCCTTACCATTACTTTTTTTTTAATTGCATTGGTTTTATCAATCATCTTTAAGTTTATAAAATCGTTACAATGGTGGAAATTTTAATAATCACATAATTTTTACTAGGATCCCTTCTTTTTTATTCTCTCCTCAAGAGCCAGATCGAAGAAAAATTTACGGTTAAAAAGATGTTAACAGTTTTACTCAATGTAATTTATAATTACCAAGAAAAAGAAATAAATGAAAGCATAATACTGCTTTCGAATTTTAATACTTATTTGGTTTTAAAAATTTTACTTTGGTTTAGAAAATCTTCTCTCGGAACCTACCGAGGTAACAATTTTTTAATTGACGGGAAAAAAATTAATTCAAAGAAAAATTTATACACAACGATTAACAATATAAATTATAATTTTACGAAAAATAAAAAAAAAACAGCACCTTTTGTAATAATCATGATAATAAATTTAGACTATATTCCTTTAGACAATCAAACAATTTTCAAAAACTTCCTTGATGAAAAAGGGATGATTTTAAAATTTTTTTTTTATGCCAACGATCTTGATTTTTTAGACAAATCTCTTGTGGAGAAGTGTACGATTATATCTTCTTTTAACTCGGTTTTTAATAAAAAAAATTGCCAGAAATTTTGGAAACTACATCTAAGAAAAGCAGATTACTTTAGAAATACAGAGAATATTGAGTTTTTAGAATTAAAAAAAAAAATTTTAAATTATTATTTTTATTTTGAAAAAAAATTTGACAAAAAGATCTTAATCGTAAGAAATGTGTTTTTTAAAATTTTGAAAAATATATCAAACGAAATCTTTTGTGTATTTACTTGTATTAATTTTTTTAAAAAATTCAAAAAATTAACCACTATAATCTCGTGGCGATTATTAATTCAACTCAAAAATTATATCAAAGACTATTCGTTTTATTTAAAAACATCTCCAAATTGATTACCTGAAGAAAAAAATTGTCATAATTTTAAAATATAGATTAAAATTTTTTTTTTATTAATAACTAATTATATCTTTGTAAAGATACAGACTCTAGCCTTAATCTATTCGGAATGTTACCTGTTGACACGATTCTAGATTTTATTTTAGGAATTCTTTGTTCGAAAAAAGTATTGATTTTAATAGGGGAAACGGGTTCTGGAAAAACCATAAGGGTACCACAGTTAGCTTATTTCTTAGGTCTATCAAATAAAAACAAAATTCTTTGTACAGAACCAAGAAGGATTGTAGTTTGTTCTGCTGCTAGAGAAGTCGCTAATAAAATTAGATGTAAATTAGGTTCTACAGTGGGATATTCTATACGCTTTCAAGATTATTCTGGTCCAAAAACTAGAATTAAATTTATAACCGAAGGTCTGTTAATTAAAGAATTATTATTTAATCCTTCCTTGAAAAATTATTCAATCCTTATAGTTGACGAAGTTCACGAAAGATCTTCTAATACAGATATAATTCTTTCTTTGATTAAAAACCAAATTATTTCAAAAATGAATATTAGAGTGATTTTAATGAGTGCAACAATTGAAGCTGAAAAATTTTCTAATTTCCTTTTCCAGTGTCCAGTACTGTGTATACCTGGAAGAAATTTTAATTTAAAATCTTATTTTTTTAGATTTACGATAGAAAATTTTATTTTAAGTGTAACAAAAGTGGTTCTTAAAATCCTAAAAACAACTCTCAAAGGAAATATATTAATCTTTACAAGGGGAAGGAGTGACATAGATAAAATTGGGCACATTTTTTTTTCATTAAAAAATTCCCTAAATTTTCGTTCAAAATATGAAATATTTCCAATTTTTTCAGAAATTTCAACTAAAGAACAACTGGATCTTCTAACAGGTTTTTCGAAGGATAGAAAAATAATTTTGGCTACAAATATAGCTGAAGCAGGTTTAACAATACCGAATATTAATTTTGTAATTGACACAGGCTTATCAAAAGTAAATTGTTTCGATTTAAAATGGAATCAGGCAAAACTATCACCTTTTCCTATTAATAAATTGAGTGTATTTCAAAGAACTGGTAGAACTGGTAGAACTGGAAATGGACGGTGTTATCGATTGTATACAAAATGGAGTTATAAAAATGAACTAAAAGATAGTTATTTACCCGAAATTCAACGAATAGATTTATGTGGGGTTATTCTTTTCTTCAAAAGTTTGGGTTTTACGAATTTTTTTAATATAAATTGGCTAGATAACCCAAACAAAATTTTATTGTTTGTTGGGCTTAAAATTCTTTATCTTATAGGAGCAATAAATAACAAAAAAAATTTGACAATTTTAGGTAGGAAAATGGCTGAGTTACCATTAAAACCGATGTTAGGGAAAAGTTTAATTTTAAGCGAAAGGTTCAATTGCAAGAATGAAATTTTACACTTATCTTGTATACTTTCAATTTCTTCATTTAAAGTGAAATTGAAAAGTTTAACAAAGATAACAGAAAGGAGAAAATTAAAAAAGAGTGATCATTTAATTTATTCCACATTTTTCAAAAATTGGAAAAAATCAGGTTATTCTTATAAATGGTGTAATACAAATGAATTAAATTTTGTTGAGTTAAGTCTAGCAAAGAATATCGAAGTTCAATTGGAATCAATACTCAAGAAATCGAAAATTTTAAATGAAATCTCAAAAAAAAAAGAACCAATGAAAGCATTAATTTCGGGTTTTTATCTCAATATCGCAAAATTATTAAAACATGGTTTTTTTAAATTAATCTTTTCTAGATCTTATACAACTCTTTTGATAAACCGAGAAAGTATATTAAATATTCTCCCTTGGAAACCCAATTTAATTTTATTTGATCATATATCATTAAACCAAAATTTCTCTATGAAAGTTGTAAGTATAGTAAAACTTAAAAATTTGAAAAACCTCTTGTTTTCATAATTATACAAATAAATCCATTGGAAAAAAATTTTAATAAAAAGTTGGAAAAAAAAAAACCAATTATTTTTTAATTTAAAATAAAATTTAAAATTAAATGCATTCGGCGAAACTTTCTTTAATCTCAGTCCCAATAAAAAGGAATGATTTGCTCTGCTTAGAATTCGATTCGATTGGGAATTGCTTTTTCAGACGTTTAAGTCGAACAGAACTCCTCAAAGAGGCTGGTGAATCTTTGCAGGAAGATTTTTCGAAATTGCAAATTGTCTATTCTGATCTTTCTTTTCAAAAAAATTTATCTCTTTTCCCATTAAATTCACTAAACGAAAGAGATAAGAGAGGGCTCTTAAAATTTTTTCGAGGGTCTTTGCAAAGTAGAGATATAAGACAAGTGGATCCTGCATTTAGTGCGAGACCTGCCCTTTGGGTTCGACATAATGCTATACTTCTTTCACTAGAGCAGATAAGAGCGGTAATTTTGTATAATAAATTGTTTCTGTTTGATCCAGACAATCCAAAGGTAAAAAGGGCTGGTAAAATTATTTCGGAGAGGTTAGAAAAAACTTTAAATGGAGATATTGATGTAAATAGCATGCCCTATGAATTCAGGGCATTAGAAGGAATACTTGTAAATGTTTGTTTAAGTTTAGAAAAAGATTTTTCCTCATTAGAGCCTACTATTCTTGAAAATCTTGATGATTTGCCGACAAAATTAACAAGCAGACAACTTGAAGAATTAAGGTCTTTTAAACAAAGATTGAGTCAATTTTCAGCAAGATCACAGGAAGTACAGCGAGTGATTCAAGAAATTCTGGAAGAGGATGAAAATATGATCAATATGTATCTTACCGAAAAAAGTTTGCTTCCGAGACATAGACGGAATTTGGTTGAACACGAGGAAATTGAAATACTATCTGAAAGTTATTTACAAGTTATTGACCATTTGACAAATCGTGCTGAACTTTTAGACAATGCAATAGATGATACAGAAGATTTAGTTACAATTCGACTAGATACTATTCGGAATAGAATACTATTTGTGGAATTGACTTTGAATATTCTTGGTTTGGCCTTTGCTGCAGGAAGTCTAGTATCTGGAATTTTCGGAATGAATTTAGGAGTTCCTATTTTTAAAGAGGAAAATGGTTCGAGCATATATTTTTTCATCTGTGTTTTTATTATTTTAGGATCTATAATGTCATTATACTGGTGGCTTTTTAAATGGTGTAAAGAAAAAGGTTTGTATAGTACTTAAAAAATTAACTAAAGAAAATTCCACAATAACATTGTAAATACCTAAATGCCACAATTAAGCAAAACTTGGCTCCAGAAATGTATGTCGGTGCATTAAGAAACTCCTTTCCTAACAATCTTAGTTTGAATGATGAAAATTTTTCAGGAATGCTAGGATTGGTTTTGGTACAAATACATTTAATTCCTGAACATGTAAAAACACCAAATTCATATCCAACCTATTCCAATGCCAATTTTTTGCCATTTTTGTGCAATACATTGAGTATCCAGGCTTTTTTTCACAAAATTTATCTTAATGCCCAAAAAATTAATCAATTGGATTTTATTTCCAAGCTATTTGATTTCACCTTTAATTTTTCCACCCTTAATAAACCAAGGTTAAAAATATTTCATTTACTTAGGGAAATTACAATTATAGAATCCAATACATTTTCAGGGTCGTTAAAATCAAATTTTAGAGTGAATGAAGTGTTGTTTTTAATTTTTCAAAAATTCCGGTTTTTAAAAATTATTTGTAGTTTACTTTTAGATTTTTTTAAGGAACCAAAATTAGCATATGAAAATAAGGAAATACTTACAATGTTTTCAGAAAAACAGGTTACATTTTTTTATAAAATTATAACAAAAATAAATATTTCTGAAAAAAATTATGGAGAAAAAAAATTTAAAAATAATTTTCATGGAAATAAAATTCCAAAAAACCTTTTTTTTTTAAAAATGAAACAAATTAAAATGGTAAGTTTTCAAAAATTTTTATCTACCTCGATTATAAATGGAATTTTAACCAATAAATTAATCTACGATAAATTCAGTTTTTATTTTCATCAGAAAAATATATGGAATCGATTAAAAATAAATGGTAAAATAAAAAATTTAATTAAATTTATTAAAAAAGAAATATTTTACTGTTCAACCAATATTTTTCATAAAAACCTCAGAAAGAATATTCAGTTGAAATATTTTAAGGAAATTAGATCGCTTTTTTTAAAAACTTACAAAAATTCCTTTTTTAGTGGTTACAAATTTGATGTTTTACAAAAATTTTCTTACTTTTTGGAAGGATTTAAACTCAACTCTTTCAGAGGGGTATTTTTTCAGAAAAACCTTCACGATTTCCCGAAAACTCTTCTTCTAGATATTTTAATTAATTTTGATCCTTCAAATCAAAAAAACCCAGAAGTTTTAATCTTTAAAAAAAAAATTCTAAAAAAAAGCTTAAATTATTTAATAAAAGGATTGATTCTTTCAAATAGCCTTAAAAAATTTGTTGGTTTTATGTGGTATCTATCATCATTTAGTTTATTGAAAAGAGCCATGGAAAATTCTTGGAGAATACAATTAACTAAACGAAATACAGTTTTTTTTGAATTGAATTTAAATAAAAGTATGAAATTCAATTCCGAAATATTGGTATGTTTTACAACATTCCAAAAAAAATTTTGTCAGCAAGCATCTGATGAATTTTCAATTAATTTTCAAAATCGATATAAAATTTTGAAAAAATCACCTAATTTGTTTATTTTAGTTGAAAATTTTTTTCTAAATTTTCAAATGAATTTAGGAATGAAATCCATAATTTTTGCAAAACAAATAAATAGGATTATTGGGATTGGAAATTTTTATTTGCTTACAATTTTAAGAGTTAAGAAAATATTTTCTGATGGTTATAAGTTTAAACTTGAAATTTTTCAAAAAAAAAAAAAACTATCTGACGTTTTCGGAAAAAAAATTAGAATTTTATTTAAAAATCTACGTAATTCAAAAAATTTTTTAGAAATTTCTAATTTATTTTAACTCTCTCTCAAAAGTTTGTACATTTTTTTAGACCCATTAAAGTATTGGTTCTTAAAAATTTACAAAATATTATTTTTACTTAACTCTATTAGATTTTTTAATTTTAAAATCCATTCCTCAACCAATCCAACTATTTTTTTTAAAACCGAGGGGTCGATTTCTATCAACTTCTTTATTTTTAAATTTGCCAATATCTCGAAAATTATTTTATAAGTAAAATTATTTCCTTTTTTTATTTGATTCCATAAAACAAGAGATTTAAATATAAAATTTATGGCTGGTGATTCAAAAAAATTAATAAATTTTGAAAGAATTTTCTCAAAATCTAAAGGGTTTTTTCTATATGAAAATTCCAAAAAATCCATAAATACAAAAGGATTTTTAGAAAAAACAATTCTTTTAAAAACAAACTCAAAATTTTCATAAAACTTGTTTATTTTTAGTGCTTTTTTCAATAAAAAAATTCTTGAGAACTTTCTAGTTTGTTTTTTAGACAATTCAAAACTAATATCTTTTAAAAATATCATTTTACCCTCTGTACACCCTGAAACAATGGTTTCATCTTCAGAAAATCCAACACCCCAAACAGGTTTATCATGATTCTTTAAAACTTTAAAACTGGTCAAATTAGACACTGAAATTATTCTTATTATCCCATCGTATGATCCTGCAATTAAAATAGAACCTTTTTTATTAAATTCAAGATTCAATATCATAGAACCATCGCCTTTTAATATCTTGAAAATATTATTTATATTGATATCGTAAAAGACAACAGAACCGTTCTCAGTTCCGCCGCACAAAAGTTTATTTCGAGGAGAGAATTTCACACAACATATTTTTTTTTTTGGCATCACAACTCTCCAGGTCAAATCTTTATTTCTTGTTTCCATTAAAAAAGTTCCTTTTTTTTTAGTTAATAAAACCAATAAACCAAAATCAATAGATGCAGACAGTAAAAGAATTGGATCATTAGTAATTTTTTTAATCCAAACAAGTTTTAATTCGGTTTTTTTGAAATTGTAAAAAAAAAGCTTCCAACACTTTATGAATCCATTTCCAAATCCACAAATCAAATAAATTTTTGGATGCTTCCCTTTATTTACGAAAAATTCCATGGAAAATTTTTCTGAAAAGTAATTTTTTTCCAACAAAGAAGACGAAACAAGGTTATAAATGTAAATTTCGTGAGAACTACTTCCTATTAAAATAAATTTTTCTTTTAGGATGATTTCTGTTGGAATAACATTTTCTATTGGAAATAAACCAACAAATTTAAAACAACTTCCATTTAAAACATTTATAAAAGGGGATTTATTTCCAATCAAAATAGAATTTTTTTTTCCAAAAAATTTTACTGAGTTGATGCTTTCGTTTCTTATAATGATGGTATTTGAATTTACAAAATATATAAATTTTTCAGTTAAGGGTTTAATTTCTAAAAAATTGGTAGATCTTAAAAAAAACAAAATTGAAAAGGAACCATGGTTGAAAAAGATTTTACCTTGTCTCGAATTAAAAAATTTTCCTTGAAGCAGGTATTTTTCAAAACAATATAATTTAATAGTGAACACATTAAGAAATTGGAAGTTAATGAAGAAAAAGGATTCATTTCCCCATATTAAAATTTCATTATTTTCCATTGGTAAAATTTTAGATATTTTTTGGGAAAGGAAAATTGATTTTATTACTTTCCCATGACAATTACAAGATATTTTAATTGTTCTTTTTGAAAAAGAAATAATAAAATTTTTTCTGATTAGAAAAATTTCACTGTTCTTAAAATTTTTGGTTTTTTTAGTGAATAAATTGTATGAAACCAAACAATTTTCTTTCAAAATACCATAAAATTCGAATTTAGAATTTGCTCCAATACCTGAAATTAAGTTAAAAATTGGACTTTTAAATTTAAAGATTGAAAATATTTTTCCTTCACAATTTATAATTAGAATTTTACCATTAGAAAAAGACAGAATAATAAAATTTTCATTTTTAGTGAAACACGTTGATATCAAATCGATAGGTTTTTCAGATTCACATGAAAATTCTAAAACTTTTTTGAAAAAAAATTGACCGTTGATCTTTAAAACTTTTGATATTTTTTGAGATAATTTAAAAACTAAAACAACTTTTTTTCTAATTACAAATGATAATTTAGACCCTGAATCGGAAAATTTCAATAAGCTTATAAAAGTTGATTCATTCCTAATCACATTACACAAAGCAAAAGCTTTTAATTTTTCGACAAAAATAAAAATTTTATTCAATCTAACTGTGGCATAAATATGATATTCAACGGAAAAAATGAAATTTTTTAATACTATTTGATAAGGTGAATCTGAGAAATTAAAAAATTCCGAAACCACTTTAAAATTAGATTTCGTTTGAACGGGAAAAGACTCTTTAGTTAAATTTGGCATGACGATAAGTAAAAATAAAATGAGTGAGGTTGCTTAATTAATTAATTATATTTTTTATTGAATAATTTAAAACTTTGTTTCAAATCAAGAATGATGATTTAAATTTGGGCGGGCTGAAAAACAAAAATGTGCTGATTTTTAATTTCAACAATTCCTGAAAATATAAAAAAAAATTTAAAAATAAAAATAACGGTTTACAATTTTTAATGAACTTATATACCCCCTTTCGTTGAGACTCTTGATTTGAATAAGAACACCTCTAGGATCTACTAAAAAAAACTCCGACAATTTTTTTGTTGTTGTGAAAATAAACCATTCTGGTTTAGCATTTATTTTTGTTTTTAATACTCTCATCAATATTGCTTCTGTAATATATATATGATCACCACATGAATCTTTAATTTCATGAGCATTTTTTTCATTTTCTGGATTCTCAGTTATTCCACTAGACTTAAATAATTGACAATTGGGTAGAAAAGATTCGTTTATTACAAGAAGATTTTCCAAAATTAAAAATTCGTGTATAAATAATTTTGAAAATTTATTTTGCTCTCTAATCTCATCCCACACTTTCTGTCCTCGTCGGTTATTTCCCGTCAAAAACGTATATTCAGACTCAAAAACAAAATTGCATCTATTGAAAGACATTAAAATTAAAACCTCATCGTTTTTAACTTGAAAAAAATAATAAATAATCTTGGAACAAAAAACAATAGAACCTTGAATAATTGTTCTTAATACGTCAAAATTCCAAATGAGTTGCTTTTTCTTTAAATTTTTTTTGAAATATGAACGAGAAGTAAGTCGAAAACCTCTAAAAATTCGAATCGGTAAAAATTGGATTTCTTTTTTAGACTTTGTTAAAATATTTGAATTTATTATTTGTATTTTTCCATTGAAAAAAAACACTGTCACTTCATCTCTTCTTATTTCTAAAATGCTTTTTTCTTTTTCAGTATTATTTTTGCGAACTAGGTTTTTGTAGAATTGAATTTTTTGTATAATTAACATACCCGAACGAATTAAACTTGAACTATTTTCTTCGGATATTTTAAATAATCTATTTTGGAAACTGGATAAAATCTGATTTTTTTTATTCATAGGTAAAATGATGCAAATGTTTTTTAATAGATTAACATATTCATGTTTATTTTCCTCAAAAAATTTTACCTGATCTTTTGTATTCAAAATTTTATTGAGAGTGTAACAATTTTGAGTAAAAAAATTAAATTTTTTATTAAAAATCATACTAGTTAAATATAGAACGATTGATAAATAAAAATGTTCAAATGAACCCAGACTAAAACGTAGTAGTTTTAAATTTTTCCGCAAACAAATTATTCCAATTTGAAAATGAATATTGTGGGGGAAAAAAAAAGAAAAAAAATTAAAATTTAAGTGTTCTTGATAAAAAAACAAATATTTTCCAATATATTCCTTTAATTTTTCTCTTCTTACATTTTTTTTTTTTTCTTTTATTGGAATTAATGGAAAAAAACAAGCGTTTTCTCTAGGTTTCAAGTAAATAAAAAAATTCAAAAAAAAAAAAATTTTCCAGTAACAAACTTTAATATTTCCCGGCAATTTTTGAAAAATTACTGGTATTTTTAGCTTTTTTTCGGCAGCAAAAAAAAATTCTGCATGTTTAATGTTTGAAACAAAGATAAATCGATTATAAATATCCGTTTCGTAATTTTTAAATAAAATCAAAATAAAAGTGCTTAGTCGTAAACTTTTTGAATATTTTAAACTAGTTTGTTCAAAAAAATTGTTGGAAACTTTAACCGAATAAGAAGAAAATTCAGTATTAAGAAAAACTTTCAAAAACGGGCAACTTGAAAAAACAAAAATGTATTTAAAAAAATCTTCGCTTTTTTCAATACAAATGTTTTTCTTACTTTCAACAAGTAGATATAATAATTTTGTGCCTAATAAGTAAAGGAATTTTTTAGAAATTCTATTCAATTTTTCTTTTTCAAATAACTCCTTGTCTATTAAAAATTTTTTTAGAGTTGAGATAATTTTCCAGGTTTTTTTGGATAAAATTATATTCAGAGATTTATTATTAAGAAAAAAAGAAAATTTTATCATTTCTTTGGTATAAAATCCGGTAGTCCGTAATTTAAGAATGAATAAATTTCTAGAAATTATCGACCATGAAAAATAAATTGAAATTATGGGCTTTAAAAACTTTAAAAAATAACTTTTTAAAATTTGTTCCATAAATGAATTAAATTTCAAATTAAATTTTTTCATAAAGAAAAAATTTTCTACCCAATAAAATAATATCTCTCTTCTAGTTGAATTAATTAAAATATGATAAAAACTTAGACAAATTTCTTTGATAACTAATGTAAACCCTTCTTTTCTTAAAACCTTGAAAATTTTTTTTAAAATAGAATGATGAAAATCATTAATTAAAATCGAACAAAATCCAGAACTTGATTTTTCAGATCGGTTTGGTGTAATTAGAGTTTTACTTTTAAATTTAGTCATAAAAATTCGGTAAATTTTGGAAATAGGTTTTTCAGGAAAATACTTGATATTGTCCCTTTTATCTGAATAATCTCTGATTTTTGAAATTAAGAAAAATTTTTGAACCTTTATTAACCAAAGTTGTATTGCAAAATTTATAATATTAACCATGTTTTTTAATAATAAAAAATATCCAATTCTTATCGGGATATTTGAAAGATTTATACACAGAATTATTTTAAATTATGTTTATATTTTAAGCATAGTATCAAATCCTTTGGAAGTAAAGTTATTTTGTTGAAATTTTCTAATGTTTCTAAATTTCGAACTTCGAATTGGAAAACTTGTTTTAATTCCATGATATTGTTTAATTTTTGTTTTAATACATTCATTGTTACTCAATTCTTCCGTTCGTAAAACAATAATAGAACTCCATCTAACTTTATAACTTCCGGCCATTTCAAGATACATTTGCTCGATAGCTCCGATTACAGAAACATCTCTGTATTCTTTATACATATTTATTGGACCGTTTTTAGAATCATATTTTATCCAAACACCGAAGTTCCTGATAAAATTTGCCCTTAATGGTCTTATTTTTTTTATTGATACAAGTTCGCCAGCTGATTTTTTTACTTTTTGAGTTTTTTTTAAAAAA
>Ga0315905_10003242_pt1 | contig 16826 bp, 16 predicted proteins | sample LakEriMetagenome_5_FD_203522 | JGI IMG/M metagenome (GOLD analysis project Ga0315905, IMG submission 203522) | Freshwater fungal communities from buoy surface, Lake Erie, Ohio, United States - Buoy 4 MA121 | ecosystem: Environmental > Aquatic > Freshwater > Lake | place: USA: Lake Erie, Ohio... | reverse complement strand
AGCCAACATCCCCACAGCCGCAGTCGGCCTCATCACCGAACCCGAACAAGCCGAACACATCATCGCCACCGGCGAAGCAGATGCAGTCTTCTTAGCTCGTGCAATGCTCCGCAATCCTCGATGGGCACTTATGGCTTCAGAGAAACTTGGGCACCGGATTGATTGGGCGTTGCCGTTGGATAGAGGTAGGACTGTTTAACTCCCGCAATCTGTTTAATATTTTTGGCTTTACCTCTATCTTTACTACCTAGCCCCTTCGGAGGAAACATGGCCCAGCTCGAATCTCTACTTAGCCAAATCGATTCGGGGTCGATGCTCCTTCCAGAATTTCAACGTGGCTATGTTTGGAATCGCGACCAAGTTCGTGGATTACTTCGCTCGCTTTACCTGGGCTATCCGGTTGGTGGCCTACTGGTTTGGGAAACCGAAACCACGCCTGAAGATGTACGCGGCACCGATATTGCGGTGGGAAATAGAACGCTTTTACTTGATGGACAGCAAAGGCTCACCACTCTCTACGGTGTCGTGAGAGGCCGGCCACCTAAATTCTTCGAAGGAGATCAAAACACTTTCCTTGGATTGAGATTCAGCGTTGAAGATGAAACCTTTGAGTTCTACTCCCCTGCCAAAATGAAGGGTGATCCCACTTGGATTGACGTGACAAGACTCTTCCAGGAAGAAGGTCTAAAGCCATTCATCGACGAGTTCAGTGTCCCTGAATACAAGGATAAATTTTCAGAATATCTCAAGCGTTTATCAGAGCTTTCCAATATCTTAAAGCGAGAATTTCACTTAGAGAAGATTGTCGGTAAAGACAAAACCACGGATGTGGTTGTTGATATTTTCAATCGAGTAAATTCTGGCGGAACCAAGCTAAGCAAGGGAGATCTAGCCCTAGCAAAAATCTCAGCAAAAGCGCCTGAACTTCGAAATAAGATGCGCGATGACCTGGTCACATGGGAAAAAAATGGCTACCACTTCACTCTTGATTGGCTACTTCGTAACGTAAATGCTGTTGCCACTGGTCGCTCCCAATTCCTTCACCTTGATGACGTACACATTAATGATTTTGAAAGAGCTTTAGAGCACTCTACGAAGTACATAAATGCAATCCTGAATCTAATCGCTAGTCGTCTTGGTCTAGATCATGATCGAGTTCTCATGGGAAGGTTTGCTCTCCCCGTACTGGCGCTTTATCTCCATCAACATGGGGGCAAATTCCCCACAAAGGCAGATGCAGATAAGGCCCTCTATTGGTACATACATGTTGGATTATGGGGAAGATTCGCTGGCTCGACTGAATCGATGCTCGCGCAAGACTATGAAATTTTACGTAAGGCAGGGCTCGATGGTGTCATTCAAGAAGTAGAGCGAACACGTGGTGGCTCACTCAAAATTTCTGCCGACGATTTCAAGGTCAATACGATGGGTTCTCGTTTCTATCCACTTCTTTATCTACTCACTCGCGTGGGTGCAGGAAAAGATTTACTCACCGGTATTGAGCTTCAAAAGAGTCTTCTCGGAAGTCTCTCCTCCTTGCAGGTGCATCACATTTTTCCTAAGAAGGTTCTTCGAGATGCAGACTATAAGCGCACTGAGATCAATGCTGTGGCTAACTTCTGCTTCTTAACGCAAGAGAGCAACTTGATAATTACCAAGCGTGAGCCTGAGGACTATTTCAAACAAGTGATCAAGGAAGCAGGCGAGGAAGCCCTAGCCTCTCAATGGATACCTCTAGACAAGAAACTTTGGAAGATTGAGAACTACCGAGAATTTCTTTCTGCACGCCGCGAACTCCTAGCCAACGCAGCAAATGGATTTCTCGATTCACTATTGGCGGGAAGCGCCGATGAACTCGCATTAATTAGGTTGACGCCGGTCGAAGACGAAGACACCGCCGAGCGAAATTCTGAAATCAACAAAATGTTGCTCGAGCTTGGTGAGTACGGAGTCTCAATGCCTCAACTGAATGTGGAAATTTATCATCCTGACACGCAAGAGTTGCTTGGTATTGCCGAGGCTTACTGGCCAAATGGTCTGCAACCGGGGATCGGTGAGCCAGTTATCCTTGAAATGGATAAGCGAGAAATTGACGAAGAAAAGATGGATGACTTAGATGCACGGGTCTTTTATACAATCCGTGCTCTGAGACGATATGTGACTTCGAGAGCGAAAATCTCATCAGGTCAAGAAAGTGCCTAGCGCTGACAGATAGCCACTAATTAGGAGGTAAGGATCCAATTCTGTGACAGAACATTGTCCAGCGTGAGCAAAAAGCACACCAATAATTCAAATCGTTAACTAGTCGAGATTGCATAAGTACTATGTGGCTTATAAAGATGCTTTTGGAACTTTAGGAAGACCATACGAGCTATATCAACGCTACCTAACGTCGCAACACCCTCTATGGCAGACTTATACTTAATTGCCAAGAGCGTTTCGAGCTTTGAGTCATCAAGTTCGTCAACGCCAGAAGTCACGTACTGACCTACTAGAAAATCAACAAACTCCATCTGCTGTGGTGTAAGTTCGTTTTCTAGAATCGTTCTCGACATAGTGGCTCGTGCTTTTCTTTGGATAGGCTCGAAGTGATACTTGATGTATTCGAGCACATCGAATAGATCTGAGGATTGAGCGTCGATTAAATCCTGTATGTCCTCAAGTTGGGCCTTTGAGAATCCGGCATCCTCAAGCTTCTGCAATAGTTGTTTACGAGTGGCAGGGACGGTCCATATTTCCCGTAACTCTGCTTCACTCTTGAAGAAATCAGGCATATCCAGAGTATTGAAAAGTGACTGTACGAAGTCGGTAAGCGTCATCGTCTTTCCATCTACCGAATAGAACATCTTTTCCGTAAAGTTCTTAAACTCAAGCTCTTTACCGTTCGCAAGTTTCACCAGAATTCGAACAGGACGCTCCTCTCCGCCTTCTCCACCACCAGTTCCAGTACCACCTGTCCCTGTTTTATCTCCCACAGGAGGAATCGCGGGGCCTTCAGGGCCCTCTGGTGGATCAGGTTCTCCATCCCACTCAGGATCATAAAAATTATGGGAAGCGTTAAAGAAATCGTGGACCGTGAAGTAATCCTTCCCTTCAAACAATCGAGTGCCTCGGCCAATAATCTGCTTGAACTCAATAATTGAATTAACAGGTCTAAGAATTACGATGTGTCGAATATTCCTGGCATCTACTCCTGTTGAAAGCTTCTGAGAGGTCGTCAAAATGGTTGGAATAGTCTTTTCGTTATCCTGAAATGCCCGTAAGTAGTCTTCGCCTAGATCCCCATCATTAGCAGTCACTCGTACACAATAAGTTGGGTTTGGATTGCTCTTCTTCTCGTTTATGATGTCCCTGATCAGAGCAGCATGATCCTGATTTGCACAGAAGACCAAGGTCTTTTCATTAGTTCCTAACTTATCTAGGAAAAGAGAAACCAGATACTCCTCACGTTCTCTGATCAAAATTTTGTTAGCCCACTCACCGTCACTATAAACGTGACCAGCCTCAATATCACCTTCGATCACATCATCTTCAGGATCATAAATATAAGAATCGATATTTGTCGTGTATTTGCGAACTCTGAATGGGGTTAGGAAACCGTCTTCAATTCCATCCTTGAGCGCATAAACAAATTTAGGTTCCCCGAAGTAGCGATAGGTGTCTACGTTATCTTTTCGCTTGGGTGTTGCAGTCAATCCGATCTGTACCGCTGAACTAAAGTATTCCAAAATATCTCGCCAGTTTGATTCATCATTTGCGCCACCACGATGGCACTCGTCAACGATGATTAAGTCAAAGAAGTCCTTTGGGTAATCCCCGAAAAATGGTTTCCCTTGCGGACCGGTCATAAACGTTTGAAAAATAGTGAAGAAAATATTTGCATTCGTTGGTACCACTTTGCGCTTAGCAATACTCTTTGGAGAGACTCGAATGCGCTCGTCCTCAGTAAATGCCGAGAATTCGTTATAAGCCTGATTAGCCAAGATATTTCTATCAGCCAAGAACAAGACTCTAGGGCGACGCTTCTTATCCTCTTGCACTGTCCATCTAGCCTGAAACAACTTCCATGCAACATGAAAAGCTATTCGAGTCTTTCCTGTACCAGTAGCAAGCGTCAGCAGAATTCTCTTCTCACCACCGGCAATCGCTGTAAGAGTTCGCTCAACCGCTATTTGTGCAAAGTATCGAACATCTTGACCTTTGTTTTCCCAGGCTACCGCTCTGAAATCATCACGCCAAGAGTTTTCAGGCTCTAGTAGAGAATCAAGCAACTCTTTTGGTCCTGGATAAACTGAAACATCCTTCTCTTCCCCGGTAAGCATATTGACCTGACGGATTTTCTTGCCATTAGTAGCAAAGGCATAAGGCACCTGAAGTTTTGTTGCATAGTCAAGTGCTTGAGCAACACCTTCTGTGTAAATCGCGTCATATGGTTTAGCCTCAACTACAGCCAAGCGCACACCCTTGTACTCCAATACATAGTCTGCGATTTTTCCTTTAGCTCTCCTGCCGCCACCAAGGATGCGACCATCAGTGATGGAAAATTCACGCCGAACAATTACATCACGACCGATTTCGGAAACTCCATCACGTTCCCAGCCTGAAGATTTTAGGGCTGGATCAATGTAGATCGCTCGAGTATCTGCTTCAGTCAGACTCATATTGAAACCACTTCATTTGTTGGTGAAAACGCTTCACTAAGCAAGCTTTGCCGCAACATGTCCGCAAAGTCTCTTGTCACAGCAATTTGATTTATCGTGCTTTCAATCTCTTTATGGGCCCTATCAAGTTTCTCTACAATCTCGCGTTGCCTATTTAGGGGAGGGACTAATATATTCAAATTTCTTAATTGATCCAAGTAAAAACCCTGTTGGGCCACTCCGCGAGACTCAGAAAGGAGTGTCGAAAGCATTGATTGTAAGGAATACATTAAAAAACGAGAATTCAATTTAGATTGATTGGGACGAATTACAGCTACGCTTCGCTGTAATGTAATCAAACCAAGATCAGAATTAAATACCGCTGCTCTTCCAATTGTTCCCACAATAGTAAGTAGAACATCCAAGTCTTTCAAGTTTGTTCGTTTGTCTTCTTGAGTAAAGTCTTTCTCTGACAAATAGCGAACTTTTTCCAAATTAATACTATCATTAAAAATATTTCTGCTACTCAACATTAAATAATTGCTGTGTTCAATCCCCTTTGGCGGATTGTGACTTCCGTCAGTAATTGCCTCAGTAACTTCACTCAATCTGCAAGAATCGTAAGAATCCCTGAGAGCAGATATTTGGCTTTCTAGCTGACTACCTCGCTCTAAGTTATCTTCTTCGGTCAAGAAAGCTGCTCCCAACAGGGATTGTAATAATTGGTTTGCTTTATCTTCACCGACTCTAAGATTCTCTTCAAGTAAATCTATCTCTGTAAAGACTGTATCAAGTTTCTCTACAATCTTCCGTTGAACTTCTAAAGTTGGAACGAATATCTCAATAGGCGATAGTGACTCTCTTGTAATCTGCGGTTGAGCAGTACCGGAAATTGCGTCTTTGATATTAATTCCCCCCAGAAACGCGTATTTCAAATAGTCACGAGTAACAATTTTTTCAAAGGGTTGCACAACCATTGCATTGCCATTTATCCAAGAAAACGGTTCAGAGATGTGGATTGACCCAACCGATCCTCGACATCCAAGCAAAAGTTGTGGCTCTTCATGATTGTATTTGTCATTGAATCCAATTTTTCCATTGGCTCCGTAAACTGGAAATACTCCATCTGCGGGTAACGATTTCTTTGCAATTGTTTCCGGCTGGTAAACATGACACACTTCACTCAACTTCATAAACTTATTTTCACTCATAGTAAATCCTTAATCCTCTGAAGAATCGCTTTATTCTCGGCATCCAGTGATTCAATTTCAGCGATAATCTCAGCCGGAGAGCGATGAATCACTTCATCGTTTCGATTCGGGTTCTTCACTGATAGGTCCCATGTATCTTGATTTACGGTTGATACATCGACTGACCATGACAGATCTGAATCTTTAGACATCTTTTGCAATTCGATGAAATCTTCTAAATCCCCCTCGTTGAGTGGATTGGTCTTACCCATATTTCTGCCTGGTGTTAGTTGGTAATACCAGATCTTCTTCGTTGGCTCACCCTTCCTGAAGAAGAGAACCACTGTTTTAACACCTGCTCCTTGGAATGTTCCACTTGGGCAATCAAGAATTGCGTGAAGGTTGTGGTTTTCTAGCAACTCCTTACGTAAAGCGATTGAGGCATTATCTGTGTTCGAAAGAAAGGTATTCTTGATTACGATTCCCGCGGATCCTCCTGCGCGAAGTATTTTCATGAAGTGCTGTAGAAATAGGTACGCAGTTTCACCTGTTTTAATTGGGAAGTTTTGCTGAACTTCCGCGCGCTCTTTTCCTCCGAATGGTGGATTGGCTAGGACTACGTCGAATCGGTCTTTTTCTTGGATGTCAGCAATATTTTCACCTAGAGTATTTGTGTGAACAATATTCGGTGCGTCAATTCCATGAAGAATCATATTCATAGTGCCAATGATGTATGCAAGAGATTTTTTTTCTTTCCCAAAGAAAGTCTTGTTCTGTAAAGTTTCAACGTCGGTTGGGGTTAACTCTCTAGATTCCATTAGGTATGCAAAAGCTTCACACAGAAAGCCAGCAGAACCTGCGGCTCCATCATAGATTGTTTGACCAATCTTGGGTTGAACCACTTTGATAATGGCTTTAATCAAAGGACGTGGCGTGTAGTACTCGCCACCATTGCGGCCAGCATTTCCCATATTCTTGATCTTATCCTCGTAGAGATGAGACATCTCATGGATGTCGGCTGAGGTTTGAAACTTGAGTTCATCAACCAGTTCAAGGATCTCGCGGAGGTTATACCCACTCTGGATCTTATTAGTAATTTCGGAGAAAATCTCCCCAATCTTGTACTCAAGTGTGTCTGAACCGGTTGCAGCAATCTTGAACTTTGCTAGGTATGGAAAGAGTTCACCGTTTACAAAGTCGCGAAGATCATCACCTGAAAGTGCATTATTGAAATCGATTTTGCCGTCTTCGGTTTTTGGGCATGCCCAGGTGGTCCAGCGGAATTTGTCTGCAATAAGAGGCTTGTATTTCTCACCTGCAAGCTCTTTCGCAAGAGCGCGAGGTTTTTCAAGATCTTCTAGGTACTTTAAGAAGAGCACCCAGGAAGACTGTTCAACATAATCGAGCTCGCTGGAGCACCCAGCGTCCTTGTGGAGGATGTCATCGACATTCTTGAACGTATTCTCAAACATTTTGGCCTTTCATAATGAATCAATAGGGATAACTTACAGTGGGTTACTGACGGGAGCCATGGTTTTAAGCCGATTTAGCCTCTGGTGGTTGCTCTGATGGGACGTTGTTCTTAAGTTCACGCCGAATTTGGCTTAACATCCTGGGCATTTGATTGCGTACTTCGACTTCAACCAGATATTCCGGCCCTAGGTCGATTTCAGCCGCAATTAATAGTCCGGTGATTTCACTAACTAGTTTTGCAGCCTTCTCCGCTTTTCCTTCAAGACAAAGGTTGTAAGCACGTTCGAGAGTTGGCATAAGATTCACGGATTGATTGTCATCTATTTTGCGATGAATCTTCATTCGCTTATTGTTTTTATCGCGGATAGAGAATGGAAAACCTGGTTTCAAGAGGTCCCGTGCAAAGCTCTGTGCCTGATTATCACTATGCATTTGAAACCTCACTTTCATTACTTGAGCCGATGAGACCAGAAAGACGTTGAGACTGATTTTCTATAGTTCCTTTTATGCTGATACGTGCAGAATCAATCTTTTCTAGAGACTTTCTAGCTGTGCGAACTGCACCTTCGATGTTCTCCAGATCAGACAAACTTGCCTGGAGGTGTTCGAGAGATTCTTGAATCACCTTGAAGCTAACTTGGGTTCCCTCGAGGCTTCGTGAAACCGCATAGGCCTTGGCAATGTTATAGATGCACCCAAGAACTGCCGGGTCATCAGTTTCTGGATCAAAAGCAACCAAAAGCTGCTGATTATCCTGGATGCTTACACGCGATTTGCTAGGCATCTGATCCACGAATTGGACGACCGCAACAGACACCTCAGCCGCACGATTGGTCATGGCAACATTTAACTCTTTTCGCCATTCATCACGAGACATTGCCATTGATTTGGCTTCGAAAACCACATTCACCAGATTTCCCCGTGCTGCAAGTCTATTTACAGCTACTGTTACATCGCCCTTCATGCAATTTTTGATGAGTCCCCATGTTTGTCCGGTGCGAACTGCCTCATCACCTGAAGCGGTAGCAAATTGAGAAAGGACCTCAAATACTGCTTCTTCATACGGCATTCCTTTTTTGGTGGAATTCATAATCAGTTGACGACGAGTATCAATCGCTTCGACTTTAGCTTTCACATCATCAATTTTGTCGGTTAGCTGCTTATTCAGATCTTGAGAGCTTGTGATCAGATCATTCTTGAGCGCTTGGAGCGGAGATGTACCAGAGTCCATACTGAGAGTATTTCCAATAGTGGTGGAAGCCTGACCAATAATGCGATGGATCTCCTTGGAGAATGAGTCTAATTTTTCGTTAACTTTGGCAAGAATCTCCTGTGGAACCGTAGCTTCTGCGCCAATAAAGAGGGAGTTAATTGACTCACGAGTCTTCACGACAGTTTCATCGGCGACTCGCGACAATAACCCTTGCTCTGGATTTACGAGCGAATCTACCGTAGACGTGAACTGCTTGATGGCATCAGAAGTACTTGACTCGAATGAACGTGAAAGTTCACGAGTGGTGGACTGCATACGCTCTATATCGGCAGAGGTCGAACCAAGTTGGTAGACCATTGAACCCATGTCTAACAGGGAACTCACTGCGGCGGCTGCGTTTAGATTAGTATTACCGATGAGTAAACCTTTAACTGATCTTATAACTTCATCAGAAGTTGTTTCTAGATTTCGAATTACTAAACTTGAGTCTGAAATTTCAATCTGACCTGCAATTTGGTCGGGTCGAATCGATCGCACGTTATTGGACATAGCTCTCCTTTCTAAATTTCTCGAATTTGTTTTTGAAAGTCTTGTTAGCTTGCGAGCTGTAATTGCTTAGATGCCACGAGGGCGTTGATATTGAAGCAATGAATCGCCTCATTTGCGGCGATCGAGCTAGTGATGAATTCTTCGTAAGCTTCGAGTTGATCAATGTTTAGTGTGAGAATCAAAGATTCAACGATGCCAGGATCAGCCAGGAATTCGACTAGATCAGAATCAGTCGAGAGTGTAATTTCGACTTTGCCCTCGATTGTTGGTGCTGAGGCGATGTGTTGCCCAGGAACGATTTCATGAGTGACTCTTGTGTGAAAGTAGGTACATGTACCTAGGAAAAGGGCTAGCTGAATAAGCTCAGCTTTGCTAGCAGGCAAAAGATTGAAATTTGTAACTTTGTTCCCTTTGCGATTCTTGAAGGAAATCAAGAAAGCCTCGTCTTCGAGAACACAAGGTGTGACATGTAGTGGGTTGATGCTGAGCTGGAGTACGGACTTTTCTGCTATGTGCAGCTGTTGCCCGTGCTCTTTAATCGCTGTTGATTTGTGCACTAATCTCCAATCCATATATTCGCTTCAGAATGATTACTCTCCCTTGGCGAAGATTTTGTTAACTGTGTGGTTTTTCATCACCACCAAGGGAGTCTGTAATTACCTCTACTTCAGTAATACTCTCCCTTGGCGAAGATTTTGTTAACTGTGTGGTCTTTCATCACCACCAAGGGAGTCTGTAATTACCTCTGTACTAGAGTTACTCTTCCGTGGCAGTTTCAGTGTTAACTGATTCAGAGTGCTTTTTCGACTGTCTTTCAGCAGCCTTCCGCATCAGTATGCGTAAATCATCTGCAACATGGTCAAAGAAGCCCTTCGGCCACTCACTTAGGTCACCTTGTTCATCCACATTCACAGTCCTATACGAAGTGCCACTTTTGGCATCACGCTCAACGAAAATAATCGTAAAATATTTATGATCATCGGAATCTGTAGCAGCATTTCTACGAAGTCGCGTGATGAGATACTCGGAATGTGTTTCAACAATGATTTGTCTTCCCGTCTTCGACATAACGAGAAGAAAGTCAGCTAGTTTCTGTTGCATGCCAGGATTTAAATGGAGTTCAGGCTGCTCAAGCAAAATTAGATCCCCCGGACCAGCACTCAAGCAAAGACCCAAAACAGGAAGAATCTGCGACGCACCGAATCCGACATTTGCCAATGTTCTAGCTCCGATTTTAAGTGGATAACCTTGCCGATTCGGTGCATCAACACTAATACTGTTGTCCTCGCCTGTTGCGGCTAGATGGTTGTACCAGAAGGTGACTGCTTCCTCCAGACTGAATCTTGCATCCTTAATTTTCCCGTGCTCCACAATTGGATAGGCCCTAGGAGTGTCGTCGGTAAACATTTTCTTAGCTAGAAATTCTCCACTCTCACCCAGGGGAATATTGCTATTCTCAACAGAAGCACCAATGCCATAAGTCGCTCTGGGTCCAACTCTCAAAGGTCCTAGATAGACAACATTTTCAGAAAGATATCTATTCCAGCTTCTTATAGATCTCTGTAGAGGTCCTAGTGGAATCGATGAAATTCTAATTGAGCGCTTTCCGTTGGGTAAGCAGAACGTTGATTGTTGCGCCCATTCCGATTCGCCATATAGTGAATCAAATCTAGCTCGCAATTCCTCTACGAATTTGGAAGCAAATATGCGGGCGTCTGTCGATTGTTTTTGATTCGAATTTTCGGGATCTAAGGAGCCAAAGAACTTACGTGCTAGATCGGGAAATCTCTCACTCGGGACCAAGAGAAAATCCTGAATACGTTGGCTTAAAAAATCAACATTTCTGTCTTCAGAAGATAAATCCTGCTGCAAAATTCTACGTCCTAGATCTGCAAGCTCCACTACAAATACTTCAATAATTTCTGCCATAGTTCCGTATTGAGATGCTGGCTCTAGGTTCGGGTCCGGATATGGGTCTATTGATTCTCCCGTAGTCATTAATATATCAAATTGGCTGATTTGATTTTCAAACATGTAATCAACAATGTTTTTACTAACCAGTCCTGTATAAGGGAGTCCAGCTTGGAATGAAACAGCCTGAGTTTTTTGTTTCCGAGATGGTTGAGTGCGGCTTCGCTCGTGGTTCTCCAGTATCGCATTATGTTTGAAGCTGAAATTTTCAAACTTAGACCTCAATAAGTCAGTATTTGTCTTCATATCCTTGTACAAGACTTCAGCGGACCCGAGTACTTCATCTTTCTGGAGATAATTTACTGTTGCATGATTGAGCGATGCGACCCCACTATCCAGGTTCTTTTCAAGTGGTCGTAGCGATACATTCCATACTAATGCTTGCTCCCCTGCGCGAATAGTTGTTGGTCTATTCAGTCCTAGAGCTCGGTCGCCTGCATACCAATTCCCACCAAATTCCATGGTGGGAAATTTAGTATCTATCAGATCACATGCAGCCTCTCTGAAAGTGCCTAACTGAACCAGCGGCCCATTCAATTCGAAAAGACCTCTTGCTTTCGCAGTGTTTTTCTCATCAATTCTTGATGCATTCTGGGCAAGTAAAAGAATGCTCTGTATCAAGGTGCTCTTACCTGACGAATTTGCACCCACTACGACTGTTAAGGGGGCTAGGTCAATCTCAATTTTCTTATTCACGCTTTTGAATGCACCTATGCGCCAACTTCGTAAACTTGTTAGTTTACTTTGCCAAATAAACTTGGATTGGTCTTCTAATGCTTCTTTCATGCAGCCACCATCTCTCTAGAACGACTCATTGCAAATAGTGCATCTAGTGGCATTTCATCCACAAGCTCGGGATCTCTGAGCACCTCATATTGACGCAAGGCTCGCAGGGCATAGTCCATTGAAATTACATACGATTCGTCCCGAACATGAGTTAACTTTAAGAAATTATCAAATTCTGATAATCGATATTGCCACACAGAGTCATATTTCTGCATCGGAAATTGGCCTATTCTGATGTCTTGGTTGACAATTACATTTGGAAGTTTTCCGAATGGATTGTTGTGGGCGATAGACCTGATGCGATCGACCATTACCGGATCAATACTTCCCAAAATACTTTCGAGTTCAAAATCTTCAGGATTAGCTCTAGCTAAATATTCTGTCATCAAGACAATTTCGTACCTTGCTGATGTCAAATTCGTCGTCAAACATAGATCTCTCGGTATCGCAGCATCGACCATATTATTTAGGAGATAAACCAGGTAGGTTCCATCTCTACGGTCTTGTTCTACGATTAAAACCAATCGACTAGCTCCACCTTTTTTACTCGTCCTCAACTTGCGAATCTGTCCCACCTCAAGTGGCCCTGAAATGGCTAATTTTGATTTCATGCATTTACCTCGCTGAGTCGTGTTCCTAAAATGTCTAGCATCGCACTTAGTAACTCTCTACATTCCTCGATATCGAGCTCTAAAAGTTTAAATTCATCAGAAAGCTGTTGTTGGGCCTCTTCGATGCGATAGCGCGCGGTCTGTCTCGTTAGGCCAAGAACGGCTCCGATTTCCGACTGAGTTGCGCCTTGGGCCCTTTGAAAAATAATCTCTAGTGTTTCTGAACTGAGCTTTTCGCAGATATCTTGAGCAAGCTCATATCTGCGGATACCGTACTGGCTCCTTTCCATCCTCAAGCTCTCCTCACTATTTACGTATGCGTGCTGGGAGAGCTCAAGGCTATCGTCGACACTGTTCACATCTTCAATACTCAGCGATGGTGAAATAATTGTTAAGGCAGTTCGAATACCCTTGATCAAGAGACTAGAGGGAAGATTTGGCCCAATTTCTACGATTTGAATGGCCAATTGCTCCAAAATTGCACTCGCGAAAAGCGGAGAAAAGCGCTGAGAACCTCGATTCCGTAAGCGTTTTTGGCTCAAAATGAGTCGAACAATCTGGTCCTCTATTTCTGGCACTTCCTCTGAGTCTAGATTTCCGCTTTTCCAACCAAGCTGAACCAATTCCTGCTCGAGGTTATTCCAAACGTTATCTACTTGGTTAGGAACTCTGTGATCGGCCAGTACGAAATTAATCTCATTTCTTAGAATTTTCCTCGCGTCATCAATTGAATCCGCTGTATCAAAAACATATTGAGCCTGATTTCTCCCTAACAATCTATCAGTGAGAACAAGCTGCACTAGATCATCTTTATCCCAAGAAGTGAATCCAAAAACGGAAGGTGGGAGACGGTCACGTATTTTCTTACTAACCACCTGTTTCGCGATTTTTCCAATCTCTGCTAACCACAGCTTTCCTGGGCCCCCATGCAGTTCGTATTCAGCCTTTAACTCCAGCCATAGATCTTGCATCAGATACCCGAGTTGCTGTAATCATACTTAGCGCCCTGATCTGAAAGCCAGTAGATAAAAGATTGAAGAAAAATCGGATCTTCCTCAGTGCAGAAATTGGGGTGACGATCCAATTTTTCCGTCTTTTCATAATCGCGAATGTTGGGTTCCATATTTCGATCTACATTTAACCAAACATAAGAATCCCAATACAGAACACAACCACTTTGAGATGCGTGGGGATGAGATTTATGGAGTATGCAATTTGGGGGTTCTCCTGGATTTGATGTGCGCAAGAAAATTGGCTCCACAGCAGGGTCAAATGGAACACCATTCTTTTCGACCACTTTCATTCCAACAAGACGAAGCCAACTATGATTTGTGCTGCCTTTAGATCTAATTCCTTTTTCTTCATTGGCAAACACGTACCAAAGTCCATGAGTGTTTTCGAATGGAAGCTCTTTTGAGCTTGTTCTAAATAGCACCCCCATAAGATCTTCGAGAGCTACGGTGTCCTTTTTAGCCATATCTATCCCTGAAAAACCGCATCGCGGTGAAACTCTAAATACTTGCCCTGATTAGCCTTGAAGGTACCGACATTTGAGGAATCTTCGATATTCCACTGTTCTAAAACAATCGGATTTAGCTCTTTTGAAACTAGTAGATCTCCAGTGTTCTTGAAGCTTATAAATCCACGATCGAACAGGTGATCTACGTGCGGGGAAAGTAAGAGGCCATTAAATCCATCAAGCTTCTCTTCTTTCGAAGAGACGGACCATGGCTTTATGTGGCTTGCTCGAAGATGTTTGATATTCGTAACACCCGTAACTCGGCAGTGATCTTCGACTAATCGCACGTTAGCTTTAAAAATCCCCTGGCCCCGCCTTGACTTTGTTAACTGAATCGTTTCCGGATCGCCCTCTAGATGTCTTGCCTGAATTTCTAATTCGATTTCATAGTCAGATTCGGAATTTTGGACTGGAGCTAACTCCCGAGTTATCAATTCAAGCGGTGCATTACTAATTTGGATCATCGCGAGCGCAAGTCCTTCCTCTAGCTCTACTAGATAACGCTCTCTACCGCGGCCCGTCTCGTCAAGTGGAGCAGACTTGGTGGTGAGGTACTTTTGAATTAGCGGAAGGTGTTCCTTCGGAACGACCGGAACTTCTAACTGACTGAACTCAACTTCGACTAACCATCCAATTTGAGACCAATTGTTCGAAGCATTTTCAAAGTTTGCGGGCTTCGGTGCGGAGTAGGCTCTCTTCTGTGCAATTCCAATGGCTTTAACTTGTTGTTGGGCATAAGCGAATACCAAATCCCCCGGCTGGACTTTGTCCATGTTGTCGTAAAAGGGATTACGGGCACCGTTGGAATTTTTAAAGGGTGACCACATAAAGCCTCCAGGGACCTCGTACTTATAGGTCTGGTTTTGGTTCACCCACCAGTAACGCATAGTGCAACTTTAGGGAACTTCGCTGACAATAAGAAGGGACTTGCTGGTCAGCGATGGCGGCAGTGAAATTCTCGTGCGCTTCTCAGTGCCAGTCTCGGACAGCGCCACGTGCGTAAAACGAGATTCAAGCAGCTTTTTGATCTCGTGGTCCAACTCTCCTTGATCAGCGACCCTGGGTTCTAAGAAACCCGTTGCGACCCGGCAGGATTCTTCAGAATCCCATTCAGATAACTCATAGGCCGCAGGCGTTTTTTACTCTGAGCGAGAACCTAGGCATGCCAAAACTTTCGCATAGAGATAGCTGAGGCTTTTATCGTTTTCGTCGGCATACGGATTCGCGTCCGCAAGTTGATACTCCCAAACCGCCCAGAAGGTTCTAGGGGTTAGATTTTTCGAGAAATGTAACCAGATGACCATGTCTGCTTCGGGAAAATACTCATCGAGTTGGTTCGGGTTATCTCTCTCTACAACTCCCAGTGGGTCTATTTCGTAAAAGAGTGCTCCAATTTTCCCGATTAGATCCCCAAATATTGAGTTGGGGCTGTAGGAGTAATCGATAAAGATTGTCTCTAGTTCAATCATTACTTCCGGTGATGACTTTGAGATTTTCTCTGGCGGCACTCCTGAAATGAAACAGGCCGCGTGACGAGTGCAGAGCATGCTGTCGAAATCCATCCCCACAGAATACTCCGAGAAGCTTTTCTTGGGGCGGGGCAGTTCCGCATGCACTTGTCAGTCTCCTCTGCTATCTTTTCCCTAGGTCAAGAACTAAGCGATAAGCCCTTTAGCTTGCTTAGTACCAATCCGCGCATGATTCGCGCACGGTGGTTCTAAAGGAAGACCTGCCGGCAATGAAAGACACTGCCGGAAGAGCGGGTCTCACTATGAGGTCCAGTAAGGACTATTTGCCATGTCACCACTTGGTTTATTGATTTGTACAACGTGTTTTGGACTCACCTCAGCTGGATTGGGAATGCAGCAATGTCTCTGCGAGAAGTATCAGCCGTATCCAGGGGTGGATTGCCCGAGCGGATATCACTTGTGTTACCTGTGTGCTGCAACTGTTACAGGTGGCACGGGGAGATATTCGTGGAATGTCTGTGAAGTGTGTTTGAAGTTCAATCGTAAGTTGGCGCGTGATTACGGTGTCAGTCTGCCCTTGGGGCGTCACTCGATCATGAATGGTGTGTCGATCCCGATGAGTGCAAGTGCTGAGGTGCAGGCACATGCAGCGGAGAAGTTGATTGCCTTTGTGGCTGTTGCAGGTGCGATCTCGGATTGGGGAAAGTTGCAGGCGCGAGTGCTCTTTGAATCTGTGCCGATGTGGCAGAGGGAGCCGTATGTGAAGCAGTCGGTGTGGGAGGCGAAGTTCAAACTATCGGTTGTGAAAGCGAGTGCGCGTTCAGCGCAGGCGTTTAAGGATTATTTGCGGGTGGATAGTTTTGATGAGTTGGGTGGGTGATGCGATACATGGCGAGGGATATTCTTTGCTGGTGACCGAGCAGATAGAGCAGTTCTTCCGCCCTGATGGCAGCCTGATCTCTATTCCCGCAAAGTCCGTCAAGAGGATTGCAGTCCTGCATCACATAGCAGCTGACCTATCCCCCGATACCAAGTATCCCGAGAAAGATCTCAACCTCATCATCGCTAAGTTTCACGATGACACCGCTGCTATAAGGCGTTACATGATTGAGTACGGGATATTGGATAGAGATAGCGAGAGTGTTTATTGGCTTCGCTTAAAGTGAAGCTAACTTCTCGACTACCTCTTTAGCTGAAGGATTAGTCATCGCACTTCCGTCTGAAAAGACCAACGTCGGAACGGTGCGATTGCCGCCATTTACCTTCTCGACAATCTCAGCCGTGCCCTCAACTTCTTCAATATTGATCTCTTCAAAGGTAACTCCGAGATCAGCCAATTGAGATTTCAAGCGCTTGCAATAGCCGCACCAGGTAGTTGAGTACATAACGAAGGACATGGGTTAGG
>Ga0315905_10003241_pt1 | contig 16832 bp, 15 predicted proteins | sample LakEriMetagenome_5_FD_203522 | JGI IMG/M metagenome (GOLD analysis project Ga0315905, IMG submission 203522) | Freshwater fungal communities from buoy surface, Lake Erie, Ohio, United States - Buoy 4 MA121 | ecosystem: Environmental > Aquatic > Freshwater > Lake | place: USA: Lake Erie, Ohio... | reverse complement strand
GCTTCACCACTTCACCTTGACGATTCACAAGAAACTTCTCGAAGTTCCACAACACGTCGGGATCTTGGTTTGGCGTCATGCCAAAACCTTTGAGGCGATCGCGGAATGCATCGGGGTCACCTTCTGCGCGAGGTGCAGCTGCAGTGAGTGCTGAGTACAAAGGATGCTTGTCGTCACCGACAACACTGATTTTGGAGAACATCGGGAACTTCACGTCGAACTTGGTGCTGCAGAACTCTGCAATTTCAGCATCGGTGCCAGGCTCTTGAGCGCCAAAGTTGTTGGCAGGAAAACCAAGTACTGAAAAACCCTTGTCTTTGTATGTTTGGTGGAGGCTCTCGAGAGCTTCGTACTGAGGGGTGAGGCCGCACTGTGAAGCAACGTTCACAACCAACATGACCGACCCGGCGAAGTCGCCCAAGGTGGTGTTAGCGCCAGAAATTGTTGTTACGGGGATGTTGTGCACTGATGTCATGTGGGAGATCCTAGCCCCTCATTTTCGCCACTTGAACCCCACCAGATGAATGCTGTGGCAATAAAAATGAACATTGCAATAATGAAGGAAAACGGCTTCACTGTTCCGTTAAATGCGCTTGTTGCGACGCTGCCGAGAAGTGCTGCGCCTGCCGTGGAAAATGTGCCAATAATGGCCGTTGCGGTGCCGGCAACGTGGGGCACGGGCATCATTGCAGCTGCATTGCAATTAGGTACAAGACCCTGGGCAATAGGCAAGACGCACGCGATGGCGAGGTAGAACACCCAAAATTGCGGATGCTCTTTTCCAGTGAAGGAAACCACTACAAGTGCTGCCGAGGTAAAGAGCCCAATGATTGACATGCGACGAAGCAATGCGGTGATGCCAATTCGTTTCACGATGCGGGCATTATTCAACGAGTTGACGGCTAGCAAGCACGCCACAACACCAAAAATAAGTGGGAACCAATTTCCGTAACCATAAATATCTTCAACAATCACTTCAGAACCTGCCAGGTATGTGGTCATGACCGCAAAGAGAAATGTCATGGCAAGGGTGAAGCTCACTGTTTGGCGGTGAGTAAGAACTTCTTTGCCGGCCTTGCTCACCGAACTCCAGGTAAATGGTCGGCGGTTATCTACTGCCAGAGTTTCAGGAAGTCGACGCGCCCACAGCATGAGCAGTACTCCGACAACGCTGGGGAACCAGAACACAATGCGCCATGGCGCAATTTTTATGAGACCTGCGCCGAGGCTGGGAGCAAGAATAGGAACGAGCAAGAAAACAGCAGTGATGGTTGACATCAACTGTGCCATGACGGTGCCTGCAAAACGGTCACGAATCATTGCGGTGCTCAATGAGCGTGCAGCAGCAGCACCAAGGCCCCAAATAAATCGTGCGGCAATAACCCAACCCCACGACGGCGCAACGCTAGCAAGGATGCCGCCAAGGGAATATAAAGCGAGCCCTGCAAACAACAAACCGCGCCGACCATATTTGTCGGACGCGGGGCCATAGAGCCAAGGGCCCACTGCTAACCCTAAAAAGAATGCCGTCACGATCCAGCTGACCTGTGATGAGTCGGGGCTCATGCCGTATTCCTCACGCATTTTAGGAAACGCCGGCAACATGAGATCTATGGCTAGTGCACTACATGCCATGAGTGCGGTGGTGAGAAGAATAAATTCACGACCACTCGCTATGCCTTTTTCTTTGGCTCCATCATTTGCAGAGAATGCTTGCGATGAAGAAAACGACACGCTTCACGCTAGGTCATTTAATGGTGTTCGCACGTGCTGGGGAGTGTTGCGACCATTTTCCGCTACCCATGAGGATATTCCAGAGTTTTTCTTGATGAGCGGCGATCCATAGTTCGCTGAGATGGAACTGATTACGAAAGACGTATTGCTGATCGAGGAAAGGAACACAGATAGGTAAGTAAGGGCAAGCAAAAGTGTCGTAGTCAACGCTGAACACGTTTTGACGATTTTTTGCTTCTGATCGATAAATCAATTCGGTAGGAAAAGGTGTGGTGTTGGCCTCATACGCACACGAAGAAATTGCAGTTGCTCCAGACAAGCATTGTGTGGGGTCAAATGAGGCAAAGGGAAGTGGTTCAAGAATGGTGATTCTCGGTGTGATCTTGAATAGTGCATCGAGTGCTTCTGACGTGCGTTGTGCGACAACAGTAGAAAGATCGTCTTGTGTCGGAGTTTCTGGCACATAAAAAGCATCTGGTCGCGAGCCGGGGTCTCTGGAGACATTAGTGACAATGATGATGTCGGGTTTCAGCGCTGGAAGAAGAGTGTCGTACCACTCGGCACGAGATTTTTTACAACGAGTAATAAGTGTCTCATCGCGCGCTTCCCACAAGAGACCAGGTTGCCATGGGCAACCTGAGCGTGTGAGTGCCGAGAATGTGAAGTGTTTTTCGCGTGCAAGTTTCACAAAAGTAGGAATAAGCATTTCTGCATTGCTGTCGCCCATCAGCACAATGTGTTGTGACGTTGAATCTTTTGAAGTATCTACATACAAAGTGCACTTGGTGGGTTCGCTAGCAGTGCAGGGTTGAATAAGTTCCGCTGCGGGCATTGCGCTTTTCATGTCAAAGGTTTGCGGTGGTGCTGAACTGAGAATTGCCCGCACTTCGGTTGGTAAACCTGAAGTATCGATACTTGAGGCAGTTTGCCGCACCTTGGGAGTGCCATCGAGCAACGGTCGTACCAACACTGTTGCTGTGAGAACGCTGAGAGCAAGCCCGACTACAACAACAGTGCGCGGAATGCGATGCAGTGGTTTACTCAAGCGAACGGGAGACTCTATGAGCTCGTAACTCAGTGCCGATAGTGCGGTGGCGCCAATAGTTGTAAATAATGCGAGTTGTACAGGAGACAACGAGATGAGTGGCTTGGAGAGAACGATGAGCGGCCAGTGCCATAAGTACGTGCCGTACGAGATGCGACCCAGGTATGTGAAGTGCTTGGATGCAAAAACACGTTGAAGTGGCGACGGGAAATGTGGCTCGAGTAACCAAATGAGCCCAACGGCTATTGCCGTTGCCAATATTCCGCGATTACTTGCCGATAGCGAAGAAAAAAACCACCCATCACCAATTGCCAGTGCAATAAATGCGAATAGGGCAAGTGGAGTGAGAGCAAACCGGAAAGGAATTCTTGTTAAAGGCGCACCCAAGTGTTCATTGCGACGCAGAAGAAACACCGCAAGTAGTGCCCCTGCCGCAAGTTGATACACACGGGTATCGGTTGCGTAGTAGGCCCGCATGGGGTTGCTCTGTTGAGTGAATATTTGTAGTGCGAGGGAGACAACAAAAAGTGCCCCTATGCCGAAAATTAAGTTTTTAAACTTTTTGAGTGGTTTCGCAAACTTGGTCAGCACAACAAGCAGCAAAGGAAAGGCAAAGTAAAACTGTTCTTCAATAGCAAGAGACCAGAAATGCAAGAACGGGCTTTTGTTCACGTCGTCAGCAAAATAATTTGTTGATGCTCCCAGAAAATTCCAGTTTGCAACGTAGAGAAGCGAGCTACGGGCATCGTTAACAAAACTCATGGCAACAAGCCGAGGTTCGGTGACCGATGCGAGAAGGCAAATAATGACTATGGCAATGAGAGCCGCGGGCAGAAGACGCCGCACGCGCCGCGCATAAAAACGCCGCAGTTGAATGGAACCGGTCGTGCGATGCTCAGCAAGCATCACGTTGGTAACAAGAAAACCCGACAAGACAAAGAAAAGGTCAACACCAATGAAGCCGCCTTGCATCCAGGTGAGTTCACTATGGAAGAGCACCACCAGATACACGGCAACTGTGCGCAGCCCGTCGAGTGCGGGACGATGCGTGAATGCCTCAGATGAGGGCAAAGGGGAGTGAGCGGAGTGAGACAACGTAGGCATTCTACGGAGTTCTGAAATGTCTTGTGCTAAAGACTCAGCTGAACAATGATGGCTGCATCGTTTGATTCTTTGCGCCGAAGCGCGCTTTTAAGGAATGACGAGAGATTGACAAAGCCGGCAATGATGCCATATTTCTTACTGACCGCTTTTTCCACTGCTGCGAGATCTTGTGGGTTTTCTTGTGGTGTCACTACTCGCGCAGTGCCGTGCACCTTGGTGCCCCCTTCAAGCAAGCGACCTCGAAAATCGCATGGTTGAAGAGATACCTGCGCATTGGCACGTACACGTTTCACCTTCCATGCGTTGCCGTTAGACGTAAAGGCCACTTCGCTTGGAGAAAGCTGAACGATCCATACAGGTAGAGATACTTCTTCGCCATTGCGTTTCACACTGGTGAAGGAAATATATTTTTCATCGCCGATGTGACGCGCTGTGCTCATGGTGGAAGTGTATTGCTCCCCGGTTGTCGTACCACTACTTCGCGAGTAGCAGCGTTGAGCGTAAGTTTCCAGCCGCCTTCATGAACGCAGCGATGATGTGTGGCGCAGAGTGGCACGAGATTATTGAGGTCGGTGGGGCCGCCACTATTCCAAAATGTGAGGTGATGTGGTTGGCATTGCCCTACAGGTGCTTGGCATTGTGGAATTGCACATGTGGTGTGCATTGCTTCAAGTGCTTGTCGTTGTTGTCGTGAAGCGAGGCGAGATGAGCGACCAAGGTCGAGGACTGCTCCGGCAGTACTGAGAACAATGGGAATAATTTTTGCTTCACAAGCCATTCGCCGAATGGTGTCGATGGGTATTTGCACATCGGTTCCGGTGTGCATGACGGTGTCGCTATGTAGACCTTGAACAAGAGTGCGATAGTCGATGACAACACTTATTTCTGCACGTTGATGGGCAGATGTGCGACTGTTGCTCTCGCCAGTCTGTTGGACAAGAGCAATGAGCCCCAAAGCATTGAGGTGTCGTGCTCGTGCTTCGCCTTCGGGGCAGGTGCTGGGGGTGTGTTCGTGGAAAAGACGATTGACCACTTGCTGTAATTTGCCAACAAAGGAGAGCCCCGACTCGGGGTCGAACTCGCCATGCATACAGACCATTCCGGAATCGCGATCGACCCAGTGTCGTAACCAGGTTTTGCGACGCTGTTGTTCTAAGCGCTCGAGTTCATTATGTGATGTAAGGCTCATGACGGCTTGTTTCATTGCGCGCGAGAAATTGTCGGGAGTGGAGTGTGTGGCCACATTGGCGAGCCATTCGCTTTGTTTGGCGATGTGTACGCGTTCTTCGGTACTGAAGGAGTTCATGTTGCGCGCAACAATGTCGATATGCGCGCTAGAAACAGCCCCTACCTGGAGCGCCGACTCTAATTGCGGAAACTCATTGAGTATTTCCACGCGCTTCAACTCGCGGCGAGCATCGCTGCGGGTCATGCCACTTGCAGAGGTGAGCACCTGTTCGGGAAGCACAGCTTGCGATACCGCCGAAATTTCCTGGAGGCGCCGGGTGAGATGCACGTGAAAAGAGTCGACCCAGGCTTGTACCTCAGAAAGTTTTTTGAGCGCACGACGCAACCCCTCGGTGTTGAGCGTTGCAACTTCCATGAGCATGAGTTCGCGCAAAGATTGCCGAACTGAATTGTTGTGGTCTTGCGATGGAACAAGCTGTAATGCGCCCATATTCTGCTTTCCTGTGAAGTGCGTAACTGGGCGCAATGCCGATATGGGAACGATAGGTGCGGGGTGTAACAGAGAACTAGAGTTGTGAAGTGAGCACCCGTGACTTTTGGAATGAAAAATTTGCCAATACCGAATACGCGTATGGCACTGAGCCCAACGATTTTCTTGTATCTGCCGTTACCAAACTCAAGCGTGGTGCAACATTGAGCCTGGCCGAGGGTGAGGGTCGAAACGCGGTGTGGCTGGCGCAGCAGGGTTTCACCGTTTCCGCCATTGAACAATCGGAAAAAGGAGTTGGAAAGACTCTGCGACTTGCTTTGCAGCGAGGTGTCATTGTGATGGCCGAGCGTGGTGAGCTAGAGACTTTCCATATTCAACCCAATTCATGGGATCTTGTGGTGTCTATTTTCGCCCATACTCCTCAAGAGTTACGCCGAAAGTTGCATCGCCAAGTTGTGGCTGGTTTGAAGCCTGGCGGAGTCTTTGTGCTCGAGGCATACACCCCGGCGCAAATTGCCAAGAACACGGGCGGTCCTAAAGATGCTTCTCTGATGCCAACAGCAGAGATGCTGCGTTCAGAGCTTGCTGGCCTGGTATTCGACCGTATTGAAGAAGTGGAACGTGAAGTGGTGGAAGGTTCATTGCACACGGGCACTGCACATGTTGTGCAAGTAGTTGCTCATCGCGCACCTTAGACTTTCAACATGTCAGAAATTTTGGAAAGCCCCATTGAATTCGTTGCCAACCACATCAAAACATATGTTGCAACTAATGGCGAAGATGGCCACATGTGGCAAGGCGTACCTTGCTTGTTGCTCACCACAACCGGAAGAAAATCTGGATCGCAACGTCGGTGTGCACTCATTTATGGAGTAGATGGCAATGACTACATCGTGGTTGCATCACGTGGTGGCGATGCAAATCATCCGTTGTGGTACAAAAACATGCTCGATGAACCAACAGTAACTTTGCAAGTGAAGGCCGACGTGTTTCAGGCAACTGCAAGCACTATTGCCGAAGGTGCAGATCGCGACCGGTTGTGGAATGCAATGGCCGCAATATGGCCCGACTACAACGCATACGCCGAAAAAACAGATCGTCGCATTCCGCTGGTGCGTCTCACGCGCATTTAATTTTCTACTTCGTGGGCGATGTGAAGATGACATCAAAAGTCAACTTCATTACTTTCTCCCACGACTCTGCTTGTAACTGGTTGTGGTCGAGGTCGACCAAAATGCGTGAGAGTGCATGGCCCTGTACAAATACGCCAAGCGCATGAGCAGTAACGTCGGTGCGTACCCAACCCATTTTTTGGCCGTATTCAAAAACTTCAGTAATGGCATTGGTGTACTGGTGTTGTTTTTCTTGTAGGGCGTACCACAGGTCTGGGCGGCCATATGCGCTTGAAATTGCGTTCAGGCGCATCGCACGTATTTTGCGTTCATTTTTTTTCACGCTCAAAATAGTGAGGCCAAGTAAATTTTTGACGAATTGGTCGAACGTAGTGCAGTTCAAGAGGCCATGACGCAGTTCCTCGGAATCAGTCTCGAGGTAAGAACTGTACTGAGCAATTCGCGCTGCATAAATGAGGCCTTCGCGGTCGCCAAAGTGATAGTAAAGCGAACCTTTTGACACACCAGTTTCTAAGAGAATGTCATCAATGGTGAGTTGCGATTCGCCGCTTTCCTCAAGTCGCTTGATGACGGCTTTCAACACAATGTCAACAGTAGATTCTGACCGTTGTTGTGGCTGAGGAATGGGTGACGATGGCATTATTCGCGTTCAATGTAAGGGTCAAGAAGTTGCTGTACGCGCATGTGCTCGGGAATGTTTTCAACGCCAATCATGCGGTCGACTTGTTCGTGGAAGTTCCAAATACGCCGCTCTTGGTAGTTCACCACAATGCCTTTCATTGCGGGTGACTCGAGAGACTCTTGCATTGGTGCCATGTTGCGCTTGTCTTCGTCCATGATGTGGTCGAACTCATCCATGCGCTGTTGCCAATGTGGTGGCAACTCATCGCCTTCCCAATTTTTTGGCGCGTAGTGCACCCAGTCGAGGCGAGTGGTTTTCTTATCAATAGGCCAGAACATGAGAAATGGGTAGCCGTATGAGGCAAGTGGTGCAATGAGATTGGGAAATAAACTAAACGCAGTGCTTGTGGATCGAATGAGATTGTTCACAGACGGAATGTCGATAAACCTCGGGTCGGAAAATTTCTGAAAGTCTGACCAATCTTTCATGCCACGCATTTCCACTGCCTTTTTTGAAAAAGGAGTAACCATGCGACTGCAGCCATTCGGAAAGAGACCCATGGTTGCGCCGCGGTTGTCAAGTGCCGACCAGCCACCACGATCATGAATGAACTTGAAGTGATAGACCTCAAAAAATGCTTCAGCAGTGACTTTCCAGTTGCACGGAATGGTCATGCTGCGCGGGCCAACTGCACGCAACTCTTCACCGGCAATTTCTTCCATTTGTGCGAAGGGAACGCCAAACCATTCTTGAAGTGACGCAGCGTTGGGGTCTTGATTTACGAAAATCCATCCTTGCCAAATGTCGCAAGAAATGGTGGTGAGGAATTTGTCTTCGCGACAAAACCCAATGAAGTCGCGTTCGTCGGGAATGCTGACGAGGCTTCCGTCGTCGATGCTGTAGACCCAACCGTGGTACTGGCAACGAAGTTGATTGGCGCATCCCACTTTGTCGCGTACAACAGGTGCACCTCGGTGTTGGCAGGTGTTGTAATAGGCACGCACTTTCATATCGTTACCACGCACGACGACAATAGGAACTTTTAAATCGCCGAATGTGAAGTAGTCGCCTGGGTTCGGAATATCTTCGGCGCGACCCGCCATGACCCAGACTTTTGACCATAAATGCTTACGTTCAAGTTCATAGAACTCATCGGTGATGTAACGATCGACTGAAATATCGTGAAACTTGGGGAAGCCAGCGGGTTCGCCCGGGCGAGCAAATTGCGCTTCCATTTCACGAGTGAGCCGTTCAATTAGTGCAGCATCCATATGTTTACGTTAGAACTTCTCTGACCCAGTGTGGGTATCGGCATCATGAGACGAATTGTTGCGAATTTACAGTTCTTTTTCAATAGCCAGAAGGTCTTCAGCGGCTTGGCGCACCTGCCAATCGCGGTCAAGAAGAGCTTTTTCCAGCGCTGCCGTTATTTCTGGTCCGTCGAAGGGGGCGAGGGCCAAAATGGCACGCCGCCGTACTGCTGGTTTATCGGCGCAACCTTGCAAGATGACAGGCACAGCTCGTTGGTCGCCAATGGCTCCTAATGCCGCAATGCACGATTCACGAACGATGGCGTGGTCGTGGTGCGCGCCACCTTCTAGGAGCAAAGCAAATTCTTCAGGAGTGACGTCGACTCGTTCGCCTAATGACCATGCGGCAGTTTCAGCAACGGCGAAATCGACATCATGTAAAAGCAAAGAGAGGTTGATGCGTGGTTCAAGCGCGCCAAGTTGTGCCAAGCGGTGGCGTACTAATCGTGATGTGTCTTCTTCAACAAGACGAATGTGCTCGTCGGTGAGCGCATTATTTTTTAAGAGCCCGTGCAGTGCAAGTGAGCGAATATGGTCGCTGGTGTGGGCGAAGGCTGCACGAAGCAATTCCAAGTTGCCGTCCTGGCTAGCGAGTAAAACTTCGTGAGCTTGCATGGCGAGTGGCGCGCAAAGAATGCTTTTACTTCAGCAACCCTGTAATGGAACCAACAGCTGTGCTCACAACAAATGAAAGAGCAAAGGCCAATGTGGCCCCAACCGTAATTGCAATAGCGAGCAACAGGGCCGATGACTGGGCTTTGCGCGCGCGGGTGGATTCTTCGTAGAGAGGCTGTTGGCGCCGGTCAACACGCACAAGAAGCGCCTGGGGAACCCTTTTTGAGCCATTGCTGAGGAACTTGTCGATGAGGTTTTGTGCTGTGCCACCCCGACCCAGCAGAAAGATGGCGATGCAGGCGAGGAAGGCCACTACAACTGCTCGTATGGTGACATCACTATTCGAGAGTGCAACAATCGAGAGCGATATGACTGAGTTAAACCCGGAGAAACTATTGAGCACGATGCCGCTAATGGTACCTCCACCGCCGCAACCTGCCACACCACACAAGCGTTTGTGGTGGGCCTTACCTATTGTCACTTTGGCATGGCTCGCACCTTTGGCCATCGTGGTGTCGGGGTCGATGCCGGTTCAGCGGTGGGAAACTGCCCCAGGAGAAACCAATGCCGTGGGGCCACGTCTCTCATTCGATGGCGCGAAACGCTACACCTCAGAAAATCCTTTTCTTTTCGTCACTGCATTTGGAACACAGCTCACTGCTTTAGAAAGTTTTGTGGGTTGGGTTGATGCCGACATCAATGTAGAAACCAAAAAGCAACGCTTTGGAGATACAAACCCCACTGCGCTGCGCCGTTTGGGTTACCAAGCGATGATTGGTGCGAAGCAAATAGCTGAATATGTCGCATTAAAGCGATTGGGTTACGAGGTCTCGTTCAAGTACGGCGCAGTCATTTTGGAGCAAGTCATTTGCAATGAAGCCCCTACTGCCGATTCTGCTTGCAAAGTTCTGGAACCAGGCAATGTCATTGATGCGGTCAATGGCGAGCCAACGCCTACTCTCGACGTCTTGCTTGATGCCATGAAAGGCGCTCAACTTAATTCGGTGGTCACACTGACCATTCACGACTTGAATAGCGATGCCAATAAATCACGCCGCGATGTAAAGGTGCGACTCATTCCCAGCCCTGGTGAACCCAGCCGAGCCATCATTGGCTTCGTGCCAGCCGATACACGCACTGTCGATGTTCCTTTTGAGGTAGATATTGACACCGACACCATCGGCGGGCCGTCGGCTGGACTTGCTTTTGCGCTGTCGCTTCTTGATGAGCTCACGCCTGGCCCGTTGGCGGGAAACGTCAAAGTGGCAACAACAGGAACCATTGACGAAAATGGCAATGTTGGTGCAATTGGGGCACTGCATCAAAAGACAGTTGCGGTGAAAGCATCGGGGGCGAAGGTGTTTCTTGTGCCTGCTACACAGTCTGAGGCGGAAATTGCCGATGCAAAAGCAACGGCAGGGAAGTCACTTACTGTGATTCCCGTGAAGACCCTCGACGAGGCGCTCAAGGTGCTAGAAAACTACGGTGGTGGGCTGAAGCAATAAGGTTCACACCTTGTGCGGCATGGGGAATGCCACAAGAAGAGGGGTGATACAGCGTATTGTCTTTGAAATGGCGATCTCTTTTTCACGTCCCGACCCTTCCTCGCCTGCAGCGGTGAGTGCGGCATCTTTCAACGTCAGCCGTCGCGGGTTCGATCAGACCGAAGTTCGTGATTTTTTGCGCATGGTGTCAGCCGAGATGGCCCGCCTTCAAGAACGTGAGCGTTTCCTCGAGAGCGAACTCAAAGCAATGCAAACGCGGGGGATGTCTGCCCCAGGAATGCTCGACGAAGAAGTGGTAACAACGCTTTTAGGTGAAGAAGCAGCTCGAGTACTGGGAACAGCGCGTGAAGCAAGCAGCCAAATTCGCCTGCGTGCCGAAGAGGCCGCAACTCGTTTGGTGAAAGAAGCAAGTTCCGACGCCACACGCTTGCGCGAAGAGGCCGAATTAGAAGCGGTTCGCAGGCGTGAAGATGCCGCTGCCGATGCGGAAGCTGAAATTGAACTTGCTAAACAGCAGGGTCGCGACATGGTGAATGAGGCTCGCGAATATCGTGAAAAGGTTCTTACTGAATTAGCGCGTCGTCGTGAACTTGCACGTGAACAAATTGAACAACTCATTCACAACCGTGACCGGTTGTTGAATGCGTTTGAGCGTGCGCGTTTAGCAACTGACGATGTAATGACTGGTCTTGTTTCAGTTGACCACGACCTGCCACGCGAGTACATCAATTTGGCCCCAACAACAGGACCCGTTCCTACCATTGTGTTGGAACGAGTGGTGGAAGCATTCAAAGAAGCAGAAGCAGAAGCGCCTGAAGTTGTTGAGCTTTTTGACCATACAAAGTTAGAAGAAATTGAGCCTGAAGCTGCACAAGAAGTTGCGGTTGAAGTTGTTGAAATTGTTGAAGAAGTAGCACCTGTTGAAGAAGTGCTCGTTGAAATTGAAGTCGTTGAAGCAATTGTTGAAGAAACTCCAGCTGTTGAAATTATTGAACCTGCTGTCGTTGTCGAAGATGAAAAATCGAACGTGGTGAATCTTTTTTCAAAAGAGCGTCCACGGCCAGAAACTTCGGTTGAAGTCAACCCAGAACATCCAAGTGTCGACAAAACTGTTGCACCAAAGAGCGACGCCAATGCGCAGGCTGTAGAAAATCTTTTTGCGCGCCTGCGTGAAGCAACTGTCGATAAAGCAGCAAACAACGCAGTATCTGGTGGAAAAGTTGTTGAGCCACGTAAGCCAACCAAAAAAGCAGAAGTTGTAAAAGAGGCTGCCGCGTCGGTTGCCCCGGTACAACCCATGCACGACGCCGGCGCTTTTGCCAAACGCGATGAAGTGCTAGCGCCAGTTGTTGTTGCGATGTCGCGCAAATTAAAGCGTGTGCTGGCCGATGAAGAAAATGAAGTGCTCGAGTACTTGCGCGGCAAGAAAAATGCACTCACTATCGATGCAATGGTTGGTGAACTAGAAGTTCATGCAAAACGCTATGGCGATGCAATTTCCGAAGACATTATGGCTGCGGCCAAAGGTGCAGCAAAGAGTGCGAAAGCCACCGATGTAATTCCTGCGGTCGATGTGTTAATCGGTGTTCAACTGGTGAAGCCGTTGCGTGATCGCTTAGCCAAAGCAATTGAACAAAACGGCACAGATCGTGTTGCAATGGCAAAAGCATTGCGCGGGGTCTACAGGCAGTGGAAGAGTCAACACATTGACGAACAAGTCGACGACATCGCGTGCTTGTCATACAGTCGTGGTTTTTTTGCAGGAGTGAAACCAGGTACGCAAGTGTGCTGGATGGTTGATCCGAATGGCCCAGAATGCCCCGACGCGGAAGATAATTCGCTCGCAGGTTGTATTGCACTGGGCAAGGAATTTCCGACGGGAAATCTCCATCCGCTAGCTCATGCTGGCTGCCGTTGCTTACTCGCTCCAGTGCAGCAGTAGTCTCCATGAGGTGAGCAACACCTCAGATAACTCGTCCTCGTCGCCTTTTGGTATACCCCGATTACCAAAAATCAAAATTGGGAAACCGAACCGCGGGCGCATTGTCATCGCAGTAATTATTGGCATTCTCATCGCCCTGTTTTTGTCGGCAAAAAGTTTGTCGTCGTTTTTTGTGAATGTGCTTTGGCATCAAGCCATTGGTCGTACCGATGTGTTGTGGGGAATACTCGGTGCCAAGGGTCTTCTCATTGGGGCCTTTAGTTTGGTCTTTGCCATTCTTTTATTGGTCAATATGGCAGTTGCCGATCGTCTTGCGCCCGAGAATGTTCCCGATTCAGATGAGCAGCGAACACTCATACCGCTGCGCGCAGCGCTGAAGAAGCGACGCAAGCTTGTACGCACACTTTTAGCGGTAGTGCTTGGCGGCCTCATTGGATTGCCTGCCGCGGCGCAATGGGAGCAGTGGTTGCTCTTTCGCAATAACCAAAAATTTGGCGTAGTTGATCCACTTTTCAATAAAGACATCGGTTTTTATGTATTCCAACTTCCGTTCTTTGAGTTTTTGGTTGCTTGGGCATTCGGAGCACTTGTACTCATCTCAATAGTTATTGCTTTTCTGCACTACATCAATGGTTCAATTCGTTTGCAAGGAACCGATGAGCGAGTTACTGCTCAGGCAAAAGTTCACCTGTCGGTTTTGCTTGCCGGCTTAGCTCTGGTGCGTGCGGCGAATTACTGGCTATCGCGTTTCGACCTCACGCGCTCCACACGTGGTGTAGTGAACGGTGCAACGTATACCGATGTCAAAGCACAACTCCCTGCGCTCAACTTAATGATTCTTGTTTCTGTTGCCGTTGCTGCATTGCTCTTATGGAATGTTCGTCAACGCGGTTGGCGTTTGCCAGTACTTGCTGTTGGCCTATGGGCAATTGTTGCGGTAGCGGCAGGCAGTGTGTACCCAGCAATCATTCAACGCTTTGTGGTGCAACCAAACGTCAGTTCCCGCGAACTTCCTTATATTGAGCGCAACCTCAATGCAACCAAAGCAGCTTTAGGTTTAACAAAAGTTGCTACCGAAAATTTAGATATTGCACCCATAGCTGCAAAAGAAGTATCTGCCGACGTTGCTCCGTTGCGCGATGTTCGCCAACTCGACCCGGGCGAAATGCGCGACCGATTTGCCCTTGACCAAGGTCTGACCTCGTTTTATGCAATTCGCGATCTCGACGTTGACCGTTACAAGGTAGGTGACCGTGTGCAGCAAGTGATGCTGGCAACACGTGAACTGAACTCGGCCGGTATTCCCAATAAAACGTGGGTTTCACGCCATCTTCTGTACACACATGGTTGTGGCATTGTGGCCGCACCAGCAAGTGCTGTAACAACCGATGGGCGACCTTCTTATATCGACATTGGCGTGAAGCAACCACAGTTGTACTTTGGCGACACCACCCTTGACTACGCAATTACAAACACAACTAAAGAAGAGCAACCGTGCCCATCGTTGAAGGCAACGCCTTACTCTGGAACGACAGGCATCTCTTTGGGGTCCACTCTTCGTCGTGTTGCAATGGCTGTCAATTTTGGCGAGTTCAACCTCTTTGGTTCGAGTCTCATTAACGACAAGTCACAAATTCTGCTCGTGCGAGATGTGCGAGCACGCGTGCAGAAACTTGCACCATTTCTTACCTACGATGCCGACCCGTATCCAGTTGTTCAAAATGGCAAAGTGAGCTGGGTCATCGATGCGTTCACTTCAACGAGTCGTTACCCATATGCGCAGCCCGCCAATACCGATCAGCTCACCCCTGGCGGCGGCTTGAACCATAGTTTCAACTATGCGCGCAACAGTGTGAAAGCCGTTGTCGATGCATACACAGGAAACGTCACGTTCTACGTTGTCGACCAAACTGACCCTATTGCTCGGGCATGGAGTAAAGCTTTCCCCAAACTGTTCACCGATGTGAAGAAGGCACCTGACACACTCACATCTCACTTCCGTTACCCGGAAGATCTCTTCCGCGTACAAACAAACACGTATGCGAAATACCACTTCGACGACCCAACGCTGTTCTTTAACCGCGACGGTGCATGGAGCGTTGCGCAGGCACCTCCACTAGAACCCGAGCAGGCTGCGGCAATTGTTGGCGGTTCAGCGCTAGCTACAGGAACAGGTGACGCGGTCACTGTGCAAGATGCAAATGTTGCGCGCTTCGAGCCGTACTACACCATCTTCCATGCACCCAATAGCAAGTCTGATGTCGGCGTCTTTTCAATGTTGCGACCATTTGTACCGTTCTCTTCAGACGACTCACGAAAAGAACTGCGCTCAATGATGGTGGTGTCAAGTGAGCCCGCAACATATGGCCAAATGACTCTGTACGAATTCACAGACCCGTTGCCACCTGGCCCAGCAACAGTTGCTGCCCAATTCGATAGCGAGCCGGCAATTTCACAAATAATTACTCCACTCGACCAACGTGGATCTCGAGTGGTGTTTGGCGACCTGCAAATTATTCCTGTTGCCAAGAGCCTTGTTTATGTACGTCCGTTGTATGTTCGCCCCGATGACGCAGCAGCGAAACAAGTTTTTGTACGCAAAATACTTGCCTCATACGATTCGCGTTCAGTAATTTCCGACTCGGTCAGCGGAGCAATTGCGAAGCTTTTCCCTGGCTTCTCACTCGATTTGGGCGATCGTGTGGGTGGAGCAAATACGTCCACCACACCTGACACCACAGACACGACGTTGCCAGGAACCACGCCAACAACCGTGCCGGGTTCTACTGAAACAACACCAACGACGGTTGTTGCCGGCATTCCACAAAGCCCATCTGAATTGTTAGCTGCAGCCGATGCATTATTCAGTGAAGCCGATGCCGCCTTGGCATTGACACCACCAGATTTTGCGACATACCAAGCCAAACAAGCTGCTGCGCGAGAATTGGTTCGTCGGGCGCTTGCTGCAGTGAAATAAACCTAAAACTATTTCTAGCGTGGTCGACGGAGTTGGTCGGCAATTTCTGCAAGGTCTTGGCGGAAGGTAATTTCGTATCGCGCTTGTTCTGTGGCAAGTCGAATTTGCGTCGCTTGTAGTTGAGCGATGGTTTCTGCAGATGCGCCATCGCTTTGGTGTTCAAGTTTTTCCAAGTCGTTACTGAGCTCGTGTAGTTGATTGGTGAGTTCACGACCAAGTTGAACAACACGGCCATCGATAGCTGCGAGTGAAGTAGCAGCTGCATTTTGTGTGAGGGATACTTCACGAATTTGTTGTTGAGCATTTTCTAACTCGGTGCGCATGGCGAGCATCTCGGTACGCAAAGCGTCGATGTCATTACCAACAATTTTGCGAAACTTCTTGAAGTTTGGTGCCTTTGCCATACGTCTCTAGCGTACACAGTGCTAAGACTGAGATGTGGTGAAAGCAACTGAAGTAGAGCGTTGTGGCTGGTGTCTGAGCAGTGAGATTTATATGAACTACCACGACACCGAGTGGGGCAGACCCGTAGTAGACGACCAGCAGCTATTTGAAAAAGTCTGCCTAGAGGGTTTTCAAAGTGGTCTGTCGTGGATCACAATTTTGCGTAAGCGTGAGAAATTTCGCGAACTATTTTGCAATTTCAACCCAGATGAAGTTGCTCAATTCTCCACACAAGAAGTTGATGCGTTGGTGCTTGACCCCGGCATCATTCGGCATCGTGGAAAAATAGAGGCCACTATTCACAATGCACAGCGCTTTTTGGAGATGCGAGCCACTGGCGAAACTCTTCGCGAGGTTGTGTGGCAATACGCAGACCCGTCAGTTGACCCTGAAATGCCCCACTCGGGTGAGGTCCTTGCGCAAACCCCACAGTCACTTGCTTTATCGAAAGAGTTGAAAAAACGGGGCTGGAAATTTGTTGGCCCCACCACCATGTATGCCTTCATGCAGTCGATGGGGCTCGTGAATGACCATGCCACCACGTGTTATGTGCGCGCAGAGTGCGAACGCCAACGAGCGACGGTACACTTTCCCCATACGACGCGGGGTGGAGCAGTCCGGTAGCTCGTCGGGCTCATAACCCGAAGGTCGCAGGTTCAAATCCTGCCCCCGCCACCAAGTATGAAAAGAGTCGGTCCAATGGGCCGGCTCTTTTCGTTTATT
>Ga0315905_10003240_pt1 | contig 16833 bp, 14 predicted proteins | sample LakEriMetagenome_5_FD_203522 | JGI IMG/M metagenome (GOLD analysis project Ga0315905, IMG submission 203522) | Freshwater fungal communities from buoy surface, Lake Erie, Ohio, United States - Buoy 4 MA121 | ecosystem: Environmental > Aquatic > Freshwater > Lake | place: USA: Lake Erie, Ohio... | reverse complement strand
GAGACGCTTCGTCAGTCATCACTCAATTTCCATCCAAGGGTCCATCCCCGCGTGTGCGGGGGAGACTCGTCAGCCGCTTCTTTCCACGGCCCCATGAAGGGTCCATCCCCGCGTGTGCGGGGGAGACTCGACGGCTGGCTTGTGGTCTGCGCTCGGCGGGGGTCCATCCCCGCGTGTGCGGGGGAGACTCAAAAGTATGCTCTTCGTGGAATTCGCAATAAGGTCCATCCCCGCGTGTGCGGGGGAGACGCTTCGTCAGTCATCACTCAATTTCCATCCAAGGGTCCATCCCCGCGTGTGCGGGGGAGACTCGTCAGCCGCTTCTTTCCACGGCCCCATGAAGGGTCCATCCCCGCGTGTGCGGGGGAGACATTGCGGCGCGCGGGTCTATGCTGTCCCACTCGGGTCCATCCCCGCGTGTGCGGGGGAGACACGCACCAATGGCGTGATGCGCGCTTTCAGGCGGGTCCATCCCCGCGTGTGCGGGGGAGACGCATTGCGTTTATCGGCAAGCGCTTCGGATGGGGGTCCATCCCCGCGTGTGCGGGGGAGACGAAAACTAGGGATCGCACTTGGAGCACTGCAAGGGTCCATCCCCGCGTGTGCGGGGGAGACCGCTCCGAACACAGCAGCAGTAACGGCTGGTAAGGTCCATCCCCGCGTGTGCGGGGGAGACATCTCTCCAAGCCCCCACCAGCCCTCCATATAGGGTCCATCCCCGCGTGTGCGGGGGAGACGCCATTACTGTGCAACGTGTTGACACTACGATGGGTCCATCCCCGCGTGTGCGGGGGAGACGTCAAACAATTTATTTATGATAGATTGATTATGGGTCCATCCCCGCGTGTGCGGGGGAGACGGTTATAAATTATTCCTTAGCTGTTGAAGGAAGGGTCCATCCCCGCGTGTGCGGGGGAGACATAGGCGCAATCAGCTTGAAGAACTCCTGATCGGGTCCATCCCCGCGTGTGCGGGGGAGACCCGATATGGCTGAATTGAAAGCTGACATAAAGGGGTCCATCCCCGCGTGTGCGGGGGAGACTCTGTATTCGTCACCATAGATTCTTCCATGACGGGTCCATCCCCGCGTGTGCGGGGGAGACTCTTGTGAACAAGATATTGATTCAAATGACTAAGTACAAGAAGCTCACCGCGTTATGGAACGCGTTTAGTTTGCCAATAGTATTCACGATGTCAAACAGCGCTCAAGGATCGTGAGGTGGTTCGTTAGCGTTGGGTGCGTCGAATCCTGAGGGATTTTTTTGCGCGGGAACTTGACGACGAACCATCAAAACACCATCAGCATCGGCCAACGATAAAGGAGGCAAGCCTAAAGTGAAGATGGCTAAACCACCGGCAACGTTATCTTTCCAAGCCATAACGATCGAACCGCCAGGCAGGTTGGCCCACCAATCCGCGAGCACAGCTTTTATGCGTTGTCTAACGCCTTTGGAAAGCTCTGATGCTACATAAATGCCGGGGGCGACCTCAGGCATGATCGAGGCAAGAAAGCCTCGATAACGGTCCGCTACATCGCGTGTTACAATCAGCGTCATCGGCATCAGTCGGCGTCCTTCAGTGCTTGGTCGGTAACTAAACCAGGAAAATTGACTGTCGTCTCAGTATCAAATAGCTCTTTTATACGATCAATCATCTTGGAAATAACCTGCTGCTTGCGAAGGGCTTCGCCGGTAAGCCGGCGAGTCAGCCGCTCCAGTTGGTCGGTGGGTCTTTTTGCGTGAATGGACACGGCTCGAAAAGCCTCTGGAACAGTGATGCTGTCACGAAATAAATCCGCGACATCGAGCACGAAGCTTTGGCCGGAGTCCTCATGGATGAAGCCAAGCTGAGGAATGGTGGCCGTCGCAGTCACTGCGATGGCTGCGGCCGCCTCAACAGCACTGGCTGCGTGGTTGATAGCCAGATTGGGTGCATCCGACGCGTTGGGGTTTGCTCTGTCATAGCGGCGGCCATGCCAAGTGATGCCAAACCGCCGTGCTGTGGCCTGATACATCACCTTGACGCGGGCCCCCTCGATGCCGCGCAGGACTGCTATTTCCCGATGCGGCAGAATCTCGCCGAGCCGCCAAGCATAGAGGCGGCGAGCCACCGACATGCGCGCACCCTTTCGGTCAGCCCACGCCATGGCCTGCGTGCGGGCCAAGGCTGATGTATCCGGTAATAAAGGTGGCGCTGTATAAAGGCGCACTCCGTCTTCGCCCACAGCGGCCAGCGCAACATTATGGCGGGCAAGCAGGCGCAGGGCGTCATGACTGACCATGGAGCCAGGACCAATCATCACCATTGAAACGCTCTGATGTGGAAGGCTATATTCCCCACGCTCAAGGGCCGGGCTGCCCGACGCGAAAAAACGCAGGGCGCCATCCTCGACTGTCAGCCGTCCACGGTCGAGATAGACCAACCCATGTCGGTCGGAATGCGGAAGTCGGGCGGTTTCAAGTCCAAGGCGACCAACAAGCATAGCTCACTCCGGCGGACGTAACAAAAGCATGCCGAAACCAAAGGCTCGATGCCGACCCACGCCCCGGGCGAGCAAGGCGGCAAATGCGTCTGGAGCGTCAATGCACAAAAGACCTGAAAAACAAACGTCTGGCCCCTGCATATTAGTCAGACGCCGCCCGCCATTCTCCGCTGCCTTGCCGCGTCGCGTTACCGGCGTCAGGCGCTGATAGAGCGGTGTAGCACGCAAGATGCTAGCGCTGGGCGACATGGCTCGCGCCAGCCATTGCCTGTAGACATCTATGCGATCAACCGTAGCGTCCATCGGCAAATCGCGAAGGGCCGCAAGGAAAGCGTCGCGCTCCTTGCCTGAGTCTTCGCCAGCGCCCCGGGCGAGACGGATGATAGGGCGTATTCGTACTTCAAATCCGAGTCGTGCACCGTGAGCGAAAGCAGCCGGCATGACCTTCGACGCCAGGGTCTGTACGCAAGCCGCTTCCAGCGCCGCCGGTTCTGCGAACATTTGCGCCTGGCGGCACAGGTCCGCGGCGGAATGCGGCGAATATGCCAGAACTTTCGAGGGGCTGCCGGGCTTAGCCATGAGAGCGAAAGGCTTTGGGGCTTGGGGCCCGAAGGCTGCCGTCAATAACGCATGGATGAGATAGCCATCGTCCGCCGAAGCCACCCCGTTTTGTCGCGCCCAAGCAGCGGCGGCAACCATGTCCGGGATCATCTGGATCATGTGCAGTGTCATGGCGCAGCTGTCTCCTTAGGCGCTGTGGCGAAAGCAGAGCGGTCGATGTTCATCACGAACAGGCGTCGCTCCCCGCCATGCAGGCCCGTTAACCAGTTGCGTTCATCGGCCACCCGCTCTTCCGCCCAGCCTGCCTGAGGCAAGGCGCGTAGTGGCGAGGGTATGGCAACTCGGATGGTTGATCTGAGACGGTGCGATTTCGCCAGCGGATCGTCAATCAGCGGCGCCGCCTTAAGCGCGGATAAAAGATCTTCATCCTCAATAAAGGGATCGCGTCCGATGATCGGCTGGGCGGGCAGAAAGGGTTTGCGACCTAGAAACAGTGGGCGAGCGGGATATCGGAAGGCTTCCGCCACCTCCTCGAGAGTTGGCGCCTCAGCCTCCGGCATGAGGCGCATGACCACGGTGACGGAAGCATCGGCGTCGTAATCGCGATACCGCAGATGTGGACTAGCATAGGTGTCGGCACCGCCCCTGCGCCCCTCAACAGAGCCCCGCGTCGTCCATCTCTCTTCGTTTCCATCGAGCTTAGCTGTTTGAAACTCAGTGAAGCGGGAGCCCTCCCGATCCCGGCGGGCGGCAAAATGCAGCCGATCCTGCAAGTGCTGGTGCTGCTCGCGCCACTCCCGCCGCCAGCCAAACGAATTGGCTATCATACCAGTCAACATGGAGGCGGCGGGGAAGTCGCGCACCACGCCAAAATTATCGATTGCCTCCGCGCCAAATGACAGAAGCGGGCCTTCGAACCGCAGAGCTAGAAAGCGCGCCATGGCCTATGCCTTTCCAGCGCGCACTGACTGTGCTGCCCAAGCAGCGATGGCGTTGAGGCTCAGCCCCTCACCAAGCGTGCCCGCGTCACCGAGCGTGGCGTTCATCACCCGGCGCACTTCATGCGGATCATAGGCCTTGTCAAACAACTGAAGCTGCGCAGCGAAGGCTTGAATAGCGGCCTCCGCCTGAGATTGACCATGTTCCACCATGACAGGTCTGCGAAAGGCTGCCGCCAAGGAGCGCGGCTGGCGGGCGCCAACCTCGATCATCATGAGATCGGCATAGGCATAGGGCGCGGTCGAGCCCTTTTTGGCTCCGGGGGACACCGTGGCTATCAAATGCACGAGGCGCTCGACGATCTGCGCGGACAGGCTGCGGTCGGCGATGGCGGAGAACGCGACGCTGGCGTCCATACCAGTCAGGTTTGAGACGAGGAGGGGGACATCGATGACGACGTAGGAATAAAAGAGGCCAGAAGTGATTTCTGTGTCGAAAATGCCTCCTGATCCAGCTTCACCCTCGGCCATCGAAAGGTCGTCCACTACGGTGAAGTAATCACCCTCGCTTTCTTCACGGTGCACCGTGAATGCATGCGCCACATGGATGGCGGCGTCCGTGTTGGCTTGGGTATCGGACGTGACCATGCGGCCGAAAAGTGCGGCGATGAGCCCGGTAGGCAGATCGCCAGCCTGCTCTTTCATCGCCGACAGATTTTTCTTTTGTTCCTTGATCGCCTTTTCCGCAAACTCTCGCGCACCCTTGGCATCCGCTCCAGCGGCCTGAGCTTCATTGACCAGCGAAACAGAAAGCTGCCTGAGCGCCTGAATTTCCGGCCGTCCAAACAGCATCGCCTGTCGTTCTTTCACAGCCTCCTTACCGTAGAGCATGACGGTGACCGCCTTGCCCACCGCCTCAACAAGTTCGTCTGCAGCACCGGTTTCCGATTTGACGCCTGAATGCAGCTCTTTTTCAAAAATATGCCGGGTCCGCAGGCTCTTGTGAGCGTCTTCCTCCAACCCCCATTCGCCTGCGGCCGTGCGCCAGTGGCGTTTCAGGCATTGTGAGGAGATGCGTGTGCGCACCACGCCCCCATAGGGCATACGCTTGGCAGCACCCGTATCATCGCGGTTGAGCAGTACGCCCGCGAAGGAGGTAAGTGTATGAATTTGCAAAAAGCGGGCTTCAAGGGGCATGGTCATGTCGATGGTTCCAGTTTTCAGAAGGACTTGATTCACTTAAACTCAGCCCGTAGAGGCATCCGCCTTCGGGGTTGCGCGTTCGAAGCTCTCGACGATGCGCAATCGCAAACTCTCGGCCCATTCGTCTGACCCAGCGAGAGTATCGACGAGCAACAGTTCGAGGAGGTCATCGAGAGAGGCGGGTTTCCCCGCACTGGCGATTCGGCGCACCGTGCGAACGGCCTGCTCGCGCAACGCTGCTCCCCTCGCGGTAAGCAGGCGAGCGAGCCGATTATCGCTCAAAGCGATGTCGCGCAAGGCCGTGCCTATGCGTGGCCCGCTCCGCAAACCTGCATGTGCCATCAAAGCGAGCGATTGTCCCACAGTAGCCCAGGCACGGGCGCGTTCGTTATTTCTCAAGTCACCCGTGGCAACGCCCGCCCTTACAAGTACCCGCACGAGGTCGGGGGTGGCGAATTCCGTTTCAGGGTCGAGCCGTCGAAGATTGGCGCTGACAGCAGCGCTGAAACTTAAAGCCCCGCGTTGCGGCAGCTCCTTGCTGATTTGCTCAAAAAGCTGCCGGTAGCCCGTCTTTGGAATGGGAAACTTCTGGATGAGTTCCTCGGTCATGCGGAAATCCCCATCCGTGCTTGTGAACGCTCGTCGTCTTTGCCCGCTCGCAGGTGCGGGAAAGTCTTAAAGAAAAGCCCTGAAAAGGCTCCTTTCGCCCGCACGATGGCGCGCAGTCTGCGCATCCCGCCGCGCCCCAGCGCCGCTGCGGCATCTTCGATCAGATCGAGACCTTGCGTCTGAAGCCAAATAAGCCAAGTGTCACGTTCCGGGCTTGCCGCAGCTTCGTCGCCAAGAACGACAACTTCACGTTCCATATCGCTGAAAAAGGTACGGTCGATAGCAAGGTCGAAGCGGTCAACCCAAGGCTGAATCGCTTTTTCAGTTTGAGGCTTCATGCGCTCACCCTGCTGTCGGTCTGGCTCGACCAGAAGGCTCAGGGCAAAACGAACTGATCGAGCGACTTCGCCAGCATTCGCAACGCGGGCACTCGCCAATTGTGCCACCGGATCGCTCGCCTGCCTTGACCAGCCCTTGTTGATCCAGGCCGAGACAGGCACGCGCCGCTCGTGAAAACCTTCGGTCTTCCCTTGCCCGCGCGCCAATCCTCGTGCGATTATATCCAGCCCAGAATGGTTGTCGGTCTCCGCTATACGCTGCATGGGTGGCGACAAAATAGCATTAGTATCGAACAGCAACTGCACCATTTTTCGGTAGCCGAACCCCCCGCCAGAAACCGAGAACATCTTGCGCTTATCTTTTTCGATCACCAGGGGCGCCCATGGGTCGCCTGTGACGCCGGACAGCATTTTGGCATCAATGCGCGCGGCACTCGTACCCTTTCCTCTAGCATGAAAGTTGGCCCCAACCCTTTCAACACGAACCCGTCTACATATTTCGATATGCCAAGGGTCCAGATTGCTTAAGTCCAATGATTCGGTTCCATCCCAAGCGGCAAGCCAGTCGAGGCCCAGGCCGCCAGTCGGCGAGTAGCCGGCTCCGTCGCCTCGCAACAGTTCCTTCCTAGTGGCGATTAGCACTGATATGTCGCGTCGCACCCTTGCTCCTGGCCCGCCTGGTGGAGCAATGCCAAGGCCTGGACGATTAGCGAACCCACCGTTCATCCGGCTGATCCCATAATTGCCAGCACCGAGGAAGCCCTCTTGCGTTTGCAAACTCAACAAAGCAAAAAACCAGTCTTCGGGCCCTCCAGCACTAGCAACGCTGGCTTTCAGATCATGGTTCTTAGACGTGATAAGCATGTCGAGTTCGTCGGATGTCGCGATTAGCTTAAAACCGTCTAGTGACCCCTCAGGCACAGGTGGCTGTAAGAGAGCCGGCCGGCTTAGCGGTGAAACGAGACACCAAGGTTCATCGTCCGTCCAGATAGCTGTCAGCCCACGCAGGCGTTTAAGCCAAAGATCTGTGTCGCCATCCAACTCTGTCTCGCTAGCGCCCAACAATGCAAGCGCGCCTAACTGCACGATAAAGGCATGCAAAACATGCCGCTGGTGAGGGCGCAGCGCTGGAAAACTATCGATCTCATCGCGCAGAAGTAGCGTGAAAATGGATGGAAAGGAGAGTGGCGTTACCTCGCCTGAGTTCAGCCGCACGCGAACGAGAGGATCTGTCAGGAAGTTCGCATAACAACCTTCGCCATTAAGGGAAGTCATTGAATACTCTTTGTGATTTATGTTGAAACTCAATCGAGTATCAAAAAAATTTAATACAATTTCGAGAATAATACTACAATGCTATCCTGCGCAAGCCACGAGCATCATATCCGAACCTTTGTCCCCAAGCGGTGAATGCAACCTCGCCATCGGCGCCTGCGATGTCGAGGGGGCGCCAAGGCTCCAATACCGCCGGATCGAGCACCCCCGTCCAACGCGCTGGAATGGTGATCCGGCGCATGGGTACACCGAAAGGCCCAACGGGCGCCTCCGCCTCTTCAAATTCCACTACGCGACCATCGAGGCCAAGACGGGTCGCGAATGTCATTTCATCACCGCTCCATGCTAGGTCTCGGCATTCGCTAAAGGGTTTGGTCCAATTCAATGAGGCAAAAGCCGCTGAGCCCCTATTGGCCCAATGAAGTCCAGATTGATCGCGTTGATGCTTCTCCCAACGAGCGTCAGAAGCGGCTAAGTCGACCAACAGCGAACCCAGAGCTTGGGGATGCGTGGTCATTTCGACGAGCTCGCGATTCATCGCGGGAATGTCCCACGATGGCTGACTGAGAATCAGACGTCGGGTAGCTTCCACCGCCAACAGGTTCTCATAGATGCCGCCCTGTGGGATCCCCTTATGGGCGAATAGTCCCAATCCATGTTTCGGTCGATCAAGATAAAGGGCCAAATCGTCCTGTGGGCCAAGAACCAGCACCCGAGCGTCCTCAAACCCTGTGGGTCGGCTCCGTGCATGGCGATGTAGCCGACCGATGCGCTGCAAGAGCACATCGGCAGGGCACAAATCCGTGATCAGAAAATCTGCATCTATATCGAGCGACTGTTCCAGCGTTTGTGTCCCAACAAGCAGAACTCCATGCGTTCGGGGCGCATCTTTGCCAAGAGTTGCGTCTACTGCCTGATCCATCAGAGCCCGATCCTCGCGCGAGAAACGTCCATGGTGCAGTGTGGCAACTCCGTTCACTCTAAACAAAAGCGACGTGTTTCCTGGGAGAATAGCCGTCATTTGCTCGAAAACGGCGATAGCCGCATCTACCGTGTTGCGCACTATTAAGACGCGCGCCCCTGCCGAAGCATGGGCGACAGCGCTGTTCGCAATGGCCGGCGCATCGTCGAGCAAAGGCGCCAAAGTCATATGTACCCTTTTGATTTGCCCCGAGCCGCCAGCCGCCCTCAGATTCTCGCAGCCATTTGCGGTCCACGCAATACTGGGGTAGGGCTTAGCAATAGCCTCGGTCAAAGGCGGCGGTGGTTGGCTTTGGAGATCACTCGTCCCTGGCGCCGTCAATAATTCCGAACGCGCCTTGGCGCCCAAGGTCGCGGACAGTAACAAAGCATGTCCGCCAATGGCTTGATGGCGATGCAACAGCTCCAGTGTGAGACGCGTCATGTAGGTGTCTGACGCATGAACTTCGTCGATGACGAGTAATTTTCCCAGTAGGCCGGTAGCCCGCAGATGGGCATGTTTTACCCGGATGCACGACAGCAGGGCCTGATCGATTGTGCCTACCGCTATCGCCGCTGTCAGATAGCGCTTAGGGCGCTCCGTCGCCCAAAGCCTTAGCGGATCGCAGTCTGGTATCCCGCTTTGGTCGCCGTCAGAATCGAAAAGGATTATACGGCCTTCGCCCACGGTCGACTGTAATGCGTTTGAATGAGCGGCATCTATTTCACCCGGCGTCGCTAGCACCACAAGCGGTGAGTTATCGGGCCAAATGGCTTTCGCCATGGCTTCGACGCGAGAATGAAGCTGACGAGCCGCTACACGAGTAGGTAAGGCAAAATACAAACCGTCCACCTCACCGCGCGCGGCGAGGTGAATAAAACGCCATAGGGCTGCCTCGGTTTTCCCTGCCCCTGTTTCCGCCTCGACGGCGACGATACGCCCCTCGGCTTCAGCAACTGCCTGTTGAAATGGGCGGGGGGTCCGCCCCTTAAACGCCGTGGCGAAGGCAGGCGCGTCAGTCCCCATGCCTGGCCAGTCTGAAGCAGCCAAAGCTCCCATTCTCTCAAGAGCATGGTCTGCCCGTTGCCATCCCAGATTGAAACGTTCGTTCCCCTCGTCGCAAACGGGAAAAACCCGTTCATCCGAGCCAATCCAGTCTGCAAGGTTCAAAAGCCCCGCGAAAGCATGAATGAAGGCGGGCGTGTCGGGAACTTCCTCCCCACCTTCTTCAAATGCCTTTGGAAATAAAAGTCTGGCGACACTACCGAGTTCGGTAAGGGCGTCGAGAGGGTCCTTACCGTTCTTTACCGTCCAGAGTTCTCGGTCACCGGCGCCCTCTTGGGTGCTTACAGGCTTCCCGTGATGCGCCAGCATCGCTTCGATGAATTCCATGGCAGTGTCTTCCCGAAAGCCTTTTAGCGCAAGCAATCCGCATGCTTTTAGAAGTACCTGACCTAAGTTTTCATTTGTCTGGAACAGCCATCGCGTTTGGCGCAGATGCCCTATTAATGGAGCACGAGGGTCGATGCGCGCCTGAAAACCATGATTAGCCTTACCAAAATCATGTAGGAAAGCCAGCACGGCTAACCGATCCAATGTCACATTTTCAATTTCTTGCTTTTGGGCAGCGAATGCCAAGCGCGCGCGGGTGACTTCACGGGTGACGAGCCTCCTAAATACGCAAGCAACATCCGTTGAGTGGTGTGCTAATGAAAGTAGTTTGGGACCTCTTATTTTTGCCCATGATTCCACTACTGAACACCTCTATTTATCTATATTTCGAAGAGACAGAACTGACAGAAGCGGCTATGAATCATGGATGTAAACTAGCCGACTTGGTCGTGTGCCCCCCCCCCCCTTAATCTTCTCGAGAATGCTAACCTTATTCCCAACCACCTCCAAGAAGGCCTTCGGAAACTCCTCTTCTTAAAGGTCATCCTGGCAAGGTCGGAGATGGCTTGTTCGATTTCGACGGCGTTCATGGTGACAAGCTATACCGGATTCGGACACACGGAAGATATAGCTTTGCCTCGACTTCTGGTGAGAGGCAAGGCTGACTGAAATGGAACTAAGGCTTTTGGTTATTCAAAGGCAAGATAACTAACCGTGATGAAAGGTTAACTGTAATTTCCATCAAATGGGATGCGTTTTTGGTAAAGGTTTGAGGTGCGATAATTCTCTTCCGTATCCTCATTCTTTACTGGAAACAGGTGAGCTTCAGTTCCCAGTTTTCGGCCCTCGGTCAAATATCCTTTATAAAGAACGAATTGAACTTCATAACAAACACTGTTAAGTTGGTCGGACGTGAGCTTGGAAACAGCAAATGTCGGAAAACCCTTCTAACGGTGAAGAAGAAAAACCAACCTCTGCCAATTGCAGTTGTCAGAGGACCTTGGGCCTCGAAACTCGGTTCGGGCCTGATTGGCCGGGGCTACGATGCCTCGCAAAGACGCGTCGGGGAACTGAATGCCAGAAGCCCGCAATCAAGGGGCGGAGTCGCTGCCAGCTTCATGGTGGAAGGTCCACCGGTCCGAGGACGGTGGAAGGTCGTGCAAGGATAGCTGCTGCCAACTTCAAGCATGGAAACCGTACGAAGGAACGTCTGGCGGAGAACAGAGAACGGGCGGTCGTCAACCGTCAGATTTGGTTCATGTTACGGACGGAGATCGCCTTGATGAAAGCTGGCGGGTATTTGCCGAAGAATTATCGGGGGTAGAAAGGCGGATGGAGGAGGACAGCCGATATAGGCCCTCCGTCCTCCGTCAATCAGCGTATTGTTTTGAACCAACAGGCTCCGGCACCTGCCATAGAGTACCTTTCGACACAGAGTAGTGGCTAACCCGCGTTCGATTGATGCGGAACTGTATAATGCCGGGAGCAGCCCTCAGTTTTGTGAGGATGGCTTCCTTCTCTTTTGCGGTCGGATCGCCAGCGGCGCGCCAAACAGCACTATTGAGCGGCGTCCATTCCCGCTTTGTCATCGTTAACTGTCGGTGGATGGCGAGGATTAACGGGATGGCCTTTTCCAATCCTACATCTACCACCGAGAGGATAACACTGAGTGGGAAGGCGGGAACGTAGTGTTTGGATTGGCCGACTTTGATAGGAGCTGTAACTGACCTCTGTCCTTTGCCCAATCTGATACCGGGCTTGATGGAAAGCTGGGCGATAGGGTTATCCAGTAACATCACTACTCCCCCCCTATCTATATCTGTTAGAAATAAGAGAGATAGGTTCCATGCATCCCCCCAAATCGGGGGGTGCCACCCCCCGATTTGGGGGTGTCACGGTGCGCAATGGCAACAGATTGTTTTCACCTTTCTTTCGTCTGACGTCTGACATCAAGCTGCCACCAGTTCGCTCTCAGCTTCATGAAGCAGCTGCAGGATGACCTCGAACATTTTTGTACCCCTTGCCTCATCCTCAAAGCGGTCCGGATACCTGATGATCTTGATATCCGACCGGCAGCGTTTGCCAGGCCCCATCACGAGTTCCGACGCATCACCCATAATTTTGGCTAGCATCTCAGCCTGTGCCTCGATCTCGTCGATCGGGGCTTCAAGCAGCAACGCGTCATGGATCGGAGCGCAAATCATCAGCCCGGCCTCGACACCGGCCGCCAGCGCAAGACGGAGCATTTCAGCACCGTGGCTTTGCATAGGCCAGTTCAACATTGATCGTTCCTTGACGACAATTTCGCTTCCGGCTGGATACTGGATACGCCAACCGAAAACGGTTTCGAGCGGGAAACCCAGCAGAGCCTTGTCAACAATCCCCTCTACCCAACGCCAGAACTGCCTGTAGGTAGCGCGGTGGAGGCGGAGTAGCTCGCGGGCGCGATCAACGTGGATGCCCGCCTTCAATGCAATGCTCTCCGGCATCATGCCGTAATTGACGCCAAGGACGATCTGTTTGCATTGCTCTCGTATAGCCGGGTGAGAAGCCTTGGTCGCGTCTCGCGGGACCAGACCAGCCCTGCGCGCAAAAGCCATATAGGGGTCTCCGCCTTCATATCCCTCCCACAAAGCCGCATCGCCCGACAATGCGCCTGCGATGGCAATCTCTTGTGAGGAAAAGTCAATGTAAGCGACTGCTCGCCCCGGTTCAGGTTTTATCAGATGTCGAACCCATGCTGCTGAGCCGAAAATGAACTTCGAGGTGGATGGCTGATTACGCCCTGTCTTGGAGGCAAACGCCGACAGCATTGTTCGCCCTCGCCCATCAGGCCCAATGCTAAGCTTGCTCAGACGTAGTTTTCCGAGTGTTGAGCGCAGTTGTTGGAGAGGTAGCAAAATGGGGTGTGTTTTCGCCTGATCCCGGAAAGTATCGTCATCCAAAGCAAGTCTACCACTCTCGAGCCTCGGCCAAGGAATGCCATGCTTCATCAAATAGGCAGCAAAGCGCGCCTCAACAAACCTGCCTTGGTCATAAACACCGTAATCCTTGTCGATACTAATAATCAGCCTTCCCTTGATCCTATCCCAATGACGCATCAGCCGAGCAAGAAGGTGCCTGTCGAGTGGTACCCCATTGTTCTCGACAACGCCCAAAGCTGCCATGTACCGCCCTCTCAAAAGTGCCTGGCCGAATTGGATCGGATTCCCGTTAAAGGAGTTGAGTATGAATGGTAGAAGCCGGATAACGGCATCTACATCTGATCGGCAGTAGTCCAAGATCAATTGCTTTTCGCTCTCCGTCCACGGTCCACCCGTCAGGATCAGATTACGCATCGCGTCCTTTTCCTCCGACCCTATTGTGGGCAGATCGAAAAATGCGAGAGCATTGACGAGCCCGTTCTTGAATCCTCGGCCTCGGTCATTTGTTAATCCACGAAATTCTACGAAAAGATCGAGAACCCGTCGCGGCGGCGGCCAGCCGAGAGCATCGAAGCATGACGTTTCGGCACTAGCGTAGTAGGCAATAAATAACTCATCATCGGTGCACTCAAAGGGGCAAACCGACAACTCGTCGCCCCAAAGCCTTCTCGTTTCCCCGGTAATGACGCATGTCGCGACCATGCACACGACCCTGGGTTTGTGGCCCGGTAGGGCCACAAACTCAAAGTCAATTGACCAAGCATATCGAAATCCAAGGCGGAGAAACTCCTCTTTTGGATTTGCGCGCATGTCAGTGCCCCATCAAACGTTTGATAACGGGATGGTCCAGGCTCGAGATCAACTTACCGTTGCCGAAACCAATCTGGATAAGTTCGCCAAAAGTTTCCGTTGGCCACTCAGGTTCAGGCATCCCTTCGGGTGCGAGTTTGATATCATAGCAACCGGCACCCATATTGGAGGTCATTCGCACCCAAGATTTCTCGGCATGCTCTGCAGCTATGCGTGCAGTCATGTTCCAAGAGTTATCCCGCCCCTCCGTTACTGGAACCGGCACCGGCCAGAGGAAGTTCGTACCTTGCTGCGTCACACCAAGACGCAAGTTCACAATCCTCGTTTCGCCCTCAATTGCGTAAGCAACATCGGGCAGGACCGCGTAGGTTTCCCTCTCGTCTTTCAGTTCCAGTATCGCCATCTGAATTTGGTAGTCAGCGGATTTATGAAGACGGAAGAAAGACTGTTTGTTCGGTTTCTGCACTGGCAGTTGAACCATAATTTTTCGAACGCCAGCGTTGGCGTCCATATTCTTCGTGATTCGAAGCGACTCGGGATCAAAAGGATTCGGGTTCTTATTAGTTTCACTCATAGCTATTCTCCGGAATATAAGAGCCTGCCCTTGGATTTAACCCTGAAATCAGCTATTATTGCTTCGCTAGAGGCGTTAATAGTGATCGCAAGGGCTGTCCAAACGGGCGGCCCTTGTTGGTTGGGTTAAGCAGTTAGAAGCTTTGTGATCTCTGATGCACGCCAGGCAAGCTTGCGATCACCAATGCGAAGCGGTTTTGGGATTTTGCCGCTTCGAGCGAGCCGTCTGAGGTGAACTGTCGAGCAGTTCAAAAGAGCGGCAGTTTGCCTGCTGCTGAGCAGGCGATGTGTCCGGATGGACGCGTCCATGTGAGCCAGCGGATCACCCGGTGCCTGAGTGTCATCTTTATCTTGTAAGTTCATCGCGTAATTCCCCGACCGCTGGAACATTCCAGCCAAATCGAATCGTATGCGATCACAGCACCCAAGAATAATGGCCGAAATCCCCCTACTCAGGAGGCAATTTCCACCATAAGAGACTTTTTAGACCTGAATGTTGAAAATTGAAGACGATTGCTGATGGATCGGCACCATTTCGCTTGTCCTTCGCCCAACACTTCATTACCGAAGGCAAGCCATACTCGCTTCCGAAGATTACGACCCAGCATGCGCGTGCAAAATTGAAGAAAGGCCCCGTCTCTTTTGAAGCCACTACGTCAAATTGTCTTGTTGGTTGCGTGTCTGTGACCCAACCGTATATGGCGGCTATATCACGCATGGCCAGTAATGATTGTAGATTTGGTGGTCTTCCCACTGTCCGTTTTTTGGCACCGTAGCGGTTAGCTGCCTCTTCAATCATTGATGCGGATAGGATGAACTGATCTATTTCAGCATCAGCTTTAACAAGGTCATTTTTGGTAGGAATTATGCATTTAGCCTCCCAAGTCTCCGAGATAACAACATCTCGGAGGTTTTCGCCATCGGGCATGGCTAGGGTTTTGCCCAATCTCCCGGCTAACTGTCCTAATTCTTTGATATTTTTCAGAAGGCTGGAACTCTTCGTGTCTGGCCCAAAGCGGGAATGCTCTATAAGTTCTAATAGATACCAAAACTGGAGAAGGTTTGGCAGATATCTACAATTCCGATTTACCTTATCGATAGGCAGAGCGCGTATGATTACCTTTATATCCTCTTTGGTCAGTTGAGGTTTTAAACGGAGGCGTTCCTCCATAACATCAGGTTTGATTTGAGTTTTCATAGCTGTAATCCAAGATCCGGGGAGTTACGAAGCTGGGCAACATGTTCGCCCCATAATTGAAGAGCATTGTGCTTTTCTTTTGCGTAGACTGATCGATTATAGACACCCGCAACACCCGCCTTGTGGCCGCTGATATGGTTTAGGGTTGCCTCGACAACATGTGGTTGCACACCCAAATCCCCCATTCTGGTCGTCACAGTTCTCCGTAGATCGTGGACACGCCAAGGTTGGGCCGTTTTGGGTTGCGACAAACGGGAGTTGAGATCGTTATTGATCCGTGCGTCCAACGCAGCCTTTGACTTTGACCACCCGGAGAAAGGGCCATCGCCCGATCCGAAGACCCACGGCCTCTGCTCTTTTCGAATCACAGCTTGAAGAATGGCGATTGCCTCCGCACTCAACGGAACATCATGGGGCAACTTGTTCTTCGTCCGCGAACCAGGAATTGACCAAACCGCTCGCGAAAAATCAATCTCCTCCCATTCCATTGCTGCCACTTCTTCCCGCCTCTGTCCGGTGAGAATAAGCAGCCGTATGATTGCCCCGTAATCGCCTGAGCCTGCGTGCTTCAGAACAAGAGCGAGTTCGTCGTCCGACAGTACCCTCTCTCGTGCTACCTCTTTCGCGATCTTGCCGGTGCCATGCGCGGGGTTTGTATCGAGAAGACCTTGTGTAACCGCCCAGTTGAGCATGGCGGAGAGGTATGCCCTTGATCGGTTTGACGCAAATGGTCCGTTGTGGATGGCAATCTCGCCAAGCCGGGATGCGATCATCCCCCGGGTCAGCGTGTGAACCTGAACTTCGTGTAGGGGCTTCCAATGCGCCATTAAACTGCGACGCACTTCTTTCAGCGTGTTCGGCTTTAAATTGACTGCGGCATAAGTGGATAAGTACGTTTCGATCACAACCAAAAGCGTCTCTTTTGCCTTCGCCCGAACGGAGTGCTTGTCAGTCTGTGGATCGCCGCCCAGCTGAACCTTTGCAATCGTGTTCTTTGCCTGTATCCGAGCCTGATCGGGATCAATGGCCTCGACGGATCCGATTGTGATACGCCGCTGCTTTTTCCCGATTCGGTATTGCACGATCCACTTCGTTTTACCGCCTTTTCGAAGCCGAACACCGAACCCCGGAAGTGCCTCATCAAATTCGATGTGTTCCGTCTTTCCAACGGGGATGGTCAGCTGATTGACGTTTTGCTTAGTAAGGCGCATTTGAATCTCTGGGAAGCATATGGGAAGCATATGGGAAGCAACATACCGATCTTAAATGTCACTTTATGTATCATTAATCAGAGGGTATCGATAAAATGTCAATTAATTACAATGCTCTGGTATACACTTGTTCACATATGTTTCCCAATAGCCCGTGACTCTTAATCAGCGGGTCGTAGGTTCGAAACCTACAGCGCCCACCATTTTCCATCAAAATTGATGATTTTCGATATGACAAAACCGAAAATCCCCTTCCGACGTGACCGCGTGACATGGGGGTCCTATGTCATGCTTGCGCTGCTCACACTGCAGGTGACGCTGATTGGCCCGATTATGCCGTTTTTGCGCGCCGAGATGG
>Ga0315905_10003239_pt1 | contig 16834 bp, 20 predicted proteins | sample LakEriMetagenome_5_FD_203522 | JGI IMG/M metagenome (GOLD analysis project Ga0315905, IMG submission 203522) | Freshwater fungal communities from buoy surface, Lake Erie, Ohio, United States - Buoy 4 MA121 | ecosystem: Environmental > Aquatic > Freshwater > Lake | place: USA: Lake Erie, Ohio... | reverse complement strand
TGCGTAGGCCTTGCTGGGGGTGCTGGGGGGTCTAATAACACGGATGGCGCTGGCGGTGGGGGCGCTGGTGGCGCTGGTGGCACTGTTGGCACTGCTGGTACTGCTGGTACACAATCACTAAATTTAAGTGGCACTGGTGGTGGTGGTGGAGGTGGATGTGGTTTTAATGGTGCGGCAGGCGGCGCAGGCGGCGTATTTGGTGGTGGTGGTGGTGGTGGTGGTGTATCAAAATGTGGAGTTTCAGGTAGAGGTGGAGCTGGCGGTGCAGGCGGTGCCATAATCTATTCTTGGTAATAACAAGGAGAAAACCATGTGCGATGCAACTAGTGAAACCCTCCAGCAAGACACTCTAAATAATGAAGAAGGAAAAAAATCATGAACGATGCAAACGAAACCCCCCAACAAGATACTCTTAACGCAAACATCTACTTTCCAACAGTCGTATACACCATTGAAAAACCTGAGTTTCTTGAAGCTGTAAACAAGGTTGCTGAAGAAGCGCTTGTAGAGTCCAGAAAGAACGCACCACTCAACGAAATTTATCCTGTCCACATGACGGGTAACTTGTTTGACAAATCCGAAATTCTTCCGTTTCAATATTACGTTGGTGACACAGCCGCTAACATCTTGCGTGAGCAAGGTTATAATATCGATGGCTTTGACACTTACTTCTCAGAGATGTGGTGTCAAGAACACTTTAAACACTCAGCTATGGATCAACACGTTCATGGCGCTGGCTCACAGATCGTAGGCTTTTACTTCTTAGAAGCACCAGAAGACTGCTCACACGTTGTGTTCCATGATCCCCGCGCTGGTAAGCCATTGATCTCATGGGCAGAAACTGATATGTCTCAAGCAACGGCGGCAAGCAACATGATTAACTTCACGCCTAAACCCGGCCTGTTGATATTTACAAACGCTTGGTTGCCACATAGTTTTACCCGTAATGCTTCTGAAAAGCCAATCAAGTTCATTCACTTTAACTTAGGCCTGCGACCTGGGGCCCCAGTGTTTAATGTTGCACCAGCCGCTGAGATTGTATGAACACCTATCAAATACGTTTTAATAAATCAAGAGGTCAAGCTGGTCGCGGCTCAATGGACCATGTTTGGCGGGTGTTTGAAAACGGCAAAGAGTTTTTGTTTAAGAACTTAGACATTACAGTTCCAATCAAAAGTGAAAAAGATGTCAACGGAGTAGATTACAACATCACTTGCCAAGGTTACATGACAATGGATCGAGACACCTCTACAGCAGTCATCACATCCACGGTCAAGGAACTAGAGCCAGCATGATATGTGATTGAGCTGAACAGCCACAACACATACACCATAATCCAAACTCCCAGTTTGACTAAATAGGTAATCAAATTGGGAGTTAAACTTGGCTGCATTTTCAGAATTAAACTTAGAGCAGTATGCTAATTTCTCTACTACAGTCAACGTAGAAGACTCTAGTGGCACAGCAATCAACCTATCCGGTTATTCGGCTGCATCTCAAATAAGAAAATCTTATTACTCAACAACTGCAACTAATTTCACCGCATCTATAACTGGTGTTGCAAACGGTGAGGTTACTATTTCTATGACGGCTGCTAATACAGCTAATATGTCTGCTGGCCGATATCTTTACGACCTCGTTATTACTTCTCCCACTTCAATTAAAACAAGGGTGATTGAAGGTATTGTTGTTGTGTTGCCTGGAGTAACGCAGTCATAATGGCAATCACAGCTAAAATCAATGTTACAACTGGTATTGGTCGAGCAACTATTACTCAACCAAATAGGTCCACTATTGTCGCACAGAATTTTGCACCAAAACCAAATGTTAGTTTATCTCAACTTACTGATATATCAGTAGTTGGCGTTCAAAACAAACGTCTGCTGGTGCTTCTATTAATGACGCATTGACTTTTTCAATTATTTTAGGATAAAATATGGCAAAACCAACCACAAGAGCTGAGTTTAAGACTTACTGTCTACGTAGACTAGGTTTTCCTGTCATCGAGATTAATGTTGATGATGACCAAGTTGATGATCGTATTGATGATGCACTTGCATTCTTTAATGATTACCACTATGATGGTACAGAAAAGATTTTTATGAAGCACCGTATTACTCAGGAAGATATTGATCGCCGTTGGATCCATTGTCCAGATGCGGTTACTTTTGTGACCAATGTATTTCCTTTTGATGATTCTAATTCATCAATCAATATGTTTGACTTGCGCTATCAATTACGCTTGCACGATTTATATGACTTTACATCGGTGTCATATGTGTCATATGAGATGACAATGCAACATATTCAAACATTGAACTTGTTGTTTTCTGGTAAACCACAATTTAGATTTAACCGCCACCAAAACAAATTGTTTTTAGACATTGATTGGTCAAGTGACCGTGAGGTTGGTGAATATGTAATTGTTGAGTGTTACCGCCAGTTACGACCAGATTCAGCCACATTAACTGGTACAGTTACTTGTACCAATACATCCACTACTGTGACCGGTACTGGTACAATATTTGACCAAGAAATTTTAGAAAACGATGTGCTTGTTATTGGCGGCGAAGAAAAACAAGTCAAACACATCTTATCACCAACAGAATTAACTCTGTATAGTCCGGTTTCATCCAACAAAACATCTGTGTCACTAGTTAAGACTGGTTTATCTGATGTTTGGAATGATAGATTCTTAAAGAAATATGCTACGGCTAAAATCAAATATCAATGGGGCAGCAACCTAAGTAAGTTTGCTGGCATACAAATGCCTGGTGGTGTTACACTTGATGGAGTAAGAATTATGCAAGAAGCACAAGCCGAATTAGATAAAATTGAAGAAGAAATGTACACAATGAGTAGTTTGCCAAGTGAGATTTTGACTGGTTAATAATGGCAACAAATGTTTATTTTAATCCATTTCCACTCAATCAGATAACTTCTGAGCAACTGCTCGTTGAAGATTTATTGATTGAAGCCTTAAAAATTTATGGCATGGATGTATTTTACCTCCCTAGGTCTAGTGGAGATGTAGTAGATTATATCTATGGTGAAGATTCGAATAAACAATATACTTCTGCATATCCAATTGAGTTGTATTTGGAAAATGTTACCGGCATGGACGGTGAACAAGATTTCATTTCTAAATTTGGTTTAGAAATTCGTGATGAAATAACATTATTAGTCTCTCGTAGAAGGTTTGCTTCAACAGTACCACAGAAAAGACCAAATGAAGGTGATTTGATATATGTACCTTTGATACAAAACTTCTTTGAAATTACTTTTGTAGAACATGAAAATGATCAAGCAATGTTCTATACATTAGGCCGTGGTCGTGGTGCCAATGTCTATGTGTATGCATTAAAACTTAAACAGCTTGTGTTCTCCAACGAATTAATATCCACAGGTATTACAGAAATTGATGACCAAATTAGAGATGCATATCCAAGAACACGCATTACTTTAACAAGTGGTAATGGTACTTTTGTAAATGATGAAATTGTTTATCAAGGCAATAGTTTGGCCAATGCAACTGCACAAGCTACCGTTTATACCTTTGTTAAAAATACACACATTGATATAATTCGCACACAAGGAACATTTGTATCCGGTAATGTACGAGGCAATACAAGTTCTGCAAACTGGATTATTAGCACTATTTCTGATACAGTCACCATGAATACTGCCTTTGAAGACATTGTTGATAACGCTAGAATTGAGGCAGAGGCCGATGGCATTATGGACTGGACAGAAACAAACCCATTTGGTACTGATTAAATATGCTAGGTCAACCACACTTTTACAACAGAACCATTCGCAAGATAGTGGTGGCGTTTGGTTCTATGTTTAATGATATTCAAGTTGTTCGTTACAACAAAGATGTTAATATTCCTGGTCAAATCTTTAAAGTGCCGTTGTCATACGGACCAAAAGAAAAATACCTAACTCGTATTACCAGTGATCCCGATTTAACAAAATCTATTCAAACAATTGTACCTAGAATTTCTTTTGAAATGACAGGCATGTCATATGACCCTAGTAGAAAAAAAATGTCTACTATTCAAAACTTTGGCCTAGATTCAAATAATAGTTTAGTAACACAATTTGCACCTGTACCGTATGACTTTGATTTTTCATTATCAATCTATGTAAGAAATACTGAAGATGGTACTCAAATTATTGAACAAATTTTACCATTCTTTACACCTGATTTTACAGTAAGTGTGAATTTTATTCCGTCACTAAGTCAAAAATATGATTTGCCTATTAAATTGGAATCTGTATCAACAAGTATTGACTATGAAGGTGACATGTCAACCACTCGTTTGATTATGTGGGACCTAACATTCACACTCAAGGGTTATATTTGGCCTCCAGTTAAGTCGAATACAGCTCAAGGTTTAATTGGTACATATAGTACATCAGCGGCTGCATATGGTTTTGCTAAATCAAATATTTTCATTGACACAAATGTGCGTGATTCGCAAAAAGTTTATGTGAACTATGCAACTGGTAATAATGTGTTTACTACAGGTGAAACCATCCGTGTTGAAGATAAAGACATTACTGGCAAGGTTGTTTATTTTAGTAACACAGTTAGTGGTATTTTGGTGTTGAGTGATTTGAGTAAACTTGTTTCTGCAAATGATGTGGTTACTGGCGACTATTCGCAAGCTAAATATAAAGTAACAGCTACTGAAAACTCTTTAGTATTGGCTTCTAAAGTTGTAGTACAAGCAAACCCATTAAATTCTGCGCCAGATGACCAATACGGATTTACTGATACGATTACTGAATGGCCTAATACTTTGATATGAACAAATTGAATCAAACTCTTTCTGAAGTTTTAGATGTTGATCCTATTGGTTCAACAGAACTTCTTCCTGCAACACCAGTTACTAAAGTAGATGATGATGCCGACTTTGCTCGTGAGAACATTCGTACCTTAATTGAAAAAGGTAACCTTGCGGTTGATGGCATCTTACATGTAGCAAAAGAATCTGAACACCCAAGAGCATATGAAGTTGCAGCTAATCTAATCAAAAACTTGTCTGATTTAAACAAAGACTTGATGGAAATTCAAAAACGTAAAAAAGATTTGGCACCACAATCACAAAGAAGTGGTGATATCAATGTTGACAAGGCAGTATTTGTTGGATCAACTACAGAGCTAGTCAAGTTTTTAAAGAGTAATAAATAAGGAATTATAATGGAACAATTAATTGAACAACTCAAGGTAATTTTAGGTACCAATTTTGGTCTTTATCTAAAATCTCACAATTACCATTGGAATGTGGAAGGAAATGATTTTCCACAATATCACCTATTCTTAAATACTTTTTATAATGAAGTATTTTTACAGAACGATTTAATTGCAGAGCATATAAGATATTTGGATGCATATGCACCAGGTTCATTTAGTAGATTTATGGAGTTATCCGCTGTTGAGGATTCTACAACGGTGCCAGACCCATTAACAATGATGATTACCTTAAAAGATGACAATGACAAATACATTATGCAACTTCGTGCTGGTATTATTTTAGCAGAACAAGCTGGTGAACCTGCGGTGTCAAATTTCTTACAAGAACTTTTGGGTGCTCATCAAAAGAAAGCATGGATGCTACGTAGCACTATTAAATAATGTCTGATGCTGGCTACCTAGGTAATGCAAGTTTAAAAAAACTTGGTGTTGAGATATCATATACAGAAGAACAAATTGCAGAAATTGTAAAATGTTCTAATGATCCAGTATATTTTATTAAAACGTATGTAAAGATTGTCAATGTCGACCATGGATTGGTCAATTTTGATATGTGGCCATTTCAAGAAGAAATGGTGCAACAGTTCCATGAAAATCGATTTTCACTATGCAAAATGCCACGCCAAGTGGGCAAAACAACCACAACTGTTGGTTATATGTTGTGGAGTATACTATTCAATATAGATTATAAGGTTGCAATTTTAGCTAACAAAGGTTCTCTTGCTCGAGAAATCTTAGGTCGGCTGCAATATGCCTACGAATATGTTCCAATTTGGTTACAACAAGGTATTAAAGTATGGAATAAAGGTAACATAGAACTTGAAAATGGTTCTATGATTTATGCATATGCAACTTCGGCTTCTGGTGTCCGTGGTGGTACATACAACTTAATCTTTCTTGATGAGTTCGCTTTTGTGCCACATAATATGGCATCTGAATTCTTTCAATCAACATACCCTGTTATTTCATCAGGTAAAACCACAAAAGTTATTATAGTTTCAACGCCCAACGGCTTGAATATGTTTTATAAAATGTGGACAGATGCTATTGAAAAAAGGTCAACTTATAAGGCCATTGAGGTGCATTGGTCTATGGTTCCAGGCAGAGATGAAGCTTGGAAAGAAGAAACTATTAGAAACACCAGTGAAGAACAGTTTAGAGTGGAGTTTGAAACTGAGTTTATTGGCTCATCTGCCACTTTAATTTCTGGTGTTAAACTAAGAGCTTTGACATTCTTTAATCCAATCCATTCAGAAGAAGGTTTGGACATATATGAAAAAGCACAGCCTGGACATATGTATATTTGTACAATTGATTGTGCAGAAGGTGTAGAACAAGACTATTCTACCATTAATGTTATTGATGTGACGCAAGTTCCATATAAACAAGTTGCCAAATATCGCAATAATAAACTGCCTCTATTGTTTTTTCCAACCATTATATACTCATTGTGTAGAAGATATAATGATGCTTATGCTTTAATTGAAACTAACAATGTGGGTCAACAAGTCGTTGATATTCTGCACTATGATCTGGAATACGAGAACATATATAAGCTAGAACACCATCACATTAAGGGACAGTCAATCTCAGGTGGGTTTAAACGATCAACATCTTTTGGTATTAAAACAACCAAAACTGTTAAGAAAATTGGATGTGCCAACTTAAAAACTTTAATTGAAGCTGATAAGTTAATTGTTAATGATTTTGATACTATCGCTGAGTTGACTACGTTTGTCAGAGTAAGAGACAGTTATCAGGCAGAAGAAGGTAATAATGATGACTTGGCTATGGGTCTGGTGCTATTCGCTTGGTTGGCGGCTCAATCATATTTTAAAGAAGCTACTAATATTGATATCCGTAGATACATGTTGGAAGAACAAAATATGCTTGTAGAGGAAGACTTGGCACCAGTTGGAATCATAGATGATGGTCGCCGTGAAGAAGTCCTGGTGGACAGCGGCGATGTGTGGACTGAAAGAGGCTATCTATCCTCAAGGTTCTAAAAAACTAAATAGAGTATTAATTATAAATATAATTGACCCAATAACAATAAGGAGAAATCCATGGCATTTCAGCTATCACCTGGGGTAAATGTATCAGAAATCGATCTGACCACAATCGTCCCTTCCGTTGCCACTTCAATTGGCGCTATCGCTGGACAATTTGCTTGGGGGCCGGTTGGTGAAGTCATTACCGTTTCTGACGAGGTTCGCCTTGTCGACCGTTTCGGTAAACCTGACTCTGTAAATTATGAATACTGGTTCTCAGCCGCAAATTTTCTTGCGTATTCTAACAACCTCAAAGTAGTCCGTGCGGCTAACACAACAACAACATTGAATGCTTCCGCTAACGGTACAGGCGTGTTGATTAAAAATAATGATGATTATGAAGAAAATTATTCTTCTTCCAATACAAGTCTTGGTATTGTTACTGCGAAATGGGCTGGTGATTTAGGAAACTCACTTAGAATTTCTATTTGTGCTTCATCAGCTGCTTTCTCATCCAACTTAACAGTTACAGACACACTTAGATCCAATGCTGTTGCTTCTGGTGAAACTACTATTAACATTAACGGTAATGCCAATGCTGCAGCTAACTTGCAATCTGGTGATTTAGTTTCTGTTGACGGCGGTACAAGTTACATTCGTGTTGCATCTGTTAATGCTACTGCAATTATTGTTGCATCAGCACCAGGCGTTGTAACAACAGGCGCTGCGATTCTTCGTAAATGGCAATATGCCGACACATTTGGTGTTGCACCAGGTACATCTGATTATGCAGTTGCTGCTGGCGGATCTAATGATGAAATGCACGTTATTGTTGTTGATGAAGACGGCGGTTTCTCCAACGGTGTTGCTAACACAGTTCTTGAAAAGTTTGCATTCGTTTCAAAGGCATCTGATGCTAAGTTTGGCGATGGTGCTACAAATTACTATGTTAACGTATTGAATCAAAGATCACGTTATGTTTGGTGGGCTTCTCACGTATCTGGCAGTTCTAACTGGGGTACTACTGCGGCAGGAAGAACATATGATGCTGCAAACGGAATGAGAAATCCTCATTATCGCTCATTGGCTGGTGGTGCAGATGGTACAATTACAGCAGGTGTTATTAACACAGCTTATAGTTTCTTTGCCAATTCTGATGTAGTTGATTTATCATTAATTATTTCTGGTCCAGGCAATGCAACTGTTGCTGGTCATTTGATCTCTAATATTGCAGAAGTTCGTAAAGACTGTTTAGTATTTTTGTCTCCAACTAAAGCATCTGTTGTTGATAATGCTGGTTCAGAAACTACTGCAATTATTACATATCGTGATTCATTAACATCATCTTCATACTCTGTTATGGATTCAGGTTACAAATATCAATTCGATAAGTACAATGATGTGTATCGATATGTACCACTAAATGGTGACATTGCTGGCGCTTGTGCTCGTACAGACCTTGAACGTGACCCATGGTTCTCACCTGGTGGTTTCAATCGTGGTACAATCAAGAATGTTGTGAAACTGGCTTGGAATCCAACCAAGGCTGAGCGTGATAACCTTTATGTTAAGGGTGTTAATCCAGTTGTTTCATTCCAAGGTGAAGGCACTGTCCTATTCGGTGACAAAACTATGTTGAGCAGACCATCTGTGTTTGATCGCATCAATGTTCGCCGTTTGTTCATTGTATTGGAGAAATCTATTGCTTCAGCTGCACGTTCTTCATTGTTCGAATTTAACGACCAATTCACAAGAGCACAGTTTGTTAATTTAGTTGAACCTTACTTGCGTGATGTTCAAGGTCGCCGTGGTATTACAGACTTCCGTGTGGTGTGTGACGAGTCTAATAATACCCCTAACGTAATTGATGCAAACCAATTCGTTGGAGACATTTACATTAAGCCTGCACGCTCCGTCAACTTCATTCAATTGAACTTCGTTGCTGTCCGCACCGGAGTAAGTTTTGAAGAAATTGTTGGCCGATTCTAATAAATAGAGAAAACAGGAGAAATTAAATGGCATTTTCAGTAAACGAATTCCGTTCCCAACTAGTTGGTGACGGTGCACGCCCTAACCTATTCGAGGTTTCGTTGCCTTTCCCTGCGTTCTCTGCGCCAGGGAATGCACAAGCTAAGACCACTTTCATGTGTAAAACTGCACAACTACCTGGCGCTACGCTAGGTGTTGTGCCAGTTCAATACTTTGGCCGTGAGTTGAAGTTTGTTGGTAACAGAACATTCGGTGATTGGACAATCACAGTCATCAATGATGAAGATTTTATCATTCGTAACGCCTTTGAGCGTTGGATGGCAGGAATCAACAGTCACGGTCTTAACGTGCGTAACCCTGCAGCTCTTGCTCCAGGCAGTTATACAGTTGACGGTGAAGTAACCCAGTTTGGTAAAAAAGGTGATGCTCTGAAGAAGTACAAATTTATCGGTTTGTTTCCTTCAGACCTCACACCTATCGATGTTGATTGGGGTTCTAATGATACTATTGAGGAGTTTTCCGTGACTCTCACCTATCAATGGTGGGAATCAGTATCAAGTAATGTGATTTGAGAGAGAAGGACTTTGGTCCTTCTCCATTTTTTTTATAGAATGGATAATTAATGGCCCTTAAGCTATTCGGGTTTACGCTCGGAAATAAAGACATTGTTCAGGAACAACTTCCTGAGCAACCTTCCTTCACGCTTCCAACCACAGCAATGGATGATGGTGCAGTTACCATTACCCAAAATGCTTACTATGGAACGTATGTTGATTTGGAAGGTGCAGTTCGCAATGAACTGGAATTAATTACAAGATACCGTGAAATGGCCAATCATCCAGAATTGGAAATGGCCATTGATGATATTGTTAACGAAGCAATTACACATGATGTAACTGGTCGTACTGTTGATATTGTTTTAGATAAACTAAAGCAACCAGAAGCAATTAAGAAAAAAATTATTGAAGAATTTGATACGATTTTAAAGTTGTTGAATTTCAATAACCTGTCTGATGACCTGTTCAAACGCTGGTATATTGATGGTAGAATTTATTACCATGTTGTGGTAAATGAAGACAACCCTAAACAAGGTATTCAAGAGCTAAGATATATTGATCCACGCAAGATTCGTAAGGTCAGAGAGATCAAAAAAGATAGAGATCCAAAAACTGGTGCTCAAATCATTGCATCTATTGCCGAATACTACGTGTATAATGAGCGTGGTACTTCTACACAGCAGTATAGCGCACAAGTATCACAAGGTGTCCGCATTGCGCCTGAGTCGATCCTGAATGTAACCTCAGGGCTTATGGATGCAAAGAACACCTTTGTTATCTCATACATACACAAGGCAATTAAACCACTTAATCAGTTGCGTATGATTGAAGATGCGGTAGTTATCTATCGTATTTCAAGGGCACCTGAACGCCGCATTTTTTACATTGACGTTGGTAACTTACCAAAAGGTAAGGCTGAACAATACTTGCGTGATGTTATGGTCAAGTATCGTAACAAGATGGTTTATGATGCACAGACTGGTGAGTTGCGTGATGATCGCAAACACATGTCTATGTTGGAAGATTTTTGGTTGCCTCGCCGTGAAGGTGGTAAGGGTACAGAAATCACCACACTTCCTGCTGGCCAAAACCTTGGTGAGTTGGAAGATGTTAAGTATTTTAGACAGAAGCTTCTTCAATCATTGAATGTGCCTATTAGCCGTCTAGAGCCACAACAAGGTGGTATGATTGGTGTGGGTCGTACTACTGAAGTGACCCGTGATGAAGTTAAATTTAATAAGTTTATTGTTAGGCTTCGTAATAAGTTCTCTCAGCTTTTTGACAATGCATTAAGAACACAATTGATACTTAAAGGTATTTGTTCTTCTGATGAATGGGATGAATTTAGAGAAGTTATATATTACGATTATAAGAAAGATAATAACTTTACCGAATTGCGTGATGCTGAATTGTTGACCGCAAGACTACAGTTATTGCAAGTTGTTGATCCATATATTGGCCGTTATTACTCTGCCAAATGGGTAAGTAAAAACATCCTTCAAATGTCCGATGAGACTATGAGTGAGATGAAAGAACAAATTGCACAAGAAGAAAAAGATGGCACTGGTGGTCCTACTATGTCGGGTAATGGCGAAGAACCTCCAGTTTCACCTGATGAATATCCACCAGTGGATAATACAGTTGATGACAATGCCGCAGAATCTAAAACTCCAGCTTTAGATGCTGAGGTAGACAAATTTTCATCACGACTAAATAGGAAATAATGGAGAATAATATGGATGTACAAGACTTTATCAATAGCGTTGCCACAGGTAATGCTGCCGAAGCCAAAGATACTTTAAACAACTTACTGTCTGCTCGTGCCTTTGAGGCATTAGAAACAAAGAAGGTTGAGATTGCTCAAACTCTTTTTGGTGGTAACCAAGAACAAGAATCAGAAAACAACACCGAAGCTGCATGAAATCCTTATTAGATTTTAAGACTATAGTTGAAGAAGAAAAATCAGACTACTCAAAGTTTGATGCTTTGGTTCGTGCTGGTCTGGCCAATAAGGCACAGATACAACGCATTCACAAAATCTTAGATAAGATGGGTGAAGAAAGACCTAACTTCAACAATGCTGACAAGATGATTATTCAAAATCTTTTCACTAAAATGGTAAACTTAATTTCTAATAACAAACAGATTAATCAGCAGGCTCGCCGAGCAGTTAAAGAAGATTTGAATGAAGCATCTGATGTAATTGATACGGCAGATTTTAAAATTGGACCTAGTGGACGTAAAGTAAGAGCTCACAGGATTGTATTTAATTCTGATGTAAAAGAAGATATCATACAAACTGAAAGTGTTGATACTCCTAAAGACCCGCCAAATGTTCTTGTTTTAAAACGCAAATCTATTCGTATGTTTCCAGATAATACAAGAATAGCTTTGTATTATAATAATACACTAGATAAATATTTCTCGGTACCTTATGGACCAAAAATAGATTCTGCCGTTCAGGCAGAAGAAGTACAGATACAAGAAGCAGTAATTGATACTCTACACAATATTGTAAAAACTAGACAACAAGAATTGGTAGAGTTTGCTGATGGTACAAGCATGAAGGTTGATCACTCTACTGCTTCTGCCATCACAAAGATATATGGTAACTTAAACGAAGACAACAAAAAGAAGTATGCTAACATGGTCGATAAATCAAAAGACCATTTTAAACAAGCTTCAGACTTTGCTTTTAGGCACGTAAAATGAGCGTGTTGGATTCTATTATACATAGACAGTTGAGTGAAGCAAAAGATATAATCTTTGCTCGTATGAATGAACTTGTTGCTCAAAGACTCTCTGAAGCAAAACGATATCTTGTAGCTGATATCTTTGAAGAAGTGGAACTGGATGAAGCAAGTTCAAACATTGTTAAGATGGGACGAATTCAAAAGATTCGCCGTAGAATTAGAAGAAATAAAAAAGGCAGAATAATTGTTCAACGAAATGTTAGACGTTCTGGTATTAAAGGTTATAGAATATCAGGTAATAGTGTTAAACGTATTACTGCAACAGCTCGCATACATAAAGCAAGAATGTTAAAGCGTTCATGGAAAACAACAAGAAAATCTAAATTGCGCCGATCATTACTAAAAAGAAAAATGTCAATGCGTAGACGCTCATCAATGGGAATAAAATAACATGCCATATGAAATTATTAACACTTTAAGAGGAACATCCATCATTAGATGCGTTGATCCTGGAACATACCCAATAAATCTTGTAGATTTAAGAAAAAACCCAACTAATGAAGTTGTAAAATCTGCTGATATTAAGAGAGTAACTTGGTCTAGTAATGGTCATATTACTGTAACTAGAGCTGCAAATACTTCAATACTTGCATTACACAATGCTGGAGAAATGCGCTTTGATGACTTTGCATATGCAATTTCAAACACCAATACATCAAACGTGGTGGTAACCATTGTTACTGGTGGTACAATTGTATTAGAAGTATCTAAGAATTCAACATACAACGTAGACGTTTATACAGGACAATCAATACCATGAAACTAATTACTGAAACAATTCAGAATGTTAAGTATTTGTCAGAAGCTTCTGAGAATGGTAAAAAACACCTGTACATCGAAGGTACATTCTTAGTTGGTGACAAAGTTAACAAGAACAACCGCATGTATAAAATGGGTACTCTAAGAGAAGAAGTTAGACGTTACTCAGATGAATACATTAAAACAAATCGTGCTCTAGGAGAACTAGGGCATCCAGATACACCGTCTATTAACTTAGAACGGGTATCGCACAAGATTGTTTCTCTCGTAGAAGATGGAAACACATTTTATGGTAAAGCTTTGATTCTCGAAACGCCTTATGGCCAAATCGTGAAGAACTTTATTGAAAATGATATTCAAGTAGGTGTGTCGTCCAGAGCCATGGGTTCTGTCATTCAAACTAGAGAGGGATATAACCTCGTTCAGGACGACCTAAAACTTGCAACAGCGGCTGACATTGTTGCCGATCCATCCGCACCTGGCGCATTCGTCAATGGCATTATGGAAAACAAAGAATGGATGTTTGTTGAGGGACACTTTGTTGAAGTAGACTTTGATAACTCCAAGAAACAAATCAAGGCGGCTTCTCCTAAACAATTAGAAGAAGTTGCACTTAAATTGTTTGAAAACTACCTACGAAAACTTTAATTTTATAAATAAGAAATAAAAAGGAGATTCCTAATGGCAAATAGTAAATTAATGGAAGCCGCAGCAGAAATTCTAGCAGGAAGCAAGAATTCAGCTGGAGGCATGCCATCACAAAAACTGCCTGGCACTGAGGCTGAAGACCTTGGCGGACCAACACCAGAAAATGGTAAACCAGATGACGATTCACAAAAAATCCATGCTGGTAAGAGTGCTAAACAAATGGCTGCACCGACAACCAAACCTTCAGCAGCTTCTGCTAAAATGGAAGAAGTTGAGGGCGAAGTCATTGATGAAATGATGCATGATGAAAAAGCCATGAAGATGAAAATGAAGATGAAAGAAAAGATGAAAGAAGACATTGATGCTCTTTTTTCAGATGACGATACCATCTCAGAAGAATTCAAAGGTAAAGTTTCTACAATTTTTGAAGCTCGTGTTAATGACCGTGTTCTTCAAATTGAGGAAGAAATTGAAAACCAATATGCAGGTATGCTTGAAGAAGCTATCGACACTATTAAAACTGACCTAACAGAGAAGGTAGATGATTACCTATCTTATGTTGTTGAACAATGGATGGCAGAAAACCAAATCGCAGTTGAGTCCGGTCTACGTGCTGAGTTGACTGAAGACTTCATTGGCGGTTTGAAGAACTTGTTTACAGAACATTACATTGATGTTCCATCCGACAAGGTAGACCTAGTTGAAGAACTCGCTTCCAAAGTTGAAGAACTTGAAAGCAAGTTGAATGAAGAAATCGAAACTGGTATTCAATTAAAGAAATCTCTAATTGAATCCTTTAAGACAGAAATTGCACATGAAGTCTGCGAAGGACTCACAGCTACTCAAGCTGAAAAAGTAAAATCGCTTGCAGAGAGCGTTGATTATTCCACAGAGGAAGAATACAAAGATAAGCTTGAGACAATCCGTGAGAACTATTTCCCATCACATGCTAAAAAGGCAGATGTGAAAGACCTACATGAACAAGTGGAAGACGGCAGTGAAAAACCACAAACATCTGCTGACCCATATGTTGCATCAGTCATGCAAGCAATTTCGAAAACTAAACTCTAATTAAACATATCCACAAGGAGATAATATGTATTTGTCCGAATCACTACAAACAAAATGGCAAGGCGTACTGGATCATCCAGACCTGCCTGCTATTAAAGACCCATATCGCAAAGCGGTAACTGCGGTCATTCTTGAGAATCAAGCTCAAGAAATGCAAAAATCTGCTGGCATGCTTTACGAAGCACCAACCAACTCTATGGGTTCTACAGGTTTCTCCGGTGGTTCCGCCGCTGCAGGTCCTGTTGCCGGTTTCGATCCAATCCTAATCAGTTTGGTTCGCCGTTCATTGCCTAATCTTATTGCTTATGATATCTGCGGCGTTCAGCCAATGACTGGACCTACAGGTCTTATCTTTGCAATGCGTACAAAATATGCTAATCAATCTGGTACAGAAGCTTTCTTCAACGAAGCGAATACTGGTTTTGCTGGTTTGGGTACCTCTGGCAACGCAGCATTCGCAGAAGGCTCATTGCCAACTGAAGTGTTCACATCTAACGCTGCTCCAGTTGGCGCAATGACTACAGCTCGTGCTGAAGCATTGGGCACTGCTAATGAAGCTGCTAATGCATTCCAAGAAATGGCATTCTCTATTGAGAAAGTTACTGTTACTGCAAAGACCCGTGCTTTGAAGGCAGAATACTCAATGGAACTTGCACAAGACTTGAAAGCAGTTCACGGTCTAGACGCAGAAACAGAATTGGCAAACATCTTGTCTTCTGAAATTCTTGCTGAGATTAACCGTGAAGTTGTTCGTACAGTTTACGGCTCTGCTAAAATCGGTGCACAAGTTGGTACAACTACTGCTGGTATTTTTAACCTTGACACAGACTCTAACGGTCGTTGGATGGTTGAGAAGATCAAAGGTCTTGCATTCCAAATTGAACGTGAAGCTAATACTATTGCCAAGACAACTCGTAGAGGCAAAGGTAACATCATGATTTGTTCATCTGATGTTGCTTCTGCTCTTGCAATGGCTGGCATTTTGGATTACAATTCTGCATTGCAATCTCAAGTTAGCTTGACAGTTGACGATACAGGCAATACATTTGCTGGTACTATCTTTGGTCGTATCAAGGTCTATATTGACCCATACTTCCCTGCTAACTTCTCCAGCGAATTCGCTGTTGTTGGTTACAAAGGTACTAACGCATATGATGCTGGTCTGTTCTACTGCCCATACGTACCGTTGCAAATGGTCCGCGCAGTTGATACAGGTACTTTTCAACCAAAAATTGGTTTCAAAACTCGCTATGGCTTGGTTGCAAACCCATTTGCAGAAGGTACAACTCAAGGTTTGGGTGCATTGAACACACAAACTAACAACTACTACCGTGCATTCCGCATCAGTAACTTGATGTAATATAAATCTCCGTTAAGAGAGATACTTAAAAGAGGGACAGAAATGTCCCTCTTTTTTTTGCTTTATAAATACCACTATGACAGCACTAACAAGAAACCCAACCAATCCCAATCACTTACAACCGAATAAGTTTATATTGACGTTTGGAAGAACGCCTAATATGACCTATTTTTGCCAGTCTTTAAGTATACCTGGCATATCATTAGGTGAAGTACCAGTCACTAATCCATTCTTAGATGTTTATTCTCCTGGTGAGAAGGCCATCTATGACTTATTGAATGTAACCTTTATGGTTGATGAAGAATTAAAATCTTGGTTGGAGATACATGATTGGATTCGTGCAATGACTTTTCCAACAGAGTATGCAGAGTACAGAGAATTGGCTAGGCTAAATAAGTTTGTAAGTTCTAAGACAGATGCCAAGCCACAATTCTCTGATGCTT
>Ga0315905_10003238_pt1 | contig 16841 bp, 17 predicted proteins | sample LakEriMetagenome_5_FD_203522 | JGI IMG/M metagenome (GOLD analysis project Ga0315905, IMG submission 203522) | Freshwater fungal communities from buoy surface, Lake Erie, Ohio, United States - Buoy 4 MA121 | ecosystem: Environmental > Aquatic > Freshwater > Lake | place: USA: Lake Erie, Ohio... | reverse complement strand
AGTCGTGTTGCGTTACTAACGTCGGTTGCTCTGCTTTTTCTGGCCGCATGCGGTGGGTCAGAGTCTTCCATTCAGAGTTCTACATCATCAGTTGACTCTTCCCCGCAAGTCACCCTCCCTCCGAAAGGCTCTTTTCGAGGTGACTCCACGGGTGGTCAGCCATGCTGGTGGGATGGCCCATGTTTTCTTCGCGACGTTGGTCCGGGAGGTGGAATTGTCTTCGCCGTCAGACCACCCCAAGAGTGGGGTGAATATATTGAGGTATCGAAGCAAACGCTTGCCCCGGACAAGTTGTGCGATAGCGCTACGCCGAGAACGGTTTTTTTCTTATGGCCGGACTATGACGGAATTGGAAATAGCGTCACAGCCACTGGTGATCTTTATAGCGTTTGCAAGAATGGACTAGCGGGTAAAGCATATGCTCACTCGCAGACTTCGCCCATTTACTCCGCAGAAGAGGGCAGAGTTGAGTGGCACTATGCCTACCCACTACCCAAAGATCGAAATAGGTACAACCCGGTTTATGAAAATTGCTGCAAAGACTGGCGCCTGCCGACACTGAAAGAAGCCCAAGAAATTTACCGGTTGAGGCCCGCTGCCGGGGAGAAAATCTGTCTGGGTGTGGGTGAATTTGAGAGCAAAGTTTGTGAGGACTTCGTTATTGAAGACGGGTGGTACTACACCGCTACACCAAATCTTGACAAATGTGAATACTGGGCAATCAACATGGCTGATGGTCAGATCAAGTCGGTGAAACCCAACGAACAATTGAGAGGTCTCATGGTTCGTAACTTTGGTGACAAAGTAGCTAAGAATGATTCTCCGCCTCGGGTGCGAATTCCTGAGAGGTCAGTACTTGAGTCGTACACACCTGCTTCTCTGCAGAAAATCTACGATACGCAGTTTAGGGGCACCTTTAGGCCAAAGCCCGCAACTACCGGTGGAATCATTGATGCACTTTTGAAGCATCCCAATGCTGCTGTGAAGAAAGTGTCGTGCGTTGCAACTGAGACAACGACAACCGTTGCACCTGCGACAACGACAACCGTTGCACCAACAACGACAACAACCGTTGCACCAACCACAACAGTGAAAAAGGTTGTAACACCAACAACAGTAAAAAAGGTCGTCCCACCTACAACGGTGAAAAAGGTTGTAAAAAAGAAATAGGGTCTGGTTCTTTTGCGACTTGGCCTAACCGTTCCTGGTTGGCGCAAGGCTGTTTCACGTAAACCTGACTGAAGTAGATCGCTCATGTTCACGAGGCAACGTTTATTTCACTAACAGTTTGGGGTTATTTCACTAACACCCCTTGGTGGAGCTGGGGGGAATCGAACCCCCGTCCATCAGGTGCTAAACGTTCGTGCTACGACCATTCCCAACTTCGGTGCTGACGCAACACCATCGGCGGGTCGAATGAGTTCAACTTGCGTTGAACACCGCGGGTCGTCTTTGCGGCCTGTCAACAGACTTTCCTGCGGTCAGCTTTCTTTCCAGCTGTCATCCACCGCTTCTGTTGCCGGGCTGCGGTGAACTGGCCCCGTGCGGTCTCACGACTCACGAGTGCTCTCTGTCACCTAAAAATTAGGCGGCGAGAGCGAACTGCTCGTTAGCAGATATTTTTTTGCCCCGTTTAACGAATCTGAGCAATTCGGGTCGCACGCTCGCCCAGCGAAACTGATGTCGAAACCTGTCAGCCCCAGTGATGAGTATGTATTACGTAGTGTGCTCTTTTCTGATGCACGTGATCAGTGTAGGCCAAGTAATTGCAGTTCAGAACGGAGAACTTGTCTTTAGTAGCCCTTATTTTTCCTACCGAGTTCGCGTTGAATTTCGCGCTTCACATCGCGTTCTGCGATGGCTTGGCGCTTGTCGGCATGTTTACGGCCTTGGGCAAGAGCGAGTTCTACCTTCACGCGTCCGTCGCGCAAGATGAAACTTAAGGGCACCAACGTGTGGCGATCTTTCATGATGCTTTCACGGAAGCGACGAATTTCAGTTGCGTGGAGAAGCAACTTGCGCGGGCGATCGGGGTCGTGGGCACCAACGCCAACGGCAAAACGGTACGGAGCAATGTGTACGCCTTCGAGCCACACCTCGTGGTTAATGACGCGGGCATAAGCATCGGCAAGTTGCACCTGGCCTGTGCGCAAGCTCTTTACTTCGCTGCCCACCAGCACAATGCCAGCTTCGACCACGTCGATAATGGTGAAGTCGTGGCGAGCTTTGCGGTTGCTCGCAAGGATGGTCTGCCCTGCTTGTTTCATAGAAGTGCGTTCAGGCTACCGAGAGACCAAGCTCAGTAATTTCCGCTGCTGCTTGGGTGCAGGCATCGATGAGTTCATGCATGCGTTGTGGGGTGAGGCGAGTACTGGGGCCTTGAATACCTAATGCATATTGGATGTGTTGTGATGTCTTGCCATAGGGCAGTACAGGAACGGCAACTCCGTTTGCTCCGTCGTAGCGTTCGCCAATGTTGAGTGCATATTTTTGAGTAGCAACTTCGTGGAGGTGTGCGGTGAGTTCAACTGGTGAAGCAATTGTGCTGTCGGTGAACTTCTCGAGTTTCCCCAACTGCTGAACTGCTGTGTCTATTCCTTGTGCACTAAATGCGAGCAGTATTTTTCCCATTGCAGAGGCATGAAGAGATAACTCGCGGCCTGTTAAATGATCAACGCGTAGAGCTTGTGCGGAATGTTTTTGTGCAACAACGTGTGCAGTGTCGTTATGCAGCACAGCAAGGCTGGTTGATTCGCCAGTGAGTGAACACAGCCGTTGCAAAATGGGTTGCACACTTTCTAAGCCAATAGAAGAGAGGTACTTGCGCCCGAGCACTCCGGCAAGGGGGCCGAGTTGGTAACGCTCTGTCACGGGGTCTTGAGTCACCAGATGCGTATCGACCAAGGTGCGAATAATGCGGTGCGTGGTGCTGGGGCTTAAGTGCACCTCTTGCGCGATCGACTTCAATGCAAGACCAGGGTGGGAAGCGTCGGCGTCGGCAGGTGTGTCGGCCAAGACCCGCAAGATGGAAACAGCTCGCTCAATAGAGTGCACCCCTGAGGTGGGCTGAGCGGCTGACGTCATACGACATATTGCCAAGGTTCAACATATTTTCCGCTGATGTTGTGATTCCCGATAAATATGACTAGGTTAGTCAACAATTAGAAACGGAATGTAGTTCCGTATAACGGAATGAGAAAACAGGGCGATGGCACAGACGACAGACAAGAAGAAAAGCATGAGGCTCCTCGTCGCCACTCTTTTTGCCGCGTGTTCGCTGACTGCATTCACGGGCCAGGTGGGAGCAGAAGCTTCACCTACAGGCAGGTCGTCAAAGATCCGCATTGGCTATTTTGCCAATGTCACTCATGCTGCGGCGCTGGTGGGAGTGCAATCGAAGCTGTTTGAAAAGTTCTTTGCGGTCGACAAAACGAAAGTTGAATTCGTTGTTTTTACTGCTGGTCCGGCCGTCATTGAGGCAATGAAGGGGGGAGCGATTGATGCCAGTTATGTGGGTCCGAACCCAGCACTCATGGGGTATTCAACAACGGGGGGAACTGCGCTGCGCATTGTTGCAGGGGCAACTCTGAATGGTGCGCAACTCATTGTTCAAAAATCTGTTTCCTCGCTTGGGCAACTGACAGGAAAGACAATCTCTACTCCTCAATTAGCAAATACTCAAGATGTTGCTGCGCGGTCGTATTTGAAAGAACAAGGCTTTCCCACGAATATTTGGGGCGATGGAAAAATCGGAATTGTTCCTACCGATAATGCCGCAACCCTGAACCTTTTTAAGCAGGGGAAAATTGCTGGTGCTTGGGCGCCTGAGCCTTGGGCGTCACGCTTAGTGAATGAGGGCAATGGAAAAGTTCTGCTTGATGAGAAAAACCTGTGGCCCAAGCAACGTTTCATTACTACCAGCCTCATTGTGGGCACAAAGTTTCTGAACAAATTTCCACAGACGGTTGAAACCTTGGTGGGGGCACACGTTGCAATTACCGACATGATCCAACAGCCAAAAAATTCAGCACAAGTAAAGAAATATGTGCAGGCTGGGCTGCTTCAGGCAGCTGGAAAAACCCTCGAAGAGAAAACTCTGAGCAGAGCTTTGGGAAATGTGATCTTCAGCAATGATCCTTTGGTGTTGGGGCTCGGTCACAACATTAAGACGGCAAGTGCAGTTGGCCTTTTACGTAACCCTTCAGACAAATTTAAGAATATTTATGACCTCAGAATTCTCAACAAGGTTCTTGCAGGGGCAAATCGACAAACAAAAAAGTATGACGCTTTAGAATTTGGAGTGGATTAATGATTGCAATAGATCAACTGTTATCTCTCGATATCAATGCAGTGTCGAAGCGCTATTCCGGAGATTCATCGACAGTTCTTGACAATATTTCCCTTTCCATTGCGCAAGGGGAGTTTGTGTGCTTGCTTGGTGCAAGCGGATGTGGAAAAACAACTTTGCTGAATCTCATTGCGGGCTTAGATGTACCAACTAGCGGAACTATTTCTACAAATGCTCGCACGTCGCTCATCTTTCAAGAGCCGGCTCTCTTTCCTTGGCTAACAGCAGGGAAGAACATTGAGCTGGCATTGAAAGCTGCTGGCGTCGAGCGTGCGCGGCGTAAAGAGAAGGCGCAGGAGCTGTTGCATCTGGTACATCTCGACAAGTCGTACGACCAGCGCCCACATGAACTTTCAGGTGGAATGAAGCAGCGTGTTGCTATTGCCCGCGCATTGGCTCAAGAGTCAAAAATTTTGTTGCTCGATGAACCATTTGCTGCACTCGATGCCATTACGCGCGACTTTTTACATGAGGAAATTTCTCGCGTATGGAAAGAGCGTGGGCTCACCATTGTTTTCGTAACGCATAACGTGCGTGAAGCAATTCGGTTGGGGCAACGGGTGCTGTTGTTGTCGTCGCGACCGGGGCGAGTGATTCGCGAGTGGAATATTGATATCGCACAACCGCGCAATATTGACGACCCGCAAGTTGCTGTCTTGGCATCGGAAATTACCGCTGAATTGCGTCAGGAGATTCGTCGTCATGCCCGCTGATTTTGAAGTTCGAGAAGTTGATGATTTAGCAACACTGGAGTCGGGTTTAGATGCACTCGAGTCTTCAGGCGAACAAGAGAAGCGCTTTACGCTGAAGCGCTTCTTGCTGAAGTTGTCTCCGGCACTCATTGCAGTCGCGGTAGTGCTCGGTATTTGGCAGTTGCTCTTCGCGCTGAAGGTGAAACCCGATTATGTGATTCCGAGCCCACAGATGGTGTGGAACTCGTTCACTGCTCAATGGAAATTGGGAATGGTGTGGCCAGCAGTGCAAAACAGCATTACGCGAGGCTTTATTGGCTTTGCTTTGTCTATTGCTATTGCCACGCCTCTCGGGATACTTGTTTCGCAAGTGAAATTTGCGCGACTCGCATTGCGGCCAGTGCTCACTGGTTTACAGCAACTGCCGTCGGTGGCGTGGGTGCCTGCGGCAATTATTTGGTTTGGTTTGTCGCCAAGCACCATTTATTGCGTCGTGATTCTTGGAGCTGCGCCATCTATTGCCAACGGGCTTGTTGCAGGGATCGACCAGATTCCACCGTTGTATTTGCGTGCAGCGAAAGTGCTGGGTCTCTCTGGGTTTTCTTCCATTAGGCAAGTGGTGTTACCCGCGGCATTCCCTAACTATTTGGCAGGGTTGGAACAAGGTTGGGCTTTTGCTTGGCGTTCGCTGATGGCTGCCGAACTCATTGCTGTTTCACCTGAACTTGGCGCGGGTCTTGGACAGCTTTTGGAAGTAGGGCGCACACTGGGCGATATGTCGCTCATTGTGATGAGTATCTTCCTGATTCTCATTACTGGTATTTGCGTAGAGCGACTCTTTTTTGCGCCAATTCGCAGGCGTGTGTTCCGCGCGCGTGGTCTTCTTGTTGTGTAGTCGTACCGTGCGCAAACTCTGGCGCTAATGTCACAGTGCATGTTGACGGTTGGCGCACATTCCATTGAAGAGATGAAACAACACGCTCTCGATGGCTACCCCTACGAGAGCTGTGGGTTGTTAGTAGGCGTGCGCGAAACAGGAGTGGTGGCTCGGTTCGTGCCCTGCACCAATGTGGCCAACAGCGCCCGCGTGTACACCATTGATGCCAAGGAACATTTTCGCGCCGAGATGGCAGCTGAAGACGATGGCTATGAGGTGATTGGCGTGATGCATAGCCATACCCACAGCGAGGCGTACCCCAGCCCCACCGATGTGGCTCAGGCGCCTGACCCGGGTTGGCACTATGTGATTGTGACCCTGAAGAGGGAAGTGCCCGAAGTGAGGAGTTTTCTCATCAATTCCGAGGCTCCCGAACCTGCTCAGATAGAAGAAGAAAGCATCTCTGAGCTGATCTGAGCATCCGAGCGAGCAATTCAGTACAATTCCGACAGTATTAGTCACGAATTGCCAAAGGAGGCCCTCATGTTGAACGACAGCGTGCTCGACCTCATTGGCAATACCCCGATGGTCGATGTGAGCGTTTTGTCGCCGAACCCGCGGGTGCGTTTGGTGGCAAAGTTGGAAAACCAGAACCCCTTTGGTTCGGTGAAAGACCGTATTGCGAAATCGATGATTGAAGCTGCGGAAAAAGACGGCACCTTGTTGCCAGGTCAGCGCATCTTGGAACCATCGTCGGGTAACACCGGCATTGCTCTTGCAGCCATTGCACAAATTAAGGGTTACCCCATCACTATTTTGATGCCAACAAGCGTTTCGATTGAGCGTCGTCAAATGTTGCAAATTTTTGGTGCCGACATTGTGCTCACTCCTGGTGAAGAAGGTTCAAACGGCGCCGTGCGTCGTGCGCAAGAGATGTCTGAAGCACACCCTGAATGGTGCTTCTTGTATCAGTACGCAAACAATGCCAACCCGCAGGCACACTATGAAAATACGGGCCCAGAAATTTGGCGCGACTGCCCTGAAATTACGCACTTCGTTGCAGGTCTTGGTACTTCAGGAACATTAATGGGAACCGGGAAGTTCTTGAAAGAAAAAAACCCGAACATCAAACTCATTGCTATCGAGCCACCGCTAGGTGAGCGTGTTGAAGGTCTACGTAACTTAGAAGACGGTTATATTCCTCCAGTTTTTGAAAACTGGCACGGCTTTGAACTTCTCGATCGCAAGCGTGTGGTGCGACCACGCGAAAGCATCGAGTGGACGCGACGCCTTGTTGCTGAAACAGGAATTTTTGCTGGTCTGTCTTCTGGAGCAAGCCTTGCTGGTGCAGTAAAAGTGGCACAAGACCTCGAAGAAGGTGTTGTGGTGTTTATTGTGTGTGACGGTGGTTGGAAGTACTTGTCGACTGGTGCCTACACCGACGATCTCGACGCAGCTGAAGCTGCTGCTGAAAAAATTATCTACTTCTAACTCGCTACCAAAATAACAAGGCCGAGCAATACAACGCCGGCGGCGGTGATGCGACGTCGAGCATCTCCCTCTTTGAGTACTTTCCATCCAAAGAGTGCTGCAAGAACAACGCTTGATTCCCTAATTGCGATGACATAGCCAACCGAAGCACGCTGAACAGCGAGGAGCACCATCCAATAGGTGAGCACCGATGCGCATGCGGTGACCGTGAGTGGTTTCCATCGAGTGCGCAACGTGCGTTTCATTTCTTGAGCACGACCCATTGCTAGGCCATGCAATGATATGAAAAATGCACCTGTCATAAAAATGGTGAGCGGGTACAAGTTGCCGCCGGTAACACGCGAACCGTGACTATCGACCGTCGAATAGATGCCGATGGTCAGGGAAACACATAAGGCTGCAAGTACGTGTTTGTTGTTGGCGGGCCCTGCAAGTAAGAAGAGGCCACCAGCAGCAATAGCAATACCAAGCACGTTGACGATGCCGAGATGGTCGTTGAGAAAGACCACACCACCTAATGCGGCGAGCACTGCTCCATTTCCGCGAGCAATGGGGTAGGTCACCGAGAAATCTCCGAGGTCATATGAGCGTGCGAGGAACCACACATAACCCATATGGATGATGCCACTGAGTGATGCCCACAGCCATGCCGCGTGAGGAACACCGCCGGAAGCAACAATGAAAATGCTGCATAAAACACCTGCAATGGTCATTTGTGCCCATAATGCGAGCCAGCGATCGCCACTTTGTTTGATGGCAATGTTCCAACTTGCATGCAATATGGCGGCGCCTAGAGCGAGAAGTGTGGCACCAAGCACAATGCAACCGTAGTCGTATGCGCCAGGCTCTAACCTGTTCTCGGAATGGTGCAGCCAATTGGAATGTTTGACTCGGGCTTTGGTGGCTTGACGGTTGCTCGTGCAGTTATTGACCTGTTGCCGAATGAAGATCTTGTTTACATTGGCGATACGGGTCGGTATCCCTATGGCAATAAGCCCGCTGCAGAAGTGCAGCGCTTTGCCCACGAAATTGCCACCAGCTTGGTGAACGACTTTGACGTGAAGCTCATTGTGGTGGCATGCAATACGGCGGCTTCGGTTGCACTTGAGCAGTTGAAAGAAACCTTGCCCGTGCCGGTGGTGAGTGTCATTGAACCTGGTGTGAGTGCGCTCGTGCAAACCACACGCAACAAGCGAGTGGGTGTGATTGGCACTGTGGGAACAATCGACTCGGGCGCATATGAACTTGCCGTTGGAGCAGCAGATGCTTCGGTGTCGCTGGTGTCGGCTGCTTGCCCTGGGTTAGTGGAGTTCGTTGAACGTGGGCAAACAAGCGGAGCCGAAGTAACGCTTCTTGCGCAACGACTACTTGCGCCCATCGTTGATGCTGGTGTCGACTCGTTGTTGCTGGGGTGCACGCATTACCCATATCTCGCCCGAGTAATTAGCGATGTGATGGGCCCCGATGTGGTACTGGTGTCGTCGGGCGATGAAACTGCTTTTGCAGTGAAAGAAATGCTTGAAATAGCTGAGCTGCAAGAAGACACAAGTCGCGTGGGCGAACATTTCTTTTATTCCTCTGGAGATCCAGAATGGTTTGCGCATTTAGGGCGTCGACTCTTTGGCCCAGAGCTGAGCGATGCACAATCGTGGATCGTAAAATAAACATTCACTAACAAGGAGACAACATGACACGACCAGACGGACGCGCGGCGAATGAATTGCGGCCACTTACCTTTCAGCGCGATTTCACCGAGATGGCAGCCGGGTCTGTTTTGGTTTCTTTTGGCAACACACGCGTGTTGTGCACAGCTTCGGTCGATGAAAATGTTCCACGTTGGATGAAGGGCACCGGCAAGGGTTGGGTAACTGCGGAATACAGCATGTTGCCAGGTTCGTCACCAGAGCGCGTCGACCGCGAAGCCGCTAAAGGCAAGCAAAGTGGCCGCACAGTTGAAATTCAGCGCCTCATTGGCCGCTCATTGCGCGCGGCATGCGACATGAAACTTCTCGGCGAGCGCCAAGTAGTGGTCGACTGTGATGTGTTGCAAGCCGATGGCGGAACGCGCACCGCAAGTATTTGTGGCGGGTTCATTGCTTTACACGACGCACTCACACGTGTGCAACAAAACGGCCTCATTACAGCGCACCCATTGCATTCGCAGTGTGCGGCAATCAGCGTGGGTATTCATAATGGTCAACCCATTCTCGATCTTCCTTACGTTGAAGACAGCTCAGCGGAAGTTGATATGAACGTGGTGATGTTGCAGCCAGTTGCTGGCGGTGAACCAAGCTTCGTTGAAGTGCAAGGAACTGCAGAAGGTAAAGCATTCACCCGCGGTGAACTCGATGACCTTTTGGGTTTGGCAGCACATGGGCTGGGGCAAATCTTCACGGTGCAACGCAACGTGTTGTCGACAGCACCAACACCTCGTACTTTGGGTCGCTAACCATGGCGCTGCAACTGGTGTGTGCTTCGGCAAACCCGGGAAAAGTTGCAGAAATTGAACAACTCATGCCGCAAGGTGTTTCCTTGTTGCCGCGACCCACTGCGGTTCCCGACGTTGTAGAAGACGCCGACACGTTGGTGGGTAATGCGCGGCTCAAGGCACAGGCCATTGTGAATGCAACGGGGTGCCCGGCTCTCGCCGACGACACGGGGCTCTTTGTTGACGTACTCCAGGGTTTGCCTGGAGTACGAACAGCGCGTTATGCGGGTGAAGAAGCAACCGATGCCGACAACAAAGGAAAACTTCTTGCAGCCTTAAAGAATTCCACTGAGCGTTCGTGCCGCTTTCAAACAGTGGTGGTGGTGCTGTGGCCAAATGGCGATGAAATTGTGGTGGAAGGCGTGTGCGAAGGTTCTATTGCAGCCAGTGAAACAGGAACCAGTGGTTTTGGTTTCGACGCTGTGTTTATTCCGGCCGATGGCGATGGAAGAACCTTTGCTGAAATGAATGCGGTAGAAAAAAATGCAATGTCGCATCGCGGTCGCGCATTTGTTGAATTAGCGAAAGTGCTTACCAGCCGCGTAGGTCAATAGCCCATTCATCAACCACAAGTCCTTCGCGGTGCACGAAGGCACGCTCGTGTTGCGACATGGTGGGGTCAATGTGTGCGGGTGTGATGAGTACGCGTTCGCCCACTTGGGGGAGTGTGAGCGGTGCGGGAATGGGTTGCGATGCTGCGTCGCGCTTCACGGCAAAGGTGATGTGCTCATCGGAGCAAAACCACACGTCATAACCATCAACTTCGGGGTTGCCGTGGTCCATGCCGAGAGCCTTCAGCCCTACATCGGCAACAGCCCATTGTGCTGAGCGAGAAATCACAGTTCCTACAACGTGTGCGGCTTGGATGAAAGGAAAACCCAACGTTGCATAGTGAGTGTCCATGAGTGCATAGCTGCCAGCTTGCAGTTCGGTAATGCCCGACGTTAAGTGTTCTTTGTATGTTCCCGTTCCGCCAGCAGAGATGATGTCGCCTCCAACGGTTTGTGCACATGCATGGAGAGTTTGCATCGCAGCATTTACCTGCTGTGATTTGTCGGCGGTCTTTTCCATCATGAGGTGACCTTCATAACCCATTACTCCGCGCACCGTGAGGCCAAGCGAGCGTGCCAGGTCGGCGAGGCGCCCGGCATCGTCGGGTTCGCAACCACAACGCGGCAGCCCAACAAAAACATCGATGACAACTTTTTTCAGACCCGCGCGAAATGCAGCACGAATTGTCTCTTCAGAGTCGACAGCAATGGTGACATTGGTTCCGGCAAGCGCACCCAGGCGTGCCACGTCGACGCACTCGTTGGCGAGCAAAATATCGGTATTGAGATCGGCCTTGGCAAGGCCAAGTACCTCACGTGGAGTTGCGCAGGTGAAACCTGTATGTCCGAATCGCTCTTGCACCTTGGCGAGTGCTGTGCACTTGTGGGCTTTCACATGGGGCCGCAAAGTGGTGCCGGGGTACGAGGCCGCCATGGCAGACAAATTGTGCTCGAGGGCGTTGGCTTCAATAATGAGAGCCGGGGTCGGCAGGTCGTCGATGTACACGTGCCGACGGAGAGACTCGAACTCTCACTGGCGGCGTCCTAAGCGCCGTGCCTCTGCCATTGGGCTACGTCGGCGACGGTGGAAGGCTACCGAGAGATCGCGAAGAGTCACGAAAATGGCAAAGATTCATTGATTTTGACCAATGAAGGCAAAGAGCGGGGAATTTCTTTGACAGAATGTAAAAGTGACAACAACTCAGCACTCCACCAGCGTCTCGGGTCTTTCCCCAGAAGCCCTCATTACTCAGCTCGGTCTCGCCGACACGGTGGTCGACGAAAAGGCGCTCGCCAACAGCGTGAAGCGCTTCGCAGAGCAGAAAATTGTCCTTCCTACATTTGCTCAACTTGCCGACCCGTCAAAAATTCCCGCAAGCATCACGGCTGGTGTCGACAAAAATGCACCCGATGCTCGCAACCTTTTTCGCGTGCACTGGTACAACGACATGGCGGGCAACCGTGTTGATGTGCCGAACTATGTGGTGTTGCCACAAGCCCTCACCGGCGTAGAAAGCCCCATTGTTGTTGCCTTCGGCGACCGTTTTCCCATGATCACAGCACACAAGGTGTTGGCTGCATTTTCATGTTTCGTGCCTCGAGTGATTTCGGGTCAATTCGACCCCACCCGTCATCGTGCGGTGTGGCCAAGCACGGGCAACTATGCGCGTGGTGGAATTGCCATCAGCCGTATTTTGGGAAGTCGTGGTGTTGCAGTGTTGCCTGCAGGCATGTCGCAAGAACGCTTCGATTGGCTCGACAAATGGGTGGCCGACCCGTCCGATATTGTGCGCACGCCAGGCACCGAGAGCAACGTCAAAGAAATTTACGACGCATGTAACGAGATGGCCAAAGACCCAGGCAACTTTATTTTGAACCAGTTCTGCGAATTTGGAAACCACGTGGGCCACTACGCAGTAACAGGTACAGCACTTGCCCATATTTACGAGCACTTCCGCGAAAATTCAGCGAACAAAAACCTGCGTCTTGCTGCATTCACCTCAGCAACGGGAAGCGCAGGCACCATTGCTGCCGGCGACAAACTTAAAGATGTTTACGGCACCAAAGTGGTGGCAGTTGAAGCGTTGGAATGCCCCACCATGTTGGAAAATGGTTTTGGTGAGCACAACATTCAAGGTATTGGCGACAAGCATGTGCCGCTCATTCAAAACGTCATGAACACCGATGTAGTGGTAGCGGTGTCAGACCGCGCTACCGATGAACTCGATGTGATGTTCAACACTCCAGCGGGCAAAGAGTACATGGCAACTCGTTTGGGTCTTTCGGCCGAACTCATTGATGCCTTGGAGCACTTTGGTTTCTCTGCAATTTGCAATGTGATTGCGGCAATTAAAACAGCAAAACTTCTGAACTACGGACCCGACGATGTGCTCATTACCATCGCAACCGATGGTGGCGCCTTGTACCCAAGTGAGCGCGAAAAAACTCTTGCCCGCCGGTTCAAGAACAACTTCACAGCAGTCGATGCGGCCGAAGTATTTGGCGAGCATGTGGGTGCCATTGGAACTGGTGCAATGATCGACTGCACCGAACGAGATCGCAATCGCATCTTCAACTTGGGTTATTACACCTGGGTTGAGCAGCAGGGAACCCCACTCGATGTGTTTGAAGCCCGTCGCTCACAGTCGTTCTGGCGCCACATCCGCACCTATCAGCCGGTGTGGGACAACATGATTACCGAATTCAACGCCCGCGTCGCTGCACAATAGAAACATGAAAACGCAGGTTATTGAACACCTGCAATGTGCGGTGTGTGGTACTCGCGTTGCAGTAGCAGAGCCATTGTCGTGGCGTTGCCCGCAAGCCTCAAGTCAAGATCGTCATCATGTGTTGCACTTTGTGGGCGCTTCGAGCGATGAAGTTTTTCAACCACAAGATTCAGAGAACCCTTTTGTGCGCTACCAGAAACTGTTGGCCTGGGATGCATTTGCTGCACAACATGCCGCATCGTTGAATAAGCGTCGCGAGTTCATTGAACGCCTCGATGCGCAGGTGGCGAGCGTTGCAGGCGTCGGATTTCGTCGCACACCATTTGCTCGGCATGCAGAGTTGTCACGCCTTTTGGGCTTTGAAGAAACTGGTGGCTTGTGGGTAAAAGACGAAACACACAACGTTGCCGGATCTCAAAAAGCACGGCATCTCTTCACTGAGTTATTACATTTAGTTTTTGCCGAAGAAAAAGGTCTTGCTCCATGGGGTGCGAGTCGTCCCGAGCTAGCTATTGCTTCATGTGGGAATGCTGCAATTGCTGCAGCCACATTGGCAGCAAGCGTGCAGTGGCCTTTGCGTGTATTTGTTCCAGAGAGCGTTGACGCAGTGGTGCTCAATACTTTGAAGACGCTCGGCGCACATATTGAAGTGTGTGGTCGCCAACCAAGCGACCCTGCTGGCGACCCTTGTGTGCTGCGTTTTCAAGAGCACGTGGCTCGTGGTTCATTGCCTTTCGGTGTGCAAGGGACCGAAAACGCGTGGTGCCTCGATGGTGGCCGAATGATTGGTTTTGAAATGCTTGAACAGTTTCCGAACACTCAACAACTCCACCGTCTTTTTGTGCAAGTAGGTGGCGGTGCATTTGCTTCGGGCATTGGCGATGCCATGCGTATCGCAGAAGTGCAAGGAACACATTTGCATGCTGTACAAACGCAAGGCTGTAGTCCGCTTGCGCGAGCATGGAGTCGTGCTGAACAAACTGGCGGAACCTTGAATGCAGGTGCACGCTGGAGTGATTGCATGTGGCCATGGGAAGAGGTGCCTGTCTCGCTGGCTGATGGGATTTTGGACGATGAAACCTACGACTGGATCTCTATTTGTGACGCAATGACACGTACCGGTGGGTTCCCCATTGTTGCCCCAGAGTCAGAAGTGGTAGCTGCATTTGAACTGGCGCAAAAGAGTTCGGGTATCAACGTGAGCCCCACAGGTGCGGCGGGTCTTGCTGGGTTGCTGACTTATGTATCTCAGAACAAGGGCGACTACGAGCAAGAAAATATCGCAGTTGTTTTCAGCGGAGTATTGCGTTCATAGAGCCGCTCAAGCGACTTCAATGAGTTTTCCGTTGTCCACATCGTAAACGAATCCACGAATGTTGTCTTTGTGCAAAATGAATGGGGAATGCTTGAGCCGGCTCATACTTTGGCGAACATCTTCATGTGGGTCTTTGAATGCTTCCAAAGACCAGCCGGGCTTAATGCCACTTTCGTTCACCAATTCGTCGTAGAAGTCGCTCTCATTTAAATTCTCTAAGCCACAGTTGGTGTGATGAATCAAAATGATTTCGCGTGTGTTCAAGCGGCGCTGTGAAAGCACTAACGAGCGCACAACATCGTCGGTCACCACGCCGCCTGCATTTCTAATGATGTGGGCATCACCATGGTCGAGACCCAGCATTTGGAAAATGTCCATGCGACTATCCATGCAGGCCACAATGGCGAGGCGCCGTATGGGCTTAACGCTGAGGCCGTGGTCGGCAAAAACCTTCACAAATGTGGTGTTGTGTTCAAGGAGCTCATCGGCATTGGCGAGAAAGGGGGATTCTGCGTTTTCCACGCCGACATTCTGCCACTTTCTGTCGGTGGTACGTCATTTTTATGGCTACGTAACTGAGAGACCGAGGGCGATGAGCACTAACCTAGTGTCATGACTTCGCACGTGTCGCACAACACATCGTCCATTATCACTCCAATGGGAGCCGACTCGGGTTCAGGAGACGCTCGTTTCGACGTGTTCGGCCGCCTCATGAAGAACCGTGTCATCATGCTCGGTACCGACGTCAACGACGACATTGCCAACCAAATTTGTGCGCAGTTGTTGTACCTCGAAGGCGAAGACTCCAATGCCGACATCTGGCTGTACATCAATAGCCCAGGCGGTTCCATCACTGCCGGTATGGCTATTTACGACACTATGCAGTTTGTCTCGTGCGATATTGCCACGGTGTGCATGGGCCTTGCGGCTTCAATGGGTCAGTTCCTTCTCACCGCTGGTGCAAAGGGAAAGCGCTACACCTTGCCAAATGCCCGCATCATGATGCACCAACCACTTGCAGGTTTGCGCGGACAAGCAACCGACATTGCTATTCAAGCCGAGCAGTTGCACCACGTGAAGCACAAGATGGCAGAACTCACCGCATTCCATTCAGGTAAAGAAATCGCCCAAATTCAAGCCGACAGCGAGCGTGACCGTTGGTTTACCGCCGAGTTGGCTCAGGAATACGGATTGGTTGACAAGGTCATTGTGAAGCGGGGCGAGATCCGCTGATATCAACCGCGCACGTATCGAGAGTCCACTTCATTGCGCGTTGCGCAGCGGTGTTGCTTTCATAAGCGTGCTTGGTAACAGCTTCAACATCGGTTGCATTGCCGGTGTTAATGCGAGACGCGTCGGCAAGTAATGCCGTGAGCGCATCCCAATCTTTTGACACATCGATGGGTGCAACTTTGCCAATTCGCTCGTAACTAGCAACCAACAGGTCAATATCGTTTTGCGTTGCAATGGGTGCGTTGATTTGCGCCATTTCTTTGGCCAACTGTCGGCAAAACTGAGTTCCGGTGCGCTTTGGCTCGGAGCATGAAGAAGCCCCTGCCATAAAAATTGCACAACTTATTGCCACAAAAGCACTACGTCGCCACACATGGAGATGTTGAGGTGATTTCTTCACTATCGACAGTTTCCCACATGCATTTTCTTGCGAGATGCATTTCATCGTGACGAAAGTGAGGTCTGGTGTTTTCGAGCATTAGGTCAGCAACATTGCTCGGTATTCAAGGAACGCCGATTTCTGTTGAAGTGCATATTGGTAGTGGTTTGCCAGGGTTCACAGTCGTTGGACTTCCCGACGAAGCGTGTCGAGAAGCGCGCGACCGTGTGCGTGCGGCTTTGTTGTCGAGTGGCGCGCAATGGCCGAATAAGAAAATCACGGTCAACTTGGCGCCGAGTAGTCAACGCAAAGGTGGGGTGGGGCTCGACCTTGCTCTAGCTATGGGAATCTTGAGTGCGAGTGGGCAAATCCCCAGCGACAACTTGGCCGAATATTCTTTTGTTGCCGAACTCGGACTCGATGGGTCGTTGCGCCCGGTGCCTGGTGCCGCGCCGCTCGTTGCTGGGCTGCGTGAGTATCGCGTTGTAGTAGCACCACCTAATGCGCGTGAAGCAAAAGTAGCGAGCCCACGCAGTATTCATTGCGCAGCCACATTGCGCGATGTTGTTCTTGCTTTACGTGGAGAGGGCGAATGGGCCGATACGTCTTCTCAAGAGAGCGTGAAAGGATCTACTCGCTTTGCAGACATGAGTGATGTGCGCGGGCAACCCACAGCACGTCTTGCAGCAGAAATTGCAGCTGCTGGCGGGCACCATATTTTATTTGTGGGTTCACCTG
>Ga0315905_10003235_pt1 | contig 16849 bp, 14 predicted proteins | sample LakEriMetagenome_5_FD_203522 | JGI IMG/M metagenome (GOLD analysis project Ga0315905, IMG submission 203522) | Freshwater fungal communities from buoy surface, Lake Erie, Ohio, United States - Buoy 4 MA121 | ecosystem: Environmental > Aquatic > Freshwater > Lake | place: USA: Lake Erie, Ohio... | reverse complement strand
AAGGCAAAATTCCTAAATAAGCTATGTTGGTTAAAATGTACAATAAGCAAACAAGGGCAGCGCCATAGACTAAACCTTTGGCAATTGTTTTTTTAGGGTCTTCAAAATCTGCACTGGCAAAAGTTACATTGTTCCAAGCAGAGGAGGAGAATAAAGGTCCGATCATGGCTACACCAAATAAACTTCCAAATTGCCAAATACTGATATCTTCAAACATATAGGTAGTTGGGTTATAAGTTTGGGTCTCTTTGAAAAAATGATCGAAATGCACCCAACCATTTGAAACACCTACATAAACTCCGATGATAATGAGGATAATGATGGCGCCAATTTTAGTGATGGTAAAAACATTTTGTACTAAGGAGGCGAATGATATTCCTCTAAGATTCACAAAGGTTAGGGTGGCAATTAAAATAGCCGCTAAAATTTGTTGGCTGGTCATATAATTACCCACTAATGGAACATCATTAATTAATTCAGGCAACAAGATTCCGGTGTATTTAGCAAAGGCGACTGCTACAGCCGCAATGGTCCCTGTTTGAATGACTAAAAAAGTAGTCCAACCGAACAGGAAACCAATCATTGGATTGTATGATTCTTTTAGGTAAATGTATTGACCCCCTGTTTTTGGAAATACGGTTGACAATTTTCCATAGGCATAAGCGCCTGTTATGGTTACAAAACTGGTCAGAACCCAAGTCATGATCCAGGCGATGGGGGAAGTGAGTTGGCGGCCAACTTCCGCACTCACTAAAAATATACCAGAACCTATCATCGACCCCATCACTAACATGGTCGCATCTAACGTATTTAATTTTTTCATAAAGGGATTAATTTTCTAATATATCAATTTAGTACAATAATTATTTTTATGCATCAAATTGCTATTAGGGATTTTTTTACCTTAAATATGGTTGGAATATTACGAATAAAAAAATGTAAACGTTTACGGTAACGTTTACGGTAAAAAATTATAGAATTTCTTTGATTTATAATAATTCTAAGGTGTATATTAAAGGGGTAAAATGCTATCAAAAATAATTAATATTTAATTAGTACAATTTGAAAATAAAGATGAAAAATAGTATCAATGAGATTGAATTATGGGATGAGTTTCGAGGGGGAAGTCACGAAGCGTTTTCAACATTATATCAACATTTTATTCATCCATTATATTCTTATTCAGTGGGCATAACTCAAGATAAGGATTTAATCAAGGATTGTCTTCATGATTTATTTGTCGAATTATGGAAAAATCATTCAAACCTAGGGCCTACGACCAGTGTTAAATTTTATTTGATGGCGTCGATTAAACGTAAGTTGATTCGACACATGGAAGGCAATTTAAAGTCATTTAATAGTCATGTTAATTATACAAGGGATTATGTCGAAGATTTGCCCTCTCAAGAATCAGTTTTGATAATGAATGAAGTTCAGTCGGAGATGAATATCAAGGTAGCAAATACCTTACATCTACTAAGTAAGCGGCAAAGAGAGGCCATCCAATTAAAGTTTTATAAAAATTTAGATACTGATCAAATTAGCGAGCAAATGAATATTAATTCTCAGTCCGTTTATAATTTGATTTTCGGGGCTTTGCGTGTGATGAAAAATGGTTTAACTGTCAATCGTTTAGCATAATATAAAATTTTAAGTATTTTTGAGTAAGAATAGAATCTGTACTGCTTTATAGGGTATATTAAACGTTTACAGTTTTTATGTCCTTTAGAAAATTTAGCCATATTGAAGTTTATCGAAAATTTATAAAGAGAAATCATTTACGTGTAATTAAAAATAAATCGTTTGATCAGGGTTCTAAAAACGATTTTCAAAATAGTACGAACCTCTTAAGCCAAGATGAAAGCAAAGCATTATGGATTAAGATTAATCAAACTTTGCAAATTATTCACTAAACAAAATCATTTTATGAGAAAAAAATTACTTTCAAAAGTACTTTTAAGCATGATTTTCATGTTTTTAGGGGTACAAGCGTTTGCTCAAGATCGATTGGTCACAGGGCGCGTAACGGCTTCTGACGATGGTTCAGGCGTTCCAGGTGTTTCTGTCTTGGTTAAAGGAACAACGATTGGAACATCTACTGATGTCAATGGAAATTTTAAAATTTCTTCAGCCTCATCTGCTATTTTACAATTTAGTTCAGTGGGTTACCTTACTCAAGAAATTTCTGTGGGTAACAAGACTCAAATCGATGTTAAATTAATTTCTGACAATACTAGTTTGTCTGAGGTTGTAGTAGTTGGTTATGGAACCCAGAAAAAGAGTCAAATGACGGGAGCTATATCTTCAGTTTCGGCAAAGGAAATCAGCGAATTGCCTGTTACGAATGCGCGACAAGCCTTACAAGGTCGTGCAGCAGGGGTTGACGTGGTTCAACCTGGATCAAAGCCTGGTGCGGGTCCGCAGATTCGAATAAGAGGTAGACGTTCTTTCAATGCAACAAATGATCCATTATATGTAGTAGATGGAATTCCTTTAGCTGGTGGAATTGATGATATAAATCCATCAGATATTACGTCTATGGAGGTTTTAAAAGATGCTTCTTCTACAGCTATTTATGGTTCAAGAGGAGCAAATGGAGTTGTTTTGATTTCTACAAAACGCGGTAAAGCGGGTAAAACAATTGTTTCTGTGGATTCTTATTATGGATTAAACCAACAATTAGGCACCATCGGTGTAATGAATGGTGCAGAATTTGCTGAATACAAGCGTGAATCAAGACGGGCCGTTGGTCAATATTCATTAGGTGCAGCGAATGCTGCAGATGATGCTAAGATTTTCGAGCCACGTGAGTTGGCTAGTATTGCTTCAGGCAGATCAACGGATTATGTAAATGGTATGTTGCGTGCTGGAGCTATTCAAAGTCATCAGGTAGGTGTTTCTGGTGGAACCGAAAATACTCAATTTAATATTTCTGGTAACTTCTTTAATGATATTGGGGTAGTCAAAATGCAGGATTTTAGCCGTTATACCTTTAGAGTAAATTTAGACCATCGAATTAATAGAAATGTCAAAATAGGTTTATCTACCTTAGTCGTTAATTCAATAAGAAATGGCGAGAACTTAAACATTTTAGGCGGGGCGATGCAAGAAAATCCTTTGGGAGAGCCTTATGATGCCAATGGTAATTTAGTTTTCTTGCCGACCAATGATGGATTGAGAACGAATCCATTCTCAGAAATTGTACCAGGAGCTAACATAGATGAAAACAGACGTTATCGTATTTTTAACAGTCTTTATGCTGAAGTTAATTTAGCGAAAGGGCTTACTTATAAGGTTAATTTTGGCCCTGATTTTACGATTGGACGTGCTGGTAGATTTATAGGTGCATTTACAAATAATGGTCGTGGTGGTAATGCGGTTGGAGGGGTTAATGAGTCTTTCTCATTTAATTATACATTAGAAAATATCTTGAATTATTCAAAGAAGTTTAATGATGTACACAATTTAAATGTTACAGGTTTACAGTCTATTCAACAAGATAAATTTGAAACAACCAATATTTCTGTGAATGGCATACCTGCAGAAACACAATCCTTTAATCGTTTAGGGGATGCTAGTCTAATCACGGGTGCGAATACCAACTTGACGGAATGGACGCTTTTATCTTACATGGGACGTGTCAATTATGACTATAAGGAGAAGTATTTATTGACTGCCACAGTTCGTATGGACGGTTCTTCTCGATTTGGTGCAAATACTAAATTTGGTGTTTTCCCATCGGTAGCTTTTGGTTGGAATATTTCAGAAGAACCTTTTATCAAGGATGTAGCTGCGATCGATCAATTAAAGTTAAGAGCTAGTTGGGGTGCCATCGGTAACCAAGCCATCAATCCATATCAAACGCAATCTCTTTTGGGTAGAACTGCTTATGCTTGGGATAATTCAGCTGCATACGGTTACAGACCCAATACCATTGGTAACCCTGATTTGCGTTGGGAAACATCAACAACCAAAAATATAGGTTTAGATTTTAGCTTTTTAAGAGGTCGTATTTCTGGTACAGCTGAATACTATGTAACCAATACGACGGATTTATTAGCTCCTCAGCCTTTGCCAACTTCAATTGGTTTTGGTGGTTTCACAACTAACATTGGTGAGACTCAAAATTCAGGTGTTGAATTAACCTTATCTACGGTTAATGTGGATCGTGGAGATTTCCAATGGACGTCTGATTTGATATTTACAAAAAACAAAGAAGAAATTGTTTCCTTAGCTAATGGAAAAGTGGACGATATCGGAGCGGGTCGATTTATAGGCCAACCTTTATCTGTTTTCTTTGATTACAAGAAAATAGGTATTTGGCAAACTTCTGAGCGTGACCAAGCACTAGCTTTTGGAGATCGTGTAGGGCAAATTAAAGTACAGGATTTTAATAATGATGGCAAAATCAATGCAGATGACCGTCAGATTTTAGGATCTGCTGTACCTAGTTTTGCAGCTGGTTTAACCAATCGTTTTAGCTACAAAGGTTTTGATTTGTCAATCTTTATTTTTACCCGTGTAGGTCAATTGATTCGTTCTCGTTTTCATGATAACGTAAACCAATTAGCAGGTCGTTACAATAATTTATCTTTAAATTATTGGACACCTAATAATCCAACAAATGAATTCCCTCAACCGGTTGTAACTCAGGAATTCCCTAAAAATGGATCATCATTAACCTATTTTGATGGAACTTTTTTCAAAATAAGGAACATCAATATTGGGTATAACCTTTCTGATAAGGTGGCGAAGAAATTAAAAATGGAAAGCATCCGAGTATTTGCTTCTATTCAGCAGCCTTTAATTTTGGCTGAATATCGTCAAAAATACAAAGGTATTGATCCTGAAACATTTGTTGACGGCGAGCAAGGTGTTGGAGGTGGTGAGGTGAATACAAATGTTTCTCCTGCCACATCAATTACCACTTTTGGTGTAAATCTTAAATTTTAATTAAATATTTTTAAAAATATGAAAAATGTATTTAAAAGAAAGATATTCTCTTTCATCGCAAATTTAGGGGCTGTTCTTATATTAATCATTGGCACTCAATCATGTAGTGACTTATTAACTGAAAATGTAGTTTCAAACATTGGAAATGATTATATAAACTCCGCTAAAGGATTAAATGATGCAGTTAATGCAGCATATTCTACGAATCGCTCATGGTATGGTACAGAGCGTGGCATGAATCTTTCCATTTTTGGAACAGATTCTTATACAAATGGAGCGGATGGTAGTTGGAAGTTTATGAATACCTACACAACTGATTTTGATACACGTAATGGTAGTATTTCTGAATTGTGGAATGATTTTTATTTAGGTATCAATACATGCAACGCCATTATAGAAAGATCTGCAAAAGTTACGGGCTTAACTGACGCTATTAAAAAACAACGTGTTGCAGAGGCTAAATTTATTCGCGCACATCATTATTTTATTTTAACCCAGTTATTTGGTGGTGTTGATTTACGTTTAACTGAAACAGTTGCTCCCACAAAAGATGTTAAAAGATCAACAGTGGCTGCTCAATATGCGCAAATCATTAAAGATTTAACTGAAGCCATACCTGATCTTGAGGCAAAAGCGAAATCAGCGGATTTTGGTCGTGCAACTCGTCCTGCTGCAGAGCATTTATTAGGTAAGGTGTTCTTAACTAAAGCAACTTCTACCGCTAAAGCAGGGGATGATTATGCTAAGGCAATCGCTAACTTAAAAAGTGTTATTGCTAATTATGGAATAACATTGCTACCTAACTTTGCTGATGTCCATAAACAAGGTAATGAAATGAATAATGAAGTTATCTGGTCTATTCAATACACAAGAGATCCTTTAACGAATGCCGGTGGTAATAATGCTCACGTTTTCTTCGGAATGGAATATGATGTTTTGCCAGGGATGCAACGCGATACTGAAAACGGTCGTCCATTTAAGCGCTATATGCCTACAAAATATACCTTAGATGTAGTTTTTAATAATCGTGAAAATGATAGCCGTTATAAGAAGTCTTTTAAGGATACATATTATTCTAATAAACCAGGTACTTACAACACTAGTTTTGATTTAACGAAAAAAACAGTCACGTTTGCTACGGGTGATACCGCTATTTATTTACCAGGTTTTGAAATGTCTGTAGAAGAAAGAGCAAAGAAAAAGTATCAGGTTTTAGTTCCTTCTCGCTATGACGAACGTATATTTCTTGCCATAAACAAACATTTCGATGGCGGTCGTATAGATCGTACTCAATTCGAAGGTGGTCGTGATTTTATTGCATTTCGTTTAGCAGATACTTATTTGATGTTGGCTGAAGCTCAATATTTTTCAAATTTGAAAGCTGATGCAGTAGCGACATACAATGTTATTCGTAGGCGTGCTGCATGGCCTGGAAAGGAAGCCAAAATGTTAATTACTGAAGGAGACCTTACCATTGATTTTGTTATGGATGAGCGTGAGCGTGAATTGTTAGGTGAGCAATATCGCTGGTTAGATTTAGCTCGTTGGGGTAATTTGATCGAGCGTGTTAAAAAATTCAATCCACAAGCAGCTCCATTCATTAAGCCTCATCACGTTTTGAGACCAATTCCTCAATTACAGATTGACAGAGTAACTGGCAATGCTGCTAGTTTCCCTCAAAATCCAGGTTATTAATTCTATTTAATTTCTTATTTTTGTAAAATTCCGAAGGTATTTACCTTCGGAATTTTTATTAAACCTATATTGTTATGAAAAAAATAATTCTATTTCTTACCTTTTTGTCTTTTGTAGCAGCTGCTCAAAACCAACCGGTTTCTTTTAAAAAGAATGATGCTGAGAAAAAAATTGATGTAATAATAGGAGGTAAATATTTTACTTCTTATTTCTATCCAGGGGAATCAGTGCTTAAAAAAGCTGTTTTATTTCCCATCTTGTCTGCTAAAGGAACTACCATTACGAGAGGTTATCCTATTTCACCTAGGGCAGGGGAGCGAACAGATCATCCACACCATGTAGGAATGTGGTTAAATTATGAAGATGTGAATGGATATGATTATTGGAATAATTCTACAGCCATTGTAAAATCATTGCAGTCCCATAAAATGGGTACTATTTTCCATGATGCCGTACTATCCACCAAATCAAATAAAAACAGTGGTGAATTGGTTGCAACAGCCACTTGGGTGGATGATGATGGAAAAGGTCAAAAAGTATTGAGTGAAAAAACTACGTATGTGTTTTCAGGAACAGCAGATACAAGAACGGTTGACCGTATCACAACATTAACCGCTATTAGTGATCTAGTTGTGTTTAAAGATGTAAAAGATGGCATGTTTGCGATTCGTTTAGCACGCCAATTAGAAATACCGACTAACAAACCAGATGTATTTACAGATGCAAGTGGAGTTGAAACGAAAGTTCCTGTTTTAGATAATACTGGTGTGTCTGGAGATTATATTTCGAGTGAAGGAATTAAAGGAGAGGCTGTTTGGAGCACTCGCGCTACTTGGATGAATTTAACAGGTGTGATGGATAATCACCCAATTAATGTGGCTATTTTTGATCATCCTTCTAATGTGAGCTATCCTTCCTATTGGCATGCCCGAGGATATGGCTTATTTGCTGTCAATCCTTTGGGTGCCAAAGTATTCAGTAATGGGAAGGACGTTCGAAATTTAACATTGAAAAAAGGTGAATCCGTTACTTTTCGTTATAGAACTCTAATTGCAGATAAAAATATGTCTAAATCTGAATTAGACCTTATGCAAAGCAAATTTGCCAAAGAGGTTAAATAATTCGTTATTAGAGAAATTTGTGTATTTTTGTAACACAATCGGGGGCCTTAGGGCCCCTATTTCTTTAAATTTATGAAGTTACAATTTTTGGGTGCGGCTAAGCAAGTGACAGGTTCTATGTACTTGCTAGAGCTTGAAGATGGATATAAAATATTAATTGACTGCGGTACCGACATGGAACGCGAAATTGATTTTGAAACACCCATAGTAAATAAATCCTTTTTTCCTTTTGATGCATCGTTAATTAACCTGGTTGTTTTAACTCATGCACATATAGATCACTCCGGTAATATTCCAATGCTTTTTCGAGAAGGGTATGAAGGGCAGGTATTATGTACTCCGCCAACTGCAGATTTAACGGAATTGTTGCTTTTTGATTCAGCTAATTTACATTTACGAAGGTTGAAAGCAGCGCAGGGAGAAAGTAATAAGAAGCATAAGCAAATGGACCGACTCCTACGCAAAGGGGATATGTATTTGCAAAAAGATGTTGAAAATTCCCTTGAGAATTTTGTCACTTTACAATTCAATAAAAAATTTACGATTAAACCTGGTTTAGAAATAACCTTCTTTCCAGCTGGACATTTATTGGGTGCCGCTCATCTTTATTTCTCCATTACGGAAGGCGAAAAAATTAAGACTTTAGGTTTTAGTGGGGATATTGGCCGAAATAATTACCCTTTACACATTGATCCACAAATTCTTCCTCCAGTGGATTACCTTATTTGTGAAAGTACCTACGGAAATCGGATTCATGAAGATAAAGTAAGCCCCATGGATGCGATGGAAGCTATAATTAAGGAAACATGCATCGATAAGCCTGGTCGTTTAGTCATACCCGCTTTTTCAGTGGGCCGAACGCAAGCAGTATTGTTTACTTTAAATCGATTGATCGAAGAACGAAATTTTCCTGCCATACGGGTTTTTACGGATAGTCCCATGGGCAGAAGCAGTACTAAAATATATGCCAAATACCTCTCTTATTTAAATTCAGAAGCTAGATCTTTTCAAAAAGAATATGATGAATTATTCGACTTTGATAATCTAGTTTACCTTCAAACTGAAAAAGAATCGAATGCTATTCAAAATTACCATGAACCTTGTGTGATCATTTCATCTTCGGGAATGATTACTGGGGGCCGAGTAGAAAAGCATATTGCCGATAATATTAGTAATTCGTATGCGACCATTTTGTTGATTGGTTATTCTGCTGAAGGTACTTTAGGCCGACAATTACTCTCTGGCTCTGAGACGATTAAAGTGAAAGATCGCGAGTATAAAGTAAATGCTAGAATACGGAAGATTGATGTGTTTTCTGGCCATGCAGACCAATTAGGACTTTTAGGTTTTATAAAGAATCAACAAGTTGATAAATTAAAGAAAGTGTTTTTAACACACGGGGAAGAGGAAAGTATGTTGGAATTCAGTCAGGAGATCCAAAAAATTGGCTTCAAAGAAGTTATTTTACCAGCTAAGAATGAAACATATCTACTTTAATCTTTATTTTTGCTTATTATAAAATTGGAATTATGAGAACGTTGCTAGAATTTGAAAAGCCGATTGCTGAATTAGAAGATAAGTTAATTGAAATGCGCAAATTGGCTATTGAAAACAATGTAGATGTTTCTGAAGCTGTAGTCTCTCTGACTGAAAAAATATTGGAACTTAAAAAAGAAACTTTTTCAAATTTAACTCGTTGGCAACGGGTTCAATTATCCCGCCATCCTGAACGTCCTTATACTTTTGATTACATAGAAAAAATTTGTTCAGAGTTTATCGAAATTCATGGAGATAGGTCTGTAGCTGATGATAAGGCGATGGTTGGTGGTTTTGGTAATGTTGATGGTGAATTTTCGGTTATGTTTATAGGCCAACAAAAAGGCCGGAATACAAAAGAAAGGCAATATCGAAATTTCGGTATGCCTAATCCTGAAGGATATAGGAAAGCCCTTAGGCTGATGAAAATGGCTGAAAAATTCAATAAGCCAATTGTTTGTTTAATTGACACACCAGGTGCTTTTCCAGGAATTGAGGCAGAAGAAAGGGGTCAGGGAGAAGCTATTGCGAGAAACATTCGGGATATGTTTATGTTAAAAGTCCCCGTTATTTGTATTATCATAGGTGAGGGTGCATCTGGTGGAGCTTTGGGGATTGCGGTAGGTGATCGTGTTTTAATGATGGAAAATACCTGGTATTCAGTGATTTCACCCGAATCCTGTTCTTCTATTCTTTGGAGAAGTTGGGATTATAAGGAACAAGCTGCCGAAGCTTTGAAGTTGACAGCGGATGATATGCTTAAAAACGGATTAATTGACGGTATTATCTCTGAACCTTTAGGGGGAGCTCATTTAGCACCAGATGTGGCAGCTGAAAACATAAAAAAGATAATCATATCTGAATTAAAAGTTTTGAATGCGATGTCTAGCGCTGAAAGGATCGACGCTAGAATTGAAAAATTCAGTAAGATGGGTGTAGTTAACGAGTAATATGAAATCTATAAATGCCCTTTTATTTGATTTAGGTAATGTCTTATTGCCTATTGATTTATCGCTTACTTATCAGGCATTTAGTCAATTATCTTCATCTTTTAGTTCCGAAGAAATACAAAGCAAAATTAATAATGAGGGTTTATGGTTGGGCTACGAAGCTGGCTTATTGACCGACGAAGAATTTAGAGATTTATTAAGGGACAAATTGGACTTGGATTGTTCCAATGACGAATTTGATCAAGCTTTTTCCGCATTATTATTAGATTTTCCTCCTAATGTGTATTCTTTTTTACAAGAATTGACGTCTAATTTCGAGCTTTATTTGTTGTCCAATACAAGTGTAATTCATTCTCGGATATTTTTGAATAATCAGTTAGGTCCTAAGGGAGAAAATTTATTTGGGCTATTTAAGAAAGCGCATTTTTCATATGAGATGGGATTAGTTAAGCCTAATCCATTAATCTATCAGCAAGTATTAAAGGAAAATAATTTAAAGGCTGAGGAAATAGTATTTTTTGATGATAATGCTGCTAATATTAAATCAGCAATTACATTAGGTATTGATTCTATTTTGATTGATCCAACAACATCTTTTTTTCAGATTTCTACTAAAATCAATGAACTATGTTAATATCTAGCCCCATTTTTGATTTTGTATTTAAAATTTCTGGTTGGTCTTTAGAAGGTCAGTATCCTGTAGGTCTTAAAAAAAGTATTGTTATTGTAGCCCCGCATGCTTCATGGATCGACTTTCCAGTGGGTTTAGGTGCTCGTTCAATGATGAATATCCCCATTTTTTTCTGGGGTAAAAAAGAGTTGTTTGATGGAGCTTTTGGATGGATGTTTCGTTGGCTTGGTGGTTACCCCGTTGACCGTAAAAACAAATCTAATCTAGTGGATTCGATCGTCGACATCTACGCTGAAAAGGAATCATTCGTGGCTGTATTAGCGCCCGAAGGTACTCGAAAAGATGTGCAAGAATTACGTACCGGTTTTTATTACATAGCCACAAAAGCAAATTTACCGATCATCATGATTGGATTTGATTATGTCAACAAAGTCATTAAAATTAGAGATCCCTTTTATCCTTCTGGTGAATTCAACGACGACAAAAAGGTGATTGCTGAATATTTCTCCACCATTCCAGGTGTTCAAAAATCTTGGATTAAAAATTATTTAGCCTGATTTTTAGCAAATAATTCTATTTTTTCTGCGGCCATTTTTGATGCTCCCGATGGGCCAATGAGCTCGATTAAATTTTTATAATTGATTTTCTGGTCTTTATATTCAATCGATTTTTTGTCTGCTAATTTTAATAGCCAAGTCCGTATGTTTTTGCTATTGAATTCATCTTGAATGAGTTCTGGCACTGCTGGCTTGTCTAAAATAATATTCACTAAGGATATGTATTTTATTTTTATAACCATTTTTGCTAAAGTGTAAAATAGCCAATCTGTTTTGTAAACTACAATTTGTGGAATATTAAGTAAGGCGGTTTCTAATGTGGCTGTACCTGATGTCACGACCGCTACTGATGAGTAACTTAGTAAATCATAGGTTTGGTCATAAACTACCTTGATGTTAGTTTGCTCGTATAGGTCTTTAAATTCAGAAACGCCTGCAATGATGAAATCTTGTTCTGGCCGCGATTTAACCAATTCTTCAAATATGGGTAAACTAGCTTTGATTTCTTGACGCCTACTGCCAGCTAATAAAGCGATGTAATCTTTATTTATGTATCTAAATTCAGGATTGGGAATAAATGCGTCAATGGCATCTTTTAGTGGATTGCCTATATAATGAGTTGAAATGCCTTTTTCTTTAAATAAGTCCAGTTCAAAAGGGAAAATGACATATAATTGATCCACCCATTTTTTAATGGAATTTATTCTGCTTTTATTCCATGCCCAAACTTTAGGAGCAATATAAAATTGTGTATGAAATCCACCTAGTTTCGCAATTTTAGCTGCTTTCAGATTAAAGCCACCATAGTCAATAAAGATTATGGTGTCAGGTTTGAATTCCTTTATTTGATTTGAAAATAAATTAAACAAACTTTTTAGCCTAAATAGGTTTTTTAAAACTCCTAAAACTCCCATGATGGCCAATTCTTGATGATGTATCAATATATTAACTCCCGCAGAATTCATTTGATCACCACCCCAACCTATTATTTCTGCCTTTGCGTCAATGAAGTTAATTTGTTTTACAAGGTTTGATCCATGTAAATCACCTGATTTCTCACCGGCAAGAATAAAATATTTCATCTATGATTCTCCGTAGTATTCTACCGAGTTTTTATTGGTTTCAATCAAATGAATTTTATGAAGACATGCATTTGTTGTAGTTCCTTCAGAAATTTTAGGTGCTAATATTTTCCAAAACTCCATGACTAAAATTTCACAACTTGCTAATTTATTGGCCATGAAATCGACATCTAAATTTAGATTTTTATGATCTACTTTATCGATAATTTCTACTTTAATTAAATCACCCAATTTCTTTAGGTCATATACAAATCCAGTTTCCGGATTGGGTTTTCCTTTAACAGTTACAATAAGTTCGAAATTATGTCCGTGCCAGTTATTGTTAGCGCAAGGCCCAAATACTTCTAGATTTTTTTCCTCAGTCCAGTTTGGATTGAACAGCCGGTGTGCGGCATTGAAATGTTCCTTTCGGATTACGTATACCATTTGTTTTCAGTTTGTTTAAAGGACTTCTGGGAAAACAATAGCAGAATGTCCAAATATTTCACAAAGGTAAGAAACCTAATGAAGTTATTGTGTAAATTTGAAAATTAATCCCATTTATATGATCATAGTTACTGGTGCTGCAGGTTTTATCGGAAGTTGTTTAATTGCGAAATTGAATGAATTAAATTTCAATTATATCATTGCCGTTGATGACTTTTCGAATGAAGAAAAGAATAAAAATTTGATTGGAAAGAAAATTAAAGAACGTGTTGAAAGGACAGATTTTTTCCAATGGCTCGATCAAAATAATAGGGAAGTGGAATTTCTTTTTCACATTGGAGCACGAACGGATACGACAGAATTCAATAAAGAAATTTTCGAAACATTAAATGTAAATTATTCAAAGCAGGTTTGGGAAGCTTGTGTTAAATATCAAATTCCGCTTGTATATGCTTCATCTGCTGCAACTTACGGCCTAGGGGAATTAGGTTACGACGATAACGAAAATGAAATTCATTTATTAAAGCCATTAAATCCCTATGGAGATTCAAAGAATGACTTTGATAATTGGGCTTTACAACAAGAAGATAAACCATTCTTTTGGGCTGGACTTAAATTCTTTAATGTCTATGGTCCAAATGAATACCATAAGAGTCGAATGGCATCAGTTATCTGGCATGCATATCGCCAAATTTTAGCTAATGGATCTTTAAAACTATTTAAATCACATAAGCCTGAATACCAAGATGGCGAGCAGATTCGTGATTTTATTTATGTTAAAGATTTAGTGGATGTTTGTATATTCTTAATGGAGCATAGGAAGAATTCTGGTATATATAATTTGGGAACCGGTAAGGCTAGATCTTTTAATGATTTAGGAAAATCTACTTTTACAGCCCTAAATAAGCCAGTTCAAATTAATTACATAGACACTCCTTTGGACATACGTGATAAATATCAATATTTTACGGAAGCCAATATGAAGAAGTTAATTGACATAGGTTATACACAACCCTTTTATACATTAGAAGATGGTGTCAAAGACTATGTTCAAAATTACCTAGTTAAAGGTTTTTATTGGTAATTTTTTTCAAGCCCTCTTCAAGAAACCCTTTCCCATAGGCTAAGAGTTGAATATTGGCTGCGATAAGGCCTAAAAAAGCGATCAATAAACTTTTCGATTTAATCAGCGCATCTATCAAAATTAGGATCCAATAGGCGAGTAGAAAGCTACTAAAAATGATCCCAAATTTAACATCAATGATATTCCAAATAACCGTATTCCAAAAAAAGATGAAGTAAGCCATTGGTATGAAATGTACCCATTTTAATTCATTAGGAAAGAAGCGGCTAATATTAATTCTGGCCCTGCCGAAAAAATGTAGTTGATCGTAAAACTGAATAAAGGAAGTTCTTCTTTTGTGGTAAATAAAAGCGTTAGGTAAGAGACCGGATTTGAATCCATTTTCGATGCAACGAATACTAAATTCGATGTCTTCTCCCATTCGGGTTATTTTAAAACCTCCTGTTTTTTCCCATACTTGTCTTGAGATACCCATATTGAAACTTCTGGGATGAAACTTGCCTCCAATATTTTTGGCTTTTCCTCTTATTCCTCCTGTGGTAAAAAAGCTAGTCATGCTATAACTGATGGCTTTTTGAATAGGAGTGAAGCTCACATGTTCTCTGTCAGGTCCTCCAAATAAATCTAATTGGTTTTCTTGGACACCCTTATAAACCTCGGTCAGGTACGTTGGTTCAATTAAGGCATCAGAATCTAGGATGATGAAAAAATCTCCTTTAGCTCTTTCAAAGGCATAATTTCTAGCAAATCCTTGGCCTCCATTTTCCTTGACAAAATAGGAAATGACTAATTTGTTTTTAAATGTGTCAACCACTTCCCTGGAATCTGTTTTTGATCCATCTTCAATGATTACAACTTCAAAATTAGGATAGTCTTGCTGAGTTAGGCAGTTTAATAATTCGGCTAATTCGATTGGCCGATTGTAAACAGGAATTATCACACTAAAAAAGGTGGATGCCATTCGCTTAGGAATTTTGCATGGACGTAAGCGTGTCCCAACTTGCTAATATTATTTTTTCTAGTTCTACTTCTCCTATAGCATCAGATAAGAACCAAGATTCAAATTGAGATGGGGGTAAATAAATACCTCTACTCAGCATTCCTCTAAAGTATTGCCCAAATTTAATTAGGTCAGACGTTTTGGCATCATTGAAATTCTCTACTTTTTTATCGGTAAAGAATAGGGTAAACATAGAACCTATTTGATTAACAGAAGCTTTTATCTTTAATGAATTAATTTGATTCGTAATGGCTTCAGCTAATATTATGCTTTTTGCTTCAAGTCTTTGATATACCTCTGGATTTGATTGAATTAAACCTAACATAGCTAATCCAGCTGTGGTGGCTAATGGATTTCCGGACAATGTCCCTGCTTGGTATACAGGCCCCTCAGGTGCAATCATTTCCATGATATCAGCTCTTCCTCCATATGCTCCCACAGGCAATCCACCACCGATTATTTTGCCTAAGGTGGTTAAATCGGGTTTAATCCCACAGATACCTTGGTATCCACTGGCTGATAAACGAAATCCCGTCATTACTTCATCAAAAATCAATAAAGCATTATGTTTTTCACAAAGCGTTTTAACCGCTTGTAAATATCCATTTTTAGGAATCACTAATCCCATATTACCTACAACAGGTTCGACAATCACACAGGCAACAGTTCCGGTGTTTGCATCAAATAAATCTTCTAATGAATTAATATCATTGTAAACAGCCGTTAATGTATCTCGTGCAGTGGCTTGAGTTACTCCCGGACTATCTGGAGTACCTAAGGTTGCGACGCCTGACCCAGCGGCAATTAAAAAAGAATCGCCATGTCCATGATAGCAACCTTCAAACTTGATGATTTTGTCTTTTTTTGTAAATGCCCTTGCCAATCGTATCGCTGCCATTGTAGCTTCGGTTCCAGAACTTACCAATCGAACTTTTTCGATGGAAGGTACCATATCCGTTATTTTTTGGGCTATGAGAACTTCGTTGTAACTAGGGGCGCCAAATGAGAATCCGTTAGCTAATGCATTTCTTACCGCATCTTCTATGACCGGGTGTGCTTGACCAAACAACATAGGCCCCCAAGATCCTATTAAATCAATGTAAGAATTACCATCTACATCATGTAAATAAGCTCCTTTAGCTGACTGAATGAATATAGGATTACCTCCTACGGATTTAAATGCTCTAACAGGGGAGTTGACTCCCCCAGGGATTAATTTTTTAGCTTGTTCAAAATAAATAGCACTTAAATTTGTCATTTACTTTTTCTTTTTAGGCGTATTTTTGGCATTCTTTTGCGTCTCCTCCATCGTCTTCATTTGTGTTTGTAAGTACTGAGAAAAACGAGATTTTTTAGCTCCACCACTGGCGGCAATTTTCTTTCTGTTTTCGTCTAAGATCAATTTGATTTTGTCTTCATTCACAAATTTTCTAATGGCTAATTGTTGGCCTATCGTCACCAAATTAGAAATGAAATAATAAAAACTTAATCCTGCAGGAAATGAATTCATGACAAACATGAAGATCACTGGCGTAAAATAAGCCATCATCTTCATATTAATAGGCTGCCCTGGTTGGTCAGGTGTGATTTGATTATTGTAATATCCGTACGCTAATTGGGATACGGTCATCAACAAACAAAATAAACTCACATGAGATCCATAAAACGGAATCGCAAAAGGCAATGAAACTATGGAATCAAAAGTGGACAAATCTTCCGCCCAGAGAAATGATTCTTGCCTTAGATTGATCAAATTAGGAAATAGCATAAACACAGCCATCAAAACGGGCATGGTAGCTAATACAGGCACACAG
>Ga0315905_10003233_pt1 | contig 16855 bp, 16 predicted proteins | sample LakEriMetagenome_5_FD_203522 | JGI IMG/M metagenome (GOLD analysis project Ga0315905, IMG submission 203522) | Freshwater fungal communities from buoy surface, Lake Erie, Ohio, United States - Buoy 4 MA121 | ecosystem: Environmental > Aquatic > Freshwater > Lake | place: USA: Lake Erie, Ohio... | reverse complement strand
CAAATACGCCGTAGTACATACGGCTAAATGCTGGATTCTGTGTCATTAGTGTTTCTGCTAGTGTTACAAGTTCGTTACGCATGATAGTTGCATAACCACCCTTTGCTGATAGTTCAGCATAGTTAGATACCTTTACCCGATTAAGTTCCTTCTGGAACTCTCTGAACTTAGGATAAAATGTAGATATCTCTTCGTAAATAGGAGATGTTTCAAATGCTGGGTCTTGAAGTGCTAGACCAACACGGGCAATCTTTTCCTGTGCTGTTCCAGTAGTGATACTCTCTGGTGGCTTAGCACCAAATCGAGCATCTAGTTCAGCAATCTTCTGGGTGTACCAGTAGTTAGGGAACATTCCAGCAATCTGGTCTTCTGCAATCTTTGACTTGAGCATCTGATAAATCATGCCCTCTGCCTCAGTTGCTAGTTCAGTTGTCGATAATGGACGACGTGCACCAGAAGACTTCTGCCAGTTGTAGTACTTAACTGAGTACTCTCCACCAGGGAAGAACAATGGAACTACATCTCCAGGAGAACGAGCAAACTTATCTGCTGCCTCTGGGTTATTGTTCAAGAATGTCCAAGCATCATCAGTACCACGAATATTGCTTGTTGTTCCACCAAGTGCTACTAGCAGGTTACGAGCACCATATGATTCTGCAAACTTTGTAACTGCCTTGCCATAATCACCAGGATAATCTTGTGATACTTTATCCCAGTGCTCATAAAGCATTGTCATTGTCATAAACTGCATCTTGTTGTTAGGGTTCTTAATCTTTGCAAGAACCTCAGTAGATGGAGTTGCAGGAGAGATACTCTGGAAGAGTGCATTGAGCACTCCAACCTCACGAGATAGTGACTCAGCATCATGGAATAGACGTGTACGTGTAGCATCATCTGCTAGCGGATTGTCTCCATAATCGCCTGTAGAGGCTAGATATGCAGCCCAGTCCTTCACGCCACGCTGTACTGTTGCCTGGTCTCCTAAGCGATATAGAACCGCTTTCTTGAGCCATGAAGGTACAACGATATCGCTGATGTTCTTTGGCTCACCAAATGGAGTAATCATGTCGCGAAGTACTTGGTATGTAGGACCAAATGCTGCTGTCTTACCACTTGCTGTAAATACGAACTGACCAACAGGACCTACTCCAGGAAGGATTGGGTTCACTTGACCAAATGCAAGGTTAAGAGACTGTACTGGTGCAGTAATCTGCAGAGCATCACCCATATTAACGTTCTTAGCAGCCATAGCACCAAGAACATTTCCTACTAGAGGAATCTTAAACTGTTGCTTATCTGAACCTGGTTCTCTGTAAAAAAAGCCCTGATTGTCATCATATGTCATGCCAGTGACATCGTAGATAGTATTTGAGTCACGTTGCTGTAATGCATTGTATGACTTAGCGAATCTATATGCAGGTACCTTGTTCTCGTTAAAGAGTTGTCCCCATTTATAAATGGTGTTTGCCTGTGCCTGTGCGAATGGAAATACCAAACGCCATGCATTAGCCCACTGACGCTGCTTTGCAGCATCGTAGAACAAATCTTTTACATAGACAGAAGCCTCACGTGCAGCCATCTGGTGGATAGTCTGCCACTTGCTATTGCCTACATGCTCATAGTTAGGATTGTCAAGACGCTTCTTGAGTTCCTTCTCCATAACACGAAGTGTTGGGTGCTTACGGGCTAGAGTCTTTCCACCAATTCGCACTGGTGCAAGGTTCTTAATAGCAATACTGCTTGCATACTTAAGGTCTTCTGTGCTCAGCATGTTAGCATAGCGACCTACAAAGTCCCAATAAGACATCTGGTACTCAGGTCCAAAGTTTAACTTACTCTCAAGGCGTGTTGAGAACTCAAAGAACTTATCAACTAACTTGCTGATTTCCTTTGTATTGCCCAGCATCATAGCCTTTTCGCGTTCTACGAGGACGCGTGAATTTGCCAAATCTTCTGGTGTAAAGTGCTTGTTAAGTTTATCCTTGAATACCTTCTCGAATATCTTAAGTTCTTCTGTAGACCTAATGCCTTGGCTCCAAGGAACCATAATCTCGACAGCATTTCCTGCTTCATCGTTAAACTTTGCAGAACCTGTAGCAATTAAGTCCATAATAAGATGAGACTTAGGACCAGTACCTACTACAGAACGAATCTGTCCAGCAAGTGTATGTGGTTGTGTGTCATCAAAGAAGAAAGTAAAGATGTTATCAGGGTTAAGGTTTTCCTTAACATTAGGATTTTCTAGACCTAAATCCTTCAAGAAGATAGAACGAATTCCCTCATTCTTATTAAATACACCTAGAATGTAATCCTTGATAACGCTATCTTTGCTATCAAAGTTATCGATTAAATCCTGTACATACTTACGCTTAGCAGCCTCATCGCCGTTAATCATTAGTTTAGCAATATCAGCATCGAACTTATCGCTTGCAAAGCGGTTTAGTGTGTATGCAAGTCCAATAAAGAAATCTTCGTGCTGTGAATCTACAGTCACATAGTGCTTCCAGATTTCAGCACGGCGGTTAGAATTGTAGTCAGATACAGATGCCCCACGATGGAACTGCTTCTGTGCCTCACGAACAGCCTCTAGTAACTCACCTTCGGCATCGGCATTCTTAAATGCGTTGCCTTCTAGGTCAGTACCAAAACGTGCAACTCGTGTAACTAAGCCGTTCTTCTTATCTGCGTTTGCCATAACCATAGCAATAAATTGCATTGGATGGCTAAAGATGCTGTTGTGTCCTGAGAACATTTGACGGAACTGCATTTCTGCAATGTTGCGAAGAATGTAAGACATACGGAATACTAACTGTGCTGTACGCCACACATCGCCAAGTTCTTCTACAAGAACCTTTCCAGCCTTTGCTGTGCCGTAAGCCTTGTTAAGTGTGTAGTTGTTGAGAGCCTTAACTACTTCACGGCTATCTGGTAGACGTACCATGTCCTGTAATAACTGGAACTCATGGATACCGCCACCTAATGCTACTTTTTGGTCTCCAGCAAGGATAACTGTTGGAACCTCATCATAGCCAAGTTTATTAACGCTATAAGCAGTTAGGTCTTTAGCCTCTTTAGAACCACTAATCTTAATAATCTTAGCAAGTTCATCACGGCTTGCAGCATCTAATCCTAGTCGAGTAGTGGCAACATCAACAACCTCAGACATAGCATCTTCGATAATCTTTGCGCGTTCCTGATTACCAGTAGATGCGAATAACTTACGGATAGTGTTATTGATAAGTTCTTCTTGACCACGACCACCAAGAGCAGTCTTAATCTGAGCAGAACTCATCCAATCCTCTACACCATTGGTAAGTGCTGTTAAATCACCTAGATTGTAGACTGCGCTGCGTACAAAGTAACGGCTGTAACTGCGCTCAATTGTCTCAGCCCATTTAACTGGAATAAAACTTACTGGGTCAACTAATTTAGCAACTGGATTTCCTACTAGATTGCCTACCTCGGCACGCAGCGAGAATGACTTAAAGATGCGTGGGTCAGTTGTTTCTTGTCCCATGTGCTCTAGGAATATGCGATATACATCATCTGATGTCTTAGCATCTGCTAAAGCAACAACCATATCAGCGTCTAAACGCTTACCAAAAAAGTTACGCACACGTACTGGGTCTGTTTCTGCTGCAACTACTTCTGCAATCTCAGCAAAACGACGGCCTAGCATATACTGTAGAACCTTCTTGAAGTCTGTTCCTAGTTCGCCACCGTAGTTCTCTGTAAGACCTACCTGTGCACGTACATACTCTGCAAGAGAATCACCTTGACCTGTTGGCAGGTCTAGTATCTTACCTAGACCCTGATAGTCTGGGTCATTAACAATATTCTTAAGAAGTTCTGGGTCATTATCTGCAAGTTCACGAAGTAAATCGATATCTTTTGCACGCTGGTCTGCTTCTGCTTGAGCCTTTGCAGCAGCCTCTAACTTCTGAGTAGTCTTACCAATGGCATCTTCTGTGCCCTTAATTGACTCCATAAACTTAGCAATATTAGGTCCAAGGTTAGTTGGGTCAGCAAACTCTGCTAGTGCATTACCAATTTCAGCCTTATTAGCAGCAAGGAATTCCATGGTATTGGTGATTACAACTCCACCAGTTTCCCCATAGATAGCACGAATGTTTGAGAATCCATCTACTTTCCAGATTTGCTGGATTGCATCAGATACCTTTTGGGTAACTTCTGGATTCTTAAGCGCAATAGTCTTGCCAATAAGCGATGCTAGCGTTTCTGCATTCTCTGAGAATAGAAGTGAACCTACAGGACCACCAAGTTCTTGACTATCTGCCTTCATAGCCTGCCATAGAGTATCAAATGCTTGACGAACCTCTGGAGTCTGTGTGAAGTCATTAGATAAATCATCAAATTGCTGCATTAACATAGTACGTCTTGCTGATTCTTCTTGCTTTACTCTACCAGAAGTACCAGCAAAATCATCTGCAAGGTCAAGAAGTACTGGCTTTTTACCATTATCAAGAGCGGTAACAATATACTCATCTAAATCATGAGCACCAACAGAGATTTTTCCTGGTTGTGGAACCTCATCTAAGATGATATAACCATCAAAGAATCCGCCAGTGTTCTTAGCATCAGCAGAAAGACGGTCTACAGCCTTTACAAGTTCGCCAGTCTGTACCTTTGGATTACCAAGAATCCATCGTGAGATGTTTTCTGTAGATAAAACTTCTTTTGCGAAGGAATCTGTATCAGCATTCTTGAATACATTCTCCTCAGTATTGAGAATTGTGTTAGCAACCTTAGCAATAGCCTTGGTCTTAACTGTTTCAAGACGCTGTAATTCTTGTTGTTCCTTGAGGAACTTGTTAGATGTACGAGTTTTAAGTCCCTGATTAGCCTTTGCTTGTTCATCTGCAAAGCCTTTAAGTTCTTTTGTGATTTCTGCGTTAGCAGCAAGTTTGCCTTCTTCTGTTAGTCCCTTAGTAAGAGCCTTCATTTCAGAAAGTTTCTTACCACCGCCAACAATCTTAGAAACAGCACCTGGTCCAAGCCATGTTGTAGGGTCTGCAGCAAGGTTGAGAGTAGCATCAACAATACCTGAGAGCACACGGTAGGCAGTTGTATTAGGTGTAGCACCTAAAGACTTAGCAGACCAACGACCAATGGTAAATGATTCACCAGCAATCTTGCCATACGCAGACATAGCCTTTGCTTGGTCCTTGCCAACACGCGATTCAGGTGAAATAAAGAATCCTGCACCAGTATCTACGCCAGGTTTTCCACCAACAAAATCTTGAATTAAAGCACCAAACTGTGTATTAGCACCACCTAGTGTTGCAAGGTCCTTTAAAAATAAACCTGGGTCTTTTTCTGCAGCAATGTCACGTGTAAGTGTAGTACCAAAGTCATAAGGCATACGCAATAGTGCAAATCCTGCACGAGATACACCCTTAAATGGGTCATACACGTAGTTTGAGAACGTATCCATTACAGAACCAACAAGACCACGGTCTTTTTTAACTGTAGCCTTAATCTTATCTACGTTCATTAGGTCTTGCTTAAGTTGTGAGATGCCGTCTAATGATGCAATCTTACCAATACCAGGAGTGTTTGCTGTCAATCCCTGGTTAACCATAGACATTACTAGGTCTTTGCTAATATTTGGGTACTTTGCAGTAATAGAGTAAAAGTTCGTATAGTTTTGAGGTGACAGATTAGCCATCGCTGCATTGATTGAACGTTTTTTAGCGTCATTGATGCTTTGCTGTGACCAAATAGAAGGAGGTGTATACGTATTAGCCACTATCTACCTTCTTCGTTAAATGCTTCGACCATTCGACGTAGTTGTGGTGTAGGGTTAGCCATATACATAGCACGGAGTAGTACAGAAGTCTGGTCAATTGCGTCTACAGGAGTCTGAAGTACTTCAGTACCAGCACCAGGACCACCAGGTGCACCTTGTGACAATGGTACCCCAGGAGTACCTGGAGCAAAAACACTTGAATCTGGAAGTTGAGATGGGTTTAAAGGCTGTCCCTGTGCTTGAGGAGAACGCAATCCAGCACTCTGTACATTAGTAGGTGCAGCACCAGCAAGACTTGCTAGATTAGCACGCTCACCATATGAACCACCAGATGCGTTCTGCATCTTTGCTTCGCGTTGAATCTTAGATACACGTTCTGAGATATTGTTATCGGTGCGCTTTGAATCTGCACCAACTCCAGAAACTACTTCGGCCATTAGTCCTCATCCTCATCCATGTGTTTTCTAATATCGTCTAGTGTTGGTGCTGATACCATCCATTCAGGACGCATCTCTGTTGCAGATAAAATCCATAATGCATTATCAACTGTAAATCCCGCTTTACGCAAAGACTTATAAAACTCGTGTAGTTCAATGGCATACTGGTCTAGTTTCGAGTAGTCCTCATCAACTACCTTCTTCTTTCTTGTAGCCATTTTATCCTCCGAGTCCTGCTAACATAGTTGCTAAGTCCATTGGTGCTTGTGGTTGTTGAGGGGCTCCACCAGAAGGTTGTCCAGGAGTCGCTGGGGACGGGGGCGCATTCTCAACTGGGCCTTGTGTGCCTGGTGGAGCCATCTCTGGCTGAGTTGGTTGCTGAGGTGTTTCCACCTTAAACACTGCCAACGCAGCAGCCTCGATACTGTCCCCTTTGCGACGACGTTCAATAACGTCGGCAATATTTTGAATTAACTTCGATGGGTCTGCACCTTGGCTAACCATCGCTGGAATAGCCTGTGCGCTTGCAGTAATTGCTGCAGTAAGGTTCTCACGCATCTTTTCAATCTCAATACGTTGTTCTTCCATAGAAACATTTACACTCCATGGCAACTCACGACGAATGAAATCCTTAGATACTAAATCTGCACCCAATGCTTGAAGAGAGAAAATCAGAGCGCGAGATGGGTCAAGTCCTGCCATCAAGCCATAGCGTACTTCAACAGAAGTATCACCCTTGATGTCCTTGCTTGGCATGTACTTTAACTCGTACGGTGTACCCTGTGCGACACCTCTGACACTCTTTTCTACATTGAATAGGACTTCATCCATTTCAAAACATAACTTGATGACATCTTCCAACACCTCAGCAAGGACTGTTTGACCAGCCTTAATCTGAGAGTCGAAAGCACCGAGTAATGCTTGGACACCTTGACCAGTAATAATACTTGCGTCAATGTTTCCAGTTCTACCCTCAGGATATCGAGCACCAATTCTTAGTTCTGACTGGAGTGCTGCTTGCTCCTGGAAAGTAGCCGCGGGAATATCCAAACGGACACGCCCGACACCTTGTGGTTGATTTGTGCGAATAATCGCATCAGGTCCCATAGGAAGGTCAATAACGTCATCAGGTACAACCATTGGAGCCTGAATAGATTTTTCTGCTGCTTCCATAGCAAGGTTTGCAAAACGAGCACGTGCAAGTTGTACGAATAGAACATCGTCAAACTGTCCACGTGGTTGTCCATCAATAGAAGGACGTTCTGCAACCAAGACTGTCATCTTGCCCATTGGGTTCTTGGCAGATGATAAAACTAAATCCTTACGTGAAGGAATATAAAGAACAATGCTGTTCTTATCCATGTAGCGGATAATTTCAACTTCTTGATTAAGATTCTGTTCATAACCAAACTGGCCAAGAATTGCTCTAGCCTGCTCAGGGAACTCATTTGCTAGTTCACCAATAGTCTTGTTGTAACGCTTAGCATATGCGACAAGACGCCCAAAACGGTCACGCTCATAGTAGACACCAGTTGGGTCTTCTACGCGGATACGAGGTAGTTTGCTGTCCCAGTCTGCCTCAACGTGAATAGGTAAGAAACCATAGGAGAAGTACTGGTCTGAACCTGGGTACATCTGAGTTTGTAGGCGTGAACTATAAACATAGTTGTTAGCAATCATTCCACGCTTATCAGCAAACTGACGAGCACGGTCAGATGTTACGTTTGTAGTTGAGCAGTTAATTGATGGCAGTGGTGCTAGAACCTCAGCCAAGTCATGTGCTGCAACGTCAACGAAGTTGGCAACCATAGCATGAGGCATTCCCTCAGGGAACATATCAGGGAAAATGTCTACCATTCTGCCCTTGCGCACAAGAAGAATGTTAGCCATGTTGTTATCGCGCTCTGCAGCACGATGCTTCATAGCCTCCACGCGACGCGCGATAAGTTTAATGTCTGCCATTGTTATCCTATTCGTATTCGCCAAATTCATAATCGTTGACGTTCATAACGTAACGAGTATCTTGCTGACGTTTAGTTGCCCATTTATTAGGGATGTGACTTTGATTGATTTTTGTACTACCGATTACTTCTTTTGCTCGTAGTTCACAAAACCACAAAGCCATTACACAGTCCGTCTTACCTTTGGTATCAGGCTTCCATGTAATCAATTGCTGAATAAGAGCCTTGATGCCCTCAGAACCTTCTTGAGACGGCATCTCAATTAAGTTATCATTGTTGTATTGCTGACCACGCATAGTGCCAAATAGCCCAGACATGGCAGCAACACCGAAAGAAGTGTCCCACTTATTCTTGCCAGTAAACTGACTAGAGAACTTCACACCATTGGATGCTAAGAACTGACGTAAGTCATCATCTAAAGCATATGCCTTCTGGTGAGCATTGATTTCAATTCTAATCTCATGCGGTCTGTACTTACCAACCCAGTTCTCAATCAGTCTCTGAATCTTCTGAGGAGTTGGGTCTTGCATGTTTTCAACATCTAAGATGTAACGCTTGCGTGTCTGGCGGTCTACAGTCATAGCAACTGCTGCTGTATTACCAGTCATAGCAGGGTCAAGACCAATAATGGTGTACCAGTGCCCTTGCTCTGCAGGGTGTCCTGGTATGCCTGGTTTTAAAGGTCCGCGTTTGCGCATCCTGTTGATTGCATTTTGGACACACGCAGGGGGAAAGATTGAGTCTTCCTGGACGTCTTGCTGTTGATAAACAAGTGCCCAAGCAGAAGGAGAGACTTCTGAACGTCTACGAAACAGTGCTGGCCCGTTCCATTTAGGATAAAGGCCGTCCTCATCGGGAACGATACTTTCATCTGAGCCCTCCCATGGTATGTTAGACTTCGGCCAGAGCGTAACCCAGTTCTCAGGGTTATCATCAAACTCTAGCACCGCTGGCATTGACATGTAGGTGAATGGGGTTCTTCCACCAGTCCAATGGTCAGGGTTACGAATCTCACGATATAAATCATTTGCAGCAATACGGGTACCTACGATAAGCAGTTTGCCGTTATCACCAAGTCGAGTTACAACGTCTCGCTGCAACCACAGTAATTGCTTTTCCCATTCATGAGCGTTAGATGTAGTAACAACGTCGTCAAGAATGATAAGGTTAGAACGAGCACCAGTGATTTGACCACCAACACCAAGAGCCTGAACAGTCGGGTCTTTTTCGGTAGAATCACGGCTGAGATAAATTCTATCAGCCTTCCAAGTATCGGCATCTTCTTTCCATCCGCCAGATGAGCCATAGACAGATTGCATCTTGGCCCAGCGTTCATGAGACAGACGCTGCTTGATAGAGTACAGATACTCCTTGGCACGCTCCTGTGTCTTAGATACGATAGTAATTTTGATGTTGGGGTCCATGGCAATCCGATAGACACAGTAGTTGACCGTGATAACGGTAGACTTAGCGTGCTCGGGGGGTACGTTGAGAAGCAAACGTTTCGGGCTGGCTGGCTCATAGACCATGCTGCTATGGGTGTAACTTGGCTCACGTCCCTCAAGGATGTCAATCCAGGAGCGGTGATGGTCAAAGATGGGGCTGTCTAGGAACTCCTTTGAGAACTCCTCAAAACCTATCTTGTACTTGGCATCGCCAGTGACAATACTCAGGGTTTTCTCACCCTCGGAGCGGGCCTTGTCAAGTGCCTTCATGAACTGCTCGTCCTTGCGCCAGTCCTTCATGACATCTGGCTTGCGGTCAGCCCTTGCAATTGCGTCCTGTAAATCAAGACCTTGCTTGACAAATTCTAGTACTTTGGCCTTTGCCTCGCGTAGTGCCACCACATTGTGATGTTCCTTGCCACCCTTGGCAGCCATAATAACTCCCTCTATATATCCCCTATAAAACTCTCGGGGTTATATCCCCCTTATCGCTCGATACGCTTTAGCGTATCTCGCTACCCCCTCGTGGTTCGTGGGATGGCCTCAAGCCATCCTCACTACCGTTCGTATGTCTTAGCCACCCACTCACAGTCAGATAGACTCACTTGGATGTAGTCGTTCGTCTATATATACTAACCCGTTCAAAAAGGAAAAGCGAACGCACTAAAGTGCTAAATGTGACGTAAGTCACCTAATAAATGTGTACAAATACGGACATATCGGGGCATCCCGTAATACTGGAAAAATATTTTCTGGCGATAGTGTATACCTATGCCCCTGGGGTTTATAAGCACTGGGGTCGCCCTAGCGACCACGAAACTTATCCAATAAGAGTCTTTAGTCCTTTGTCTTTTGTCTTTGTCTGTGGGAAAGGCACCGGTCTTTCTGTACCTAGTCAGTTAATAAATCGGATAGATACTTAATAAAGAAGCCGTGAGGGTCTACCGCGAGCGACCTTTAGGTCGCGAGCGCGCGATTTTTTAGGGTTTTGTTTGTGTCGGGATAAGGCGGTCGGTTTATGTTGGGTGACTGTCTGCCGAGGGCTTTGGGCTTCGGGCTTCTACGGGGCTTCTATGGCTTCTGAGGGGTATCCCTGCGGACTGCTTGGCTTGCTTGTTAGGGTTCCTAACGGGCTGAAAAATTAGGGCTTGCGCCTGTTTGCTTCTCAAGGGTGACTCGTGTATCTTTGTCTTATTGGAAGTCGCTCGGACTTCCTCTAATCGAAAGGTTCCAAATCATGTCAGCAACAACAAAGCAAGGCAAAGTAATTCCAGCAGTTCTCAAGCAATACCAAGGGCTCGTCGAAGGTCATCAGGTCGCTATTCGTGGGTTCATCATCAAGAACGCCAACCAACCTTCACGCGACCTGAACGCGACCCTTGAGGAAGGCAAGAAGTCGGGCGCGATTTCTGCAATTCGTCCAGCGTATGCAAATTATTTCGGTTTCGCTGGTGAAGTTTTGCAGGGGTCAAAGTGGGCGCAGGAAGTCGAGGTTTCCGAGTTCATGAAGGAAATCGCAGTTTGCCAGCGTTCAGCTGGTGCCGAGGGTGCGCGCGAGATTGCCAAGCGCGCGACATCATGGGCGCAGTTCGTGGAATTGACTCGCAAAGCCGAGGAAGTAAAGGCATCAAAGCGCAACGGCGGGAAGCGTAAGTCTCCAAAGTCTCCAAAGTCCGAGAAGGTCGAGGGCGAAGTTATGGGGGGCGAGTTGGTAATTCCTGACACTGTGGCAGGGGTTGTTACTGTGGGCATGTCCTTGCGTTTCCTCGCAAAGCGAATTGACTCGGCCGAGGACATCAGCCTTTCAGCAGACGAAATCGAATTGGCGGAGAAGGTCGCAAAGAAGTTAATCGCGATTGCAAAGGTCGCGAAGTCTGCGAACCACCCAGCGGGCAAGGCTATCGCCTAAGCCCTAGCAAGGTTGCCCTGTCTCCCTTAATCGGGGGGCAGGGCTTTTGCATGTCCGCGCACAGGGCGCGCGCGAAAAAACTTTTTTGTTTGTGTTGGGTTTGTGTTGGTAGTTTGTGTTGGTTTAGTTCGTGAGACAACTTTAGCCGTTGCGTAGTTTGTGTTGGATAGGATACGGCTCCAGCCGTTGTCGTTCCGCGAATAATAGGGGTAGGGCTATTTGACTCTCACCTGTGGATAATCTATAATTGAGACATAAGCGAACAACTCTGTCTGCTTATCCTGTTAGGGTTCCTAACAAGGTCACTCGAAAGGTTCCAAATGTATCTCACAACACTAGACCTGCTTGCAGTCATGATTGCACTGGTCGTATCAGTAACACTCGTCATCACATCAGCCGTTGCTAATGCTCGGCTCACTCGTTCCGTTCAGGAATACCGCGCTGCTTACCTTGACCTCAAGCGTCAGGCTGGCAAGTAATTATGTCCACTGGATTTGGTTATACGGGTGTAGGTATCTGCGCTCGTTGCAACATGCCTAACCACCTATTCGTATCCTCTATGGGGGATGCACAGCAGTCAGAGCGTTGTAGCGATTGTCATAGTCGCTACGGGTTCGAGGAGACTCCTGTTAGGGTTCCTAACATGGATACGACTCCTAACTGTCAGGCTTGTGGTCGTCCTGAGCATGTCGTGGAAGGTCAAGAGAGACAGTTATGGGAGTTCGTAACTGCATACCTAGCAGACAGGGAGACAGAGTTAGTAGTTCACCGCAACTGTACTACTGACTCGCCTAACTTTAACGGTTGCGTAGATTGCGATTTTGTCTATGCGACTACTCGCTACACCGATTGGCGTAGTGTGATTGACACTCGTGGTTACGCCTATTTTACTCAGATAGAAGGAGACCTACGCTGTGAGTTCTGTGCATCAGAGTACTACACCGAAAATGGCGGAAGCCACAACTTCGTCACTTGCCCGTCATGTGAGGACAGCACTCACCGAGATAACTGTTCATGGTTCAATGACTCGCTCTACTGTCAAAACTGTCACGACAACTATGTCTATGAGTGTGATGACTGTAACGAGCAATACTGGGACGGTAACGGACACGACTGTTCAGAGGGCGAGGATAACGGCTCTATCCATAGTTACTCGTACCGACCTAGCCCGTACTTCTTTGGCAAAGGTCAATACTATCTCGGCTTTGAGTTAGAAGTCGAGGCTCGTAATGAGTCACGCTATGCTGGTGCTGAGATAGCACAAGACACGCTAGGCTCTCATGCTTACATGAAGGATGACGGCTCACTCAATGACGGGTTCGAGATAGTCACACATCCTCACACGCTGGAAGCCTATCAAACTGACTTTAACTGGGAGTTCATCTCTAAGTTAAAGCGTGGGGGCTTCCGTTCATGGAACACCGATACCTGTGGGCTTCATGTTCATGTGTCTCGTACCGCCTTCGGTGAAGGCGTACCTGCATGGAACAGGGTAGACCGCGACCAACTTATCCTGCGTAAACAGGCTCATGAGTTACGATTCATGAAACTTATTTACGATAATCAGAGACAGGTTGAGCGTATCGCTGGGCGTAGTGGTAATAACTATGCATCCTTTGGTGACAAGGGCAAACTGGTATCCAAACTTAAGTACGGTACCCAATCTGACGGCAGATACTCGGCTATCAACACCGAGAATGATGCCACGCTAGAAGTACGCGTGTTCAAGGGTTCACTGCGTAAGGAACGGGTGCTATCTGCACTTGAGTTCGTTACTGCATCTGTTGAATACACTCGTAACCTCAAGGTTACATCCAAGAACCAAGCACTCTCATGGCTACGCTTCACTGCGTATGTATCAGAGAACCTTGAGACTTATCCCAACCTAGCACTAATCATGAGCGAATCGTTCGCTTCTGACTCAACCCCTTATGAAAACTAATCGTTAGGATTCCTAACAGAAAAGAGTAAGCCAATGTGTATGTTATGTGTAATTCCTCCCAATGTAATTCCGTCTCGTGAGAAGTTAGAAAACTCTGCGCTCAACAATCCACACGGATTTGGTTTCGCTATCGTAGTACCTAGTGAGAACCGCATCCATAGTGAGCGCACTATGAACGCAGACACTTCTATCAACCGCTTTTTAGAGATGCGTGCTAGGTATCCTGAGGGATACGCTATGTGGCACGCACGACTAGCCACTCATGGCTCAACGACAGTAGACAACTGTCACCCTTTCAAGGTAGGTCATGATGAGCAGACTTACCTAGCGCACAATGGCATCCTGCCTATTGTCGAACCGCAAGGTGACTTGCGTAGCGACACTCGTATCTTTGCAGAGGACTTACTACCTGCTATCGGTGGTGTATCTGCACTAGACAACGACCAAGTATTCAACCTTATGGAAGATTTCACATCAGGGTCTAAGGTCTGTATTCTTACAGTAGACCCTCGTGCCAAGCATCAGTGCTACCTTATCCACGAGAACAAGGGCAAGGCAGATGCTTCGGGTGTGTGGTGGTCTAATGACTCCTGCTACCTGTCCACTTATGGCAATACATGGCGTTCAGTTGCACCGCTTAACATGGGACTTGTCGAGGATGATGAGTTCTATGCAGAGTGCATGGTATGCGATACTGTGTTACTTGATGAACCTAACGACCCAACTGTTAAAGACTTCTGCCCTACATGTGGCAGTTGCTGGGGTTGTGCTACATACAAGACCGATTGCCTATGCTATCTCGGTAGCAACTCTCCAAAGGGTGGCAACTGGTGGAACGCTGACTCACAAGGGGCGTGGGGCTGGTGAGTAATCAACCTAAGCACATCCCTGTACCGCCTACTCCGTACTACTATGGTGTACGCGCTGAACTATTCCTGCATGATGCCGAACAAGCACTCAAGCAGGGAGATACAACCGAACATGCAAGACTCATGGTGCGAGCCAAGCACTATGCAGGACTTGCTCAACAACTACCAATGGAAGGTCACGCATGACCTATAAAAATACGCGATGCTGGAAGTGTGACCTCGACTTAGTTGTCGAGGCACACGACCTAGCAGAGCGCAACTACTGTGAAACCTGTGCATGGGATAAACTAGCACTTGTTAGGATTCCTAACGCAGGTGACATGGATGTTTGATAATCACATACCAATGTTCACCAATGAAGCATTGTGCTCAGACAAGGGTTACAATCCTGATTGGTGGCATCCGCAAGAGTTAGCAGGTCGTGGTCGCAAATGGAGTCACACTCCTGAGGCTACACTTGCTCGCGACATCTGTTCTACATGCCCTGCCCTAAAAGAGTGTAAAGATTATGCTTTACAATACTTTAATCTCACTGGGATTTGGGGTGGCATGGACAGATTAGAAAGACACGCTACGCAGAAGGCTTTAGGTATGAATCCAATTAACTGGACAGATACCTATGAGTCTGCTGTCTATGGTGTGCCACATGAAATGGAGAAAAATGTATAAGGATGAACAAGAATACTTCGTTGAAAGTGTAGGCGAGCAACTGCTTCTTATACTTTGGACTTCATTATCAACTCTGTTTGTCGTTGGGATAATCCTAGCGATAGCACTATGATGTTAGGATTCCTAACAGAGAGGCAACACAATGGCAACACTATGGAAGGCTGAATTGACAGATGAGTTAATCGCTCACTTGTCAGATGATGATAAGGTACAGATACGCAGAGACCTAGATGAGGCTATCGAGGCTATCTGTGGTGAGTATGAAGTAGGAAAGGAATACAAGCATGAGTTATGAACCGCCACTAGATGACGACATAGCACTTGATAAAGATGAAGTATGTGAAGACTGCGGTTGCCTCATGAGTGAGGATGACTGCGGTGAACCTGATAGGATGTGGGGAGATGACTAGTTTCACTTTCTCACTTACTGTCGGCAGTGATGAACCAATGTCTGAACAAGACATGAAAGATTATCTCTGGGCTATAATAGAGTCGAGAGATAAAGTAGCAGTGCTAAACATAGTACGAGACTACTAACACCCGTTAGGATTCCTAACATAGCCAACTCTGTGGAAGGCGGTTGGCAAGCCCTCTACGCATCCAGCGTGGGGGGTTTTTTAATGAACAAAACCCAATGAGTACCCATCCTTTTACCTGACGGATGCCCAATCACAGGCTTCTCATTAGTTAATTTAAGCACTTTTTTAATAGGAATAGATGTTTCATTCCACTTAAAAATAAGAGTTCCATTAGGTTTCAATACTCTAAAACATTCAGCAAACCCTTGCCCTATCTCATCCTGCCATGTCTCCCTGTATAACACACCATACTTCTTGCGCATCCATGACCTATCTGACAAGTCAAATAAATGTGGTGGGTCAAAAATAACACAATAAAAAGTTTCATCAGGGTATGGAATAGCCTTGAAGTCCATTACTTCATCAGGTTCAATGTCAATAATTTGACCGTTAGTAAGTAAGTGAGTTTCTTTTTCTCGTATGTCGCCAAAAACTACTCGTTCATCTTGCCTATCAAAATAGAATGACCTCATTGAAGAGGCAGGGTCAAGTATTGGTTTGGTCACTTCTTGATGTACTTACCTGTCTTATGCTGACAACAACAATCCTTAAACTCACACTCCTGATGGAACATAACTGCAATCGCTACATCACCTGTTGAGTTGGCAGTACCCGCTGCTCTACACTTTGTGCAAATCATTTTTACTCCAATTCGCAACTATTTCAATAATGTCTATTGCTCTCTCGTTGGCGTAACCACCCGTCATAATTTGCTGAGCAACTTTTTCAATCAACTCTATTGGGTAGCCTTTAGTGCTAATGGTTTCAGTCATTATGGTGTCACCAATCTTTTGTCTGGTAGGATTAGACCTTGCTTCGCAGCAGCGCGCTTCTCAGCGCGATTGGCTGGTGCTGGAGGAGTTTGTGTTGGATTGACCTTGCCGTCCTGCTCACTCTCCCCGCCAACCACATCCTTAAATACAGGTGACTGATAGATAGCGTCAGTATATTGTTGGAACAAATCTAACATGATAAACATGTTGGTAGAGATGTTCTGGATAACATTCTTGATACCTTCGAGTCCTTTAATAAACTCAGCATCTTGAGTGTCAGTCCAAGTCTTGTCGGATAACTTCTCCTCCAGCATCTCGAATATCTTCTCCACTGGTGTCTGTTCCCGTTGCTCGCTCATTGATTTCCTCTTCTGTATAGTCCCGTTCCCTGCGTGGTCTGGAACCACCAAGGAAATTCAATAGATTGTTTAATGCACGATTGACACGCATACGCGCGGCATCTTCTGTGATGGCTAATTCTGTTGCCAGGCTAACGTTATCG
>Ga0315905_10003230_pt1 | contig 16858 bp, 14 predicted proteins | sample LakEriMetagenome_5_FD_203522 | JGI IMG/M metagenome (GOLD analysis project Ga0315905, IMG submission 203522) | Freshwater fungal communities from buoy surface, Lake Erie, Ohio, United States - Buoy 4 MA121 | ecosystem: Environmental > Aquatic > Freshwater > Lake | place: USA: Lake Erie, Ohio... | reverse complement strand
TGTTGGCTGGAAAGAATCAACTCCATCACAACGACAAAGGGCATTGTTAAAGATTGCAGATGCCATGGAAGAGCGCATCAATGAGATTGTCGCTATCGAATGTGAAAACACAGGCAAGCCACTTGCAGTCACCTTACGAGATGAACTTCCACCAACAATTGACCATATTCGCTTTTTTGCCGGAGCTGCACGAAATCTTGAAGGAAAATCTGCCGGCGAATACATGGCTGGCATGACCTCTTTCATCCGCCGCGAGCCAATTGGTGTTTGCGCGCAAATTACTCCATGGAACTATCCCTTGATGATGGGCGTCTGGAAATGGGCACCGGCAATTGCTGCCGGTAACACCGTTGTCCTAAAGCCCAGCACCACTACCCCAGCATCCACGGTCTGGATGGCTGAGTTAATGGCAGAGTTTTTACCTGCAGGAGTTATGAATGTGGTGTGCGGAGATCGCCACGCAGGTAAGGCAATGATCGAACATCCTGTTCCACAAATGGTTTCAATTACCGGTTCTGTGCGCGCCGGCATGGAGGTAGCAACATCTGCTGCCAAAGATGTAAAGCGCGTGCACCTAGAGCTCGGCGGAAAAGCACCCGTTGTTGTCTTTAATGATGCAGACCTAGAAGCTGCCGCAGAAGGAATTGCCATTGCAGGTTTATTCAATGCTGGCCAAGATTGCACCGCAGGTACTCGTGTTCTTGTTCAAGAAGGCGTGTATGACAAGTTTGTGGCCCTGCTTGCCCATCAGGCTAAGAATGTTATTACTGTTGGTTCTCCGGAAGAAGATGTTTTCATGGGACCGCTCAATAGCGCAGCCCACTTTGATCGCGTGAAAGAACTTGTTGATAGAACTCCTGCACATGCAAAGATTCAAGCTGGTGGAAATCCAATTTCTCGTCCTGGTTACTTCTTTGCACCAACAATCATCTCTGATCTGCGCCAAGATGATGAGTTGATTCAAGAGGAAATCTTTGGACCAGTAATTACTGTTCAAAAGTTCACTACCGAAGAACAAGCGCTAACCATGGCAAATGATTGTCGTTTTGCCTTATCTGCCAGCGTTTGGACTAAGGACCACGGGACCGCGATGCGAATGACTAAGGGCTTTGACTTTGGTGTGTGCTGGATCAATGCTCATATGCCATTTGTTGCTGAAATGCCACACGGCGGATTTAAGCACTCAGGATATGGAAAAGATCTTTCAGGGTATGGCTTTGAGGATTACACACGCATCAAGCATGTGATGTCTAATATCAATATGTAATTGATTAAGCCTTAGCCATTAAATCTGTAAAGACGGTAACTGGAGTTGCAGCCAACTTGTCGTAATCAAGACACAGGTCAATGATCTCTTTTTGCTTGCCTGCATCATAAATTCGAGCCAAGTTGGTCTTGTACTTTTCAATAAGTAGCGGAATACCTTCAACGCGGCGGCGGGCGTGGCCAATTGGATACTCAACAGCAACCTCGTCAAAGACGGTGCCGTCATTGAATTCAACTGTGATCGCATTGGCAATGGAGCGCTTTTCTGGATCGTGGTAATCGGTTGTGTAACTTGTATCTTCAACACAAACAATCTTCTCGCGCAAGGCATCGATGCGTGGATCAGCTGCAATGTCATCTTCGTAATCACGAGCGGTTAGGCGACCAAAGATAAATGGAACTGCCACCATGTACTGAATACAGTGATCGCGATCTGCTGGGTTGTTCAGTGGTCCCTTTTTATCGATGATTCGGATGCAGGCTTCATGAGTGCGGATAGTTACCTTCTTGATGTCATCAGAGCTTTTACCTGCTGCCTGCATCTGGTGGAAGATCGTCATCGCTGCCTCAACACCAGTTTGTGAGTGGAATTCGGCAGGGAAGGAAATCTTGAACAAGACATTTTCCATTACATAAGAACCGTACTGACGCTGGAACTTAAATGGCTGACCCTTGAAAGAAACATCGTAGAAACCCCATGTTTTTGCAGTCAGCGCAGATGGATAACCCATTTCGCCAGTCTGTGCGATCAAGGCAAGGCGCACGGCGCGAGAAGTTGCATCTCCTGCTGCCCATGATTTGCGTGAGCCAGCATTAGGAAAGTGTCGGTAAGTGCGAAGTGATTGACCATCTACCCAGGCAAGTGAGACAGCAGCAAGTGCCTGATCACGGGTTAAGCCCATCATCTGTGCAACAACTGCAGTTGATGCAACCTTTACCAAAACAACGTGGTCTAGTCCTACTTTGTTAAATGAGTTTTCTAGAGCAATGCAACCTTGAATTTCGTGAGCCTTGATCATGGCTGTGAAGACATCCTTGATTGTAAATTTCTTATCTGTTGTGCGTGATAACCAATCAGCGGTGGCAAGGATTGCTCCTAAGTTATCTGAAGGGTGTCCCCACTCAGCAGCTAACCAGGTGTCATTAAAATCTAACCAGCGAACCATTGCGCCAATGTTGAACGCGCCCTGTACTGGGTCTAAAACATGCTTTGTTCCCGGCACTTTCACGCCATTTGCCACAGTTAAACCAGGAACAACAGGCCCCAAAAGCTTTGTGCAAGCTTCATATTCCAACGCCTCTAGACCACAACCAATTGTGTCCATGAAGCAGTTCCATGCAGTCTCGTAAGCAACCGGTGATTTGATTTCATAGTTCAATGCATAATCGACAATGTCGATGATTTCTTGATCAAATGGCTGGTTGCTTTTGACTACATTGCTAGACATCTGGGTTATCTCTTCTCGATTGGGACGAACTCCAGGTTGTCTGGGCCGATGTACTGAGCTGTTGGACGAATAATCTTGCCATCATTGCGTTGTTCAATCACATGTGCTGACCAACCGGTGATGCGTGCCATCACAAATAGTGGCGTAAAGTAATTGACCGGAATCTTCATGGCATCGTAGGCAACAGCTGAGAACCAGTCCACGTTAGGGAACATCTTCTTGACTTCCCACATCACTGTTTCGATACGAGCAGCAATGTCATAGTGGTTATTTGTTCCAGCATCTTCAGTGAGCTCACGAGTAATAATCTTGATGATTTCATTGCGAGGATCTGAGATTGTGTAGACAGGGTGACCAAAACCAATCACAACTTCCTTGGCTTCAACACGCTTTCTGATATCTGCTTCGGCTTCATCTGGAGTCAAGTAACGATTTTGGATTTCGAGGGCAACCTCATTTGCACCGCCATGCTTTGGACCGCTGAGCGCTCCGATAGCACCTGAAACACATGAGTAAAGATCAGCTCCGGTTCCGGCGATTACGCGACCAGTAAATGTTGAGGCATTGAATTCGTGCTCTGCATACAAAACAAGTGAGATATGCATGGCGCGCTCCCACAAATCACTTGGCTTTTCTCCGTGCAAAAGATGCAGGAAGTGGGCGCCAATTGAGTTGTCATCTGTTTCTACTTCGATGCGCTTTGCATTGTTGGCAAAGTGGTGCCAATAACCAAGAATCGAACCTGTCGTTGCAATCATCATGTCTGCTATTTCGCGGGCTTCTTCATCTGTGTGCTTGAGCGATTCTGGCTTGATCGCACCCATTGCAGAGTAGGCAGTACGTAGAACATCCATCGCGTGAGCAGAGGCCGGAATCTGTTCAAGAACAATCTTTAATTGTGGTGAGATCCCACGAAGACCCTTTAGCTTTGCTTTATATGTATCTAGCTGTGCCTGAGTAGGCAATGTTCCGTGAATTAAAAGGTGAGCAACTTCTTCAAACTGACAGTGTGAAGCTAGATCTTTGATGTCATAGCCGCGGTAGTGAAGATCGTTACCGTTCTGGCCGACGCTAGAAAGAGCCGTATTTCCCGCCGTGACACCTGAAAGTGCTACCGACTTCTTTGCTTTGAATTCAGTCATGCTTACTTACCCATTTTCTTTTCGGTGCCGAAGGCCTCATCTATTGCTTTTTCGTACTCATAGTAATTAATTGCTTGGTATAACTCTTCACGGGTCTGCATCGTGTCGATCACACTGGACTGCGTGCCATCACGGCGGATCGCCGTATAAACATTTTCAGCCGCCTTGTTCATGGCTCTAAAGGCTGAGAGTGGGTACAAGATCATTCCGACCCCATTGGCTGCCAATTGATCACGGGTAAACAGCGGTGTCATTCCAAACTCGGTGATATTGGCCAAAATTGGCTTTGAGACCGCCGTTGAGAACTTCTTGTAATCTTCTAAACTTAAAATCGCTTCTGGGAAAATCAAATCTGCGCCGGCTTCGATGTAGGCCTGGACTCGTTCAATGGCTAAATCAATACCTTCATTGGCAATCGCATCTGTGCGCGCCATGATCTGGAAGTTGTCATCGGTACGGGCATCGGCAGATGCCTTGATGCGATCGACCATTTCAGCCTTTGAAACAATTTCTTTGTTGGGACGGTGTCCACAACGCTTTGCACCGACCTGATCTTCGATGTGCATCGCAGCAGCACCAGCCTTGATTAAATCTTTTACCGTGCGAGCGATGTTAAAAGCTGATGCACCAAAACCTGTATCGACATCAACTAGCAATGGGGTGTCACACACATTGGTTATGCGGCGCACATCAGTTAAAACATCTTCTAAAGTTGTGATTCCCAAATCAGGAATTCCAAGTGATCCGGCTGCAACTCCGCCACCTGATAAATAAATTGCTCGAAATCCCGCGCGCTGTGCAAGGAGTGCGTGATTGGCATTGATGGTGCCGATGATTTGGAGAGGAGACTCTTCCTTAAGGGCCTGCTTAAAGGCCGCACCTGCGCTGATTAAGCTCACTCTCAGAGTCTATCTAGGCGCCCTTCAAACACAAAAGTTCTAAGGAAGCCACTGCGCTGTCAAAACCTTTGTCTTCCTTGCTGCCGGCAACCCCGGACCGCGCGATCGCTTGGTCAAGGTCGTTGCACATCAAGACACCGTATCCAATTGGTTTTCCGTACTTTAATGAGACATCGATTATGCCTTGGGTCACACCTTGGCAGACATACTCGAAATGAGGCGTCTCACCTTTCAAGACCAAACCAACCGCCACCACTGCGTCATAGCCAGCATCAAAAGCGAACTGGGCTGCAAGTGGAATTTCAAAAGAACCCGGGACATATTGAACGTCAACGGTTCCCACCTGAGCTTGTGCAAGAGCACGTTTGGCTCCAGCAATTAAATCGTTGCAAATATCCAAGTGCCACGAAGAAGAGATGATTGCAACCTTTGCCTGCGGAAGCGGCTTGATTCCAATACTTGGTGCGTGACCTGCCATTTACTTGCCCCCTCGTGTGTGACCAAGTTTTTCTTCCTTGGTTGCTAGATATTTTTCATTAAATTTATTGCTAACAATAACAATTGCGCGCTGGGTAACTTCGATTCCAGACTCCTTTAACGCGGCAACCTTATTGGGGTTGTTAGTCAAAATGATTAACTCTTGCATGCCAAGTGCTCTAACAATTGCGATCGCATCATTCCAATCACGGGGATCAATTTCGTGACCTAAATGCAAATTAGCATCAACGGTATCCATGCCTTGATCTTGTAATTGATACGCCTTGATCTTTTCTGTCAGTCCAATGCCGCGACCTTCATGATCTCGCAAATACACAATGTATCCATGGCCATGTTCTTGAATCAGATTAATAGATTGTTCTAGCTGGTCACCGCAATCACAACGCTGAGAGTGCACCACATCGCCGGTGAAGCACTCACTGTGAATACGAACCATAGGCACTATTCCTGCCTGGCCATAAGCAAGTATTGCGTGTTCGCGCTGGCGCAATCCCGGAAAAGTTGCAATTTTCCAGATGCCAGTGCGCAACGGAAGTTCGGCCCAGATGAAGTTAAATGCCGGTTGTGCTGATGTTGATACAACAGGATTACTAGCAACATAATCCTTCAACTCTGCAACAGAAATTATCGGGATCTGATGTTCGGCGGCAAATGCCTCTAGGGATGCTCCGCGTGCCATAGAGCCATCATCATTGACGATTTCAGAAAGCAAGCACAATGGTTGGGCTCCAACAATGTGAGAAAGAGCAACACCTGCTTCAGTGTGGCCACCGCGTGCCTGCAACCCCCCAACATGTGCGATCAAGGGAAAGACATGTCCTGGGCGGATGAAATCTGAAGGGCCGGCAGTTAGATCTGCCAAGCCGCGAACAGTATTGGAACGCTCTTGTGCGCTGACCCCTGTCGTAATGCCAGGTTTGTAATCAACACTGACTGTAAAGGCGGTCTTTTTTGAATCTTGATTTTCTTCAACCATCAACGGCAAATGCAAAGCTCGGGCACGCTCTTGGGTCATTGCAACACACAAAATTCCGGTTGTGTGGCGCACCATAAAGGCTACTTTTTCTGGTGTGGCCTTCTCAGCCAAGATCATCAAATCGCCTTCATTTTCGCGATCAGCATCATCTGTAACAATAATTAATTCACCGTTTTTGTAGGCATCTAGCGCTATCTGCAAGGTACTCATTTCTTATCTCCCTTGCTTAATAATCTTTCAACATACTTTGCAAGAACATCGACCTCGACATTAATCAGATCTCCTGGTTGTTTGCCTGCAAGGTTGGTGCGCTCTAAAGTTTCTGGGATCAACCACACAGTGACAACATTGTTTGCATCGTTAATCTCACCCACCGTTAAGGAAATTCCATCTAGGCAAATTGAGCCCTGATTAACAATGTACTTGGTCAATTTTTCTGGCACAGCGATATCAAATTGTGCCCACTTCTCCCCTGGCGTTAACCCAACAACTGTTGCAACCCCATCGACGTGGCCTTGGACCAAGTGACCGCCCATTCGGGCATTTAATTGAGCAGCCAATTCCAAATTAACTGAGCTACCAACAACGATCTGGGACAGTGAAGTCAAAGACAATGTTTGAACCATGACATCTGCCGTAAAGGTCGCATCTGTTATGGATGTGGCAGTTAGACACACGCCGTTGACCGCAACCGAGTCACCTAGTTTTAACTCTGAAATCAATTCAGGAGCGCTAATTGTAAATATGGCTGATGTCTGGCCCTTTTCAATAGCTGTGATTGTGCCGAGTTCTGCGATTAGTCCCGTAAACATCACTCACCGTTTCTAATGCGATAGACCGATTTAACATCCCCAGCCAGGACATCAGTACTGATGTGATCTAGCCGCATTTGGTTGCTAATCGTGGAAGGGTAATCGAAGGTAAAAAATGTTTTGCCAGAGCCAAGTAGTGACGGTGCTTGATACACAACCAGCTCATCTAACAAGCAGGCATCTAACATGGCGCTACCTAACGTTGGGCCAGCTTCAACAAAGACATGGTTGATTCCTAGGTCATTTAGTTTTTCAACCAGTAACTCAAGATCTTTGGATTTAACAACAACTGTTTTGGCTGCATCATCAAAGACATGGGCAGCCTTTGGTAGCTCTTGTTCTCCGCAAATAACCCGAATTGGATTAGCGGCATATCCGTCGAAAGAGCCACGCGGAATCAAATGTGGGTCATCTGTGATTACAGTGTTTGTACCCACCAAAATTGCATCTGCTTGACGGCGCAATAGCTGCACATCTGCCCGCGATGTTTCATTAGTAATCCACTTAGATGTGCCATCAGTTGCGGCAACCTTTGCATCCAAAGTTGTTGCTACCTTCCAGGTAAAAAATGGACGGTTCTTTTTAATCTTCATCAGCCAGGCGCGGTTAGCAAAGGCTGCCTCTTCTTCTAACACCCCTGCTATAACGGTGATACCGGAAGCGCGCAAAGTGTCTGCTCCCCCTGCTGCATTTTGATTGGGATCTGTAACTGCATACACAACAGTTGTGATCCCGGCGTCAATAATTGCTTGCACGCATGGCCCAGTTGATCCTGTGTGATTACATGGTTCAAGAGTTACAACAATTGTTGCGCCATTGGTTTTGCTGCCAGCTGCTTTAATCGCAACGACTTCGGCGTGATCGGCAGATTTAGCACGATCATGAAAACCTTCGCCCACAACATTTCCGGCCGCATCAATGATGACTGCGCCAACAATGGGATTGGGCGCTGTTTTACCTAAACCTTTTTCGGCAAGGGCAATGGCACGTTGCATTGCAACTGTGTAATCCATAAGTAAGCCCCTGACTCTAGATACGAGTAACCGGGGTGGGTGCACAAACCATTTCAAAAGAAAAGGCGCAGCAAGGGTAGGCAAACGCCGACCCTTTGTTGGTTTCCTCTCATCCGGACTTTAACCGTCGGTCTCAGAATTTCACTGAGTCAACCGATACCTGGCAGGCATCGGGTCGCGGACTATAACCGCCGGTTCGAAATTACATCGACCCCGGAAACAACATCGTAATTCTACCGCTGCATTGACCATGCTGGTGACATGAAAAACCCCGCTTATCTGCCGGAAAACAGATGGAGCGGGGTTTTTCAATACTTATGGTTTAGCTGCAACCAGATGTGTTTCCACAACCTTCGCAGACAAAACATGCACCTGACATTCGCATCTTCACGCCACATGTCATACATAGTGGAGCATCAGACTTGATTCCCATTGATTCAAGTAGATCAGATGAGGATCCGATTGTTGCTGCAAGTGGCGCCGCTTCAATCTTTACATCTGCGACCTTACTTGGAGCAACCACAGGAGCCGCCACAACCGCACTTACTTTTGGGGTATCGGTTTCCTTTGCTAGCTCTGCGTACTCGCCACCGTTATCTAACGCTGCTGCGCGCTCTGCTGCGGTGTATAGACCCATCGCTGAACGCTGTTCAAATGGTAGGTAATCAAGTGCAAGACGACGGAAGATGTAATCCATCATGGACTGTGCCATACGGATATCGGCATCATCGGTCATACCTGCTGGCTCGAAACGCAAGTTTGTGAATTTTTCTACAAATGTTTCTAGTGGAACTCCGTATTGAAGTCCGATAGATACTGCAATTGAGAATGCATCCATTACGCCGGCAAGAGTTGAACCCTGCTTGCCAAGCTTTAGGAACACTTCACCCAGTGCGCCATCAGCGTATGCACCAGCGGTCATGTAACCCTCTGCGCCACCTACTGAGAATGATGTTGTAGTTGCAGGACGTGCCTTTGGCAGACGCTTGCGAACTGGAGTTGTTGCTACCTCTTCGATAACAACTTCCTTCTTCTTCGCCTTGCCATCTGACAGTGGCTGACCGACCTTGCAGTTATCGCGGTAGACAGCAAGTGCCTTAATACCCATTCTCCATGCTTCAAGGTGAACTTCTTCAACCTCTTCAACAGTTGCTTCTTCTGGAAGGTTAACTGTCTTTGAGATCGCACCTGAAAGGAATGGCTGACATGCAGCCATCATGCGAACGTGGCCCATTGGAGCAATTGAACGCGCACCTAGTGCACAGTCAAATACTTCGTAGTGCTCTGGCTTTAGCCCTGGAGCATCGATGACGTGACCGTTAGCTGCGATGAACTCAACGATTGCTTCGACTGTCTCTTGTGAGTAACCAAGCTTTTGTAGGGCTAGTGGAACTGTCTGGTTAACGATCTGCATAGATCCGCCACCGACAAGCTTCTTGAACTTAACCAATGAGAAGTCAGGCTCGATACCTGTTGTATCGCAATCCATCATCAAACCGATTGTTCCTGTTGGAGCAAGTACTGAGATCTGCGCGTTGCGCCATCCGTTCTTATCTCCTGTTGAAAGACATGCATCCCAGGCCTTGTTCGCTTCTGTCCAAACATCGCGGTCTAGTGTTGTTTCAGACTTTGCTGCAGATGATGCAGCTGCGTGCTTGCGCATTACGCGTGCGTGTGGCTTAGCGTTTTGTGCAAAGCCGGCATATGGTCCAACGATTCCTGCAAGTTCTGCTGAACGCTTGTAGGTAACGCCTGTCATCAATGATGTGATCGCACCAGCCAGGGCGCGCCCACCTTCGGAATCGTATGCAAGACCTGAAGCCATAAGAAGCGCGCCAAGGTTTGCATATCCGATACCGAGCTGACGGAACGCCTTTGTTGTGTCGCCAATTGCCTCAGTTGGGAAATCTGCGAAACAGATTGAGATATCCATCGCTGTGATGATTACTTCTGCTGCCTTTGCAAATGTCTTTGCATCAAATGAACCATCTGACTTGAGGAACTTCATCAAGTTCAGTGAAGCCAAGTTACATGATGAGTTATCTAGTGACATGTACTCAGAGCAAGGGTTTGACGCATTGATGCGACCTGACTCTGGAGTTGTGTGCCAGTCATTGACTGTGTCATCGAACTGAACGCCAGGATCAGCACATGCCCATGCAGCTCGTGCAATCTTTGTAAAGAGTTCGCGAGCATCAACTGTTTCAATAACTTCACCAGTTGAACGAGCTGTTAATCCAAACTGCTCGCCCTTTTCAACAGCCTGCATAAATGCATCTGAGATACGAACTGAGTTGTTTGCATTCTGGTACTGAACAGAGATGATGTCTTTTCCACCTAGGTCCATGTCAAAGCCAGCATCGCGTAGTGCGCGAATCTTGTCTTCTTCGTTGACCTTAGTCTCAATGAACTCTTCGATATCTGGGTGATCTACATCTAGAACAACCATCTTTGCAGCGCGACGGGTTGCGCCTCCTGATTTGATTGTTCCTGCTGATGCATCCGCGCCGCGCATGAATGAGACTGGACCAGATGCTGTTCCGCCAGATTTTAGAAGCTCCTTTGATGAACGGATGCGAGACAAGTTAAGTCCTGCTCCCGATCCACCCTTGAAGATCATTCCTTCTTCGCGGTACCAGTTAAGAATGCTGTCCATAGTGTCATCAACTGACAAGATGAAACATGCTGAAACCTGCTGTGGTTGGGCTGTTCCAACGTTGAACCACACTGGTGAGTTAAATGAAAAGATCTGGTGCAAGAGCATGTGTGTTAGCTCGTGCTCGAAAACTAATGCGTCTTTATCTGTTGCAAAGTAACCGTGCTCTTTACCGGCCTTTGTGTATGTCAATACAACGCGATCGATCACCTGCTTCAGAGACCATTCGCGATTATCTGCACCTAGTGCGCCGCGGAAGTACTTTGTGGTAACAATTGTTGACGCGTTAACTGACCAAGTATCTGGATACTCAACTCCGCGTTGCTCAAAAACAGTCTCACCCGTTTTCCAATTCTGCTGCACTACATCGCGACGTTCCCACTTGACTTCATCGTATGGGTGTACGCCTTCGTTGGTGTAGATGCGTTCGATAGTCAAGCCCTTACCCTTGAGGGTGTTGTGGGCCTTGATTTTCGCTGGGCGGTTGATGACCGTCTCTGACATGTGTATTTCCCCGTCTTCTAGTTATGAATTAATTTTTTGCGTTGATTGTGCGGATGCGTTACTGCTTTTATTTGAACTGCTGTTTGTGTTATTTGAATCTGAAGCAATTGGGGTATTGCCAGAAGGCAGAGCGCGGAGAAGTGCGATCTCGCCTTCGAAATCTTCAAGGGAGGCAAAGTTACGGTACACAGAGGCATAACGTAAGTAAGCGACCTCATCTAGTTCACGAAGTGGCGCAAGAATTGCCATTCCCACTTCTTGAGCTTCGATTTCCGCTTGACCTGTACGGCGAAGGGTCTCTTCTACGCGCTGGGCAAGCAAAACTAAATCGTCCTCGTTAACGGGACGTCCTTGGCAGGCTTTGCGAACACCAACCAATACCTTTTCGCGGCTGAAAGGCTCTGTGGCCCCGCTGCGCTTAATAATGTTAAGAAGTGAGAGCTCCTGGGTTGAAAATCGCTGGCCGCACTGGGGGCACTCGCGACGACGGCGGATTGCTGTGCCATCTTCAACGGGACGAGAGTCCACAACGCGTGAATCTTCAAAGCGACAGAATGGGCAATTCATCTCGGCGTGTCCTCCAATCAATGCTCGATATTTGTAACTTCGGGTGTAAGGGGCTTTTTTTAAGCGGAATCGGAATATTACCCTAAAACCACTACTAATGGAAGTTATTCTTCCAATGACCCCTACATCTTGTGTTAACTATAAAGCATTTATTGAGAGTTTTCCTTGAAGGTAGGTTAAAAGTATCTGAACGGCGTGTCGCAACCGCGCCGCACCTACTTCAACGGAACGCGCAGCTTTTGCCCAGCCTGTAGATCAAGGCCTTTGAGGTTATTGGCCTCACGGATCTGGCTCACCATGGCCTGCACATCCCCAGTTGCATAGGCTGCGGCCACAGACCACAGGGTTTCACCTGGTGCTACGACAACTGTTGTAAAGGTTGGGGCTGAGTCTGAAACGAGCTGATTGGCACCAGAGCGGGAAGCAAAGCCGGCGACCAAAACAACGGACAGGGAAAGAACGAAGAGAGTACGAGCAAGACGACCACGGCGGGTCAACCCACCGGACGGATTGGCCTGAAGTGCCTGATTTACAATGCTTTTAGAGGTTGTTGAATTAAACCCTGTATTGAATGTAAGTGCGCTCATCGTTTTCTCCTGCTGTCATACCTTGGGGAAGGTATTCGAACAACTGTTCGAATAAGCCAATTAAACACCCTCCCACTGACAAATAGCAAGAAAAATTCGAACAGATGTTTGAATTTTTGGTGAACATGTGTCACCCTTAGGCCATGGCAAAAATTAGCGAACTCCCAGACAGCCCAGAAGGCCCACACGGCCTGACCACCCGTCAGCTAAAGATCCTAGGCGCGATCAAAGATGCCCTGGAGACCAACGGCTACCCACCTTCAATGCGCGAAATCGGCGTTGTAGCTGGCCTGACCTCCCCCGCCTCGGTCAAGTACCAATTAGAAGCTCTGGAAAAGAAGGGCTTCATCCGCCGCGACCCAACCCGTGGCCGCGCACTAGAAGTTTTGATGCCAGATGAGAAAACTGCCGAGAACTCAACTCCAGTTGATCCCACCCGCTACATCCCGCTTGTCGGTCGCATCGCAGCCGGTGGACCAATTACTGCAGAGCAATCAGTTGAAGAGACTTTCCCACTTCCAGAATCACTTGTTGGAAGCGGTGATTTATTTATGCTCAAAGTCGTTGGTGAATCAATGATCAACGCAGCTATCTGTGATGGCGATTATGTTGTTATTCGCTCTCAAAAGGATTGCAACAACGGCGAAATCGTTGCTGCAATGATCGATGGCGAAGCAACTGTAAAAACTTTCTCACGCAAGAACGGCCACATCTGGTTACTTCCTGCAAACGATGATTTTGCACCCATCGATGGCGACAACTGCGAGATCTTAGGAAAAGTTACCGCGGTCCTTCGTTCAGTTCGCTAAAGGATGTGAATTAAGCGGTAATTACAAGGGGCAGCACTTAAGGCTTGATGTAAATCTTTCCATCTCGCTCTGTCACGACATAACTAGTCAATGGTAGGCGTGCTGGTCCTGATTTTGCTTCGCCACTAATTGGATTAAAGATGCTGTAGTGGCACATGCAGATTAATTCTGTTTTTTCAGCAACAACTTTGCAACCAGAATGAGTGCAATAGACGCTGACTGCATAAATCTTGCCATCACGGCGAGTAAAAGAGTAAGAGGGGTATTGATTCTTGGCGGTATTTACTTCGATCAGTTTGGTTTGACCCTCTTTTAACTCAGAAGAGTCAGCTACAAATGCGCCATCGGCTGTAACAACTGGCCCAGTTGCAGTTGGTGTTGAAGAAGGTGTTGGTGTTGCAGAAGGTGTTGGTGTTGCAGAAGGTGTTGGCGTTGCCGATGCAGTTGGTGTTGCAGAGGCCGTGGGCGTTGCTGATGGCTTGGCACTGGCAGTAGCGGCCGCAACTTTGGCCCCTTGCTTCCAGACCAACTTGCCTTTTGATTTAACAACTGTGTACACATACCCGCGCCACACAACTTTTTGGCCAACCTTTGTTGCCTTTAGTGTTGGCCCTGCCGCTTGTGCCATAAATGGAAATACGACAGCCAGCATTGAAGCTAGCCCGCCAACCACAATGGCCCTGCGATCAGAGTTTGCTCGATGTGCTTTTCTCATAGACCTCCAACTATAGAACACCGCCCTCAATTGCACCTGAGATGGGGCCACAGTTCACCTTGATATAACTCAACATTCACCTAGCCCATGCGTTCGGGTCACCTAGGTGCCCCATCCTTCTACCCATGGACACAACAAATCTAATGAGCCTGCTGATTAGTAACCAACACTCCATTGATCACCATGTCCAATTTGAAAATGAAGAGCGGGGCCGCTTTTCACAATCTCGCCGGAGCATGGAGCGCCACGATCTAGAGCTACAAGCTCTAATCTCGGAAAACACCTTCTCTATCTAACTTTCATTTCCTTAAACCGAAAATGTAAAAAGAATAACCCCCTGTTGCAACGGGGGTTATTCTTTTCCTATGGCAAAAGATCCAGCCCGCGAATCCCACTTTCCGGCAATCGAAAAGCGATACGGCGAGAAGATGGCCTACTGGTTTAAGGTCATGGCAAAACTTGACGGTAAAAAATACCCAGAACAAATTGCCCACTTAAAAGAAAACTACGGTTTTTCCCAAGCCCACGCCAACGCACTTGTTATGTATAGCCGAGGCTCCAAATCCTCCCAAAGGTTTAGCACCCCAACAGAGTTCTACACATCTGTCACACCTCAGCAAGCAAAGACCATGAAGGCAATCTTTAAAGCCATCACCACCAAGTTTCCAGAGTTAGAAATTGTCATCGCCTGGAACACGCCCATGGCCAAGCTCGATAAGCACTACTTATTTGGAGTAGGAGCATCGACAAAACACATTTCGATCGCGCCCTGGGATCATGATGTTTTCACAGAGTTTGCCCCTAAGTTTAAAGAAGGCAAGGCTCTGAAAAAGACGATTCGACTGCCCAATGATTGGCAAGTAGATGCCAAGTTGATTCAGGGGATGATTAAAGCGAGCATCGCCAATCTCAAATAAGATGGGCTAATGAGCGCACTCTTTGATCCCCTGACAATTCATAACACCCAATTTCAAAATCGTGTCTGGGTATCTCCCATGTGCCAATACATGGCAACAGATGGTTTTGTTGGACCATGGCACCTAGCCCACTTAAATGCCTTTGCAACGGGTGCGCCAGGTTTGATCATGGTTGAGGCAACAGGTGTTGTTCCAGAAGGGCGAATCTCAATTGGCTGTCCTACAGTTGAAGATGATGCACACGTTGCTGCATTTAAACCCATGATTGATTTTGCTCATGAACATGATGTGAAAATTGGAATTCAATTGGCACACGCTGGTCGCAAATCCGGCACTATGCGCCCTTGGGATGATCACCGCATGGCCAGCGCTGAAGAAGGTGGCTGGCAAGCAGTATCGGCATCTGCAATTGCCTACCATGGCTACCCAGAACCACGCGAACTAACAATTGCAGAAATACATGAGATCACTGCCCAATTTGGGGCAGCTGCAAAGCGCTGCGTTGATGCTGGCTTTGATGTGATCGAAATCCATGCAGCCCACGGATACCTGCTGCACCAGTTTTATTCACCACTTTCCAATAAGAGAACAGATGAATATGGCGGAGACTTCATCGGCCGCACCCGATTCTTGATGGAAACAGTTACCGCAGTGCGAAATGCAATCGGTGATTCAGTGCCGCTCTTTGTTCGTATCTCTGCCACCGATTGGGTTGATGATGGCTGGAACTTAGTTGATTCGATTGAAATGTGCACCCACCTGCGCGCAATCGGTGTGGATCTGATCGATGTTTCAACAGGTGGCAATGTCCACAACGCACCGATTAAGGCAACCCCTGGTTTTCAAGTTCCCTTTGCATCGGCAATTCGCACAGAATCTGGGATCAAAACAACTGCAGTTGGCTTGATCACTGAACCAGAGCAGGCCGAACACATCATTCAAACGGGCGAGGCGGATGCGGTCTTTTTGGCACGCGCATTTTTGCGTAACCCACGCTGGCCATTGTTTGCTGCAGAAAAACTTGGCGTAAAAATCCATTGGCCATTGCCACTAGAGCGCGGCCGCACCCTCTAGATTTACCCAATGTCTCGCACAGCCAAAGTAAAAAACGGGTTTGCCCCTAAGACCTGCCAGCGCTGCGGACTTGAATTTGAATGGCGCAAGAAGTGGGCCAAAAACTGGACCGAAGTGAAGTACTGCAGCGAACGGTGCCGCGAGAATAAATGAAACGAATTATCTATATCCCTTTTGATCACCTGCACCGCAAATTCGGTGCTTTAAAGGATGCCAACCCACAAGAAGATGTCATCGCGCTAGTAGAAAGTGCCCGCATGACCACCGGGCGCAACTGGCACACAGAGCGCCTGTTCTTTCTCATCTCAAGTGCCCGACATTTTGCCCAAAGCCTAGAAGAAGAGGGCTTTACCGTTGAATATGTAAAGGCTGCCACAACCATTGATGGCCTTGATGTGATTGCAAAAAAGCATAAGAAGCTGCCAATCGTTTGCGCCGAACCATCCTCCTTTAGGCAGTTTGATGCACTCAAGAATTATGGCGCAACCTTTGTGGACAATGATTTCTTTTTAACCCCTAGGCCACTGTTTAACGAATGGGCAGGTGCGCAAAAGAATTTCTTGATGGAAACTTTCTATCGAGCACAACGCATACGCCTCGGCATATTGGTCGAGGGTAATAAGCCAGTTGGCGGTGCGTGGAACTTTGATAAAGAAAACCGCTTGCCTCCCCCAAAAAAGTACGAAGGACCAAAGTACCTAGAACACAAGCGGGATGAAATTGATCTCGAAGTTGCACAAGAGTTAGACCACACCCCCACAACCACCTGGGCCACAACCCGCAAAGGCGCACTGGCACAAATGCGCAACTTCTTTGACAATCACTTTGCCGAATTTGGCCCACTAGAAGATGCCATGACGACAGATAACTGGGCGCTGCATCACTCGTTGCTCTCGCCCTACCTTAACAACGGGCTCATTCACCCAACAGAAGTCATCCACGCTGCCGTGAAAGCATTTAACACGGGTGATGTCC
>Ga0315905_10003228_pt1 | contig 16860 bp, 8 predicted proteins | sample LakEriMetagenome_5_FD_203522 | JGI IMG/M metagenome (GOLD analysis project Ga0315905, IMG submission 203522) | Freshwater fungal communities from buoy surface, Lake Erie, Ohio, United States - Buoy 4 MA121 | ecosystem: Environmental > Aquatic > Freshwater > Lake | place: USA: Lake Erie, Ohio... | reverse complement strand
CTTTGTGGAGAAACGCAAACCTTGCAGCATGTCCTCGATTATCACCAGGGCTGGTTGAATGCCGGTGTCTATCCGATTTATTTCATCTGGGAAACCGATCACGGCACTTCGTTGCACGACATCTTTCTCGGCGCGCCGGCGGACGAGGCCGCGCGCGGCTGGGTTACCGACATCACCGACGCCAGCCTGGAATTCACCTTGCAGACCGTGGGGCGACCGATCTGGAGGCAGATCAAACAGTATGCGCAGAATTCCGTGAAGAAGCCGGATGGCGGCGCGCTGTTTGCCGCCCGTCAACTCGCCGCTTTCACCAAGACCGCAGGTGCCTATGTCGAACTGTACGCCATGGGTCACAGCGCCGGATCCATTTTTCATTCGTGGTTTCTTCCCTGCGCCGTGGCCGAGGGCGTCAAGAGCTTCAAGGAACTTTTCCTGCTCGCTCCTGCGATCAACGTCGCTGAATTCAAGAGCCGCTTGTCCAAGTACATCGGAGCAAGCCGGGGCATTGATCACTGCTCGATGTTCACCATGACGGAGAAGGCCGAGCGGGACGACAACGTCATCAGCATCTATCGGAAAAGCCTGCTCTATTTCGTCAGCAATGCCTGTGAGGAGGCGGACAATACTCCCATCCTCGGACTCCAGGAGGACATTTACAAAGACGCCGATTTGCGAAAAATTTTCGGTGTCGGCAGCACCGACAACAAGGCTGCCGGTGACATCGTCTGGTCGCCGAATGGAGAGACCAGCGACAGCACTTCGCACGGTGGATTCGACAACGATGTCGCCACGCTGCACAGCATGGTCAGACGCATGACCAGGCGCGAAAGCAAACCCTTTGCGGCAATGGTTTCGCGCAAGATGGAATCCGCCGGAGGTGGACGCAAGATCGCCCTGTGCGTCGGCATTGATCAGTATTCGATCAAGCCGCTTTCGGGATGCGTGAACGATGCCCGGCAATGGCGGGAAGCGCTCGAAAACCTGGGCTTTGCCACCAGTTTTCTTGCGGACGGGGAGGCCACCTATGACGGCATTGTCAGCAGTCTGCGCAAGCTCATCAAGGGCAGCCGCCCCGGCGATCAACTGGTCTTTCAATATGCCGGACACGGCACGCATGTCGATGACGTGAATGGCGACGAAGCACTCGCCACTCCGGGCGACACCCAGGATGAGGCGCTGGTGCCTTTTGACTTTTCCAGCGGACGTTTTTTGATCGATGACGACATCGGGGAAATCATGGACGATCTCCCGGCGGGCGTATCCCTGACCTGTTTCATGGACTGTTGCCATTCGGGCAGCAACACCCGTGCATTTGGTTTCGGCACGTCCTCCAGTGTTGCAATCGGTGAAACGAGCCGCTATCTGCCCGTGCCTGCGGAGATCATGATCCGGCATGTGAATAATCGTAGAGCCCTTCCTGTCAAGGCGACACGCGGAGCTTACGAAGGCAAACCCGAGGTGCTTTACGCCGCGTGCTCTCCCAAGCAGGAAGCCAAGGAGAGTGGCGGACACGGTTACTTTACTCTAACAGCTGTTCCGTTGCTCGCCAAGAGTGTCGGCAAGCGATCGCATGCGCAGTTCATCGCGGCGGTGCAAAAGGCATTTCCCGGACATGTGGAGGATCAGGTTCCCCAGCTCGACTGCGCCAAAGATCGGCTCGGCTCGCCTCTGCTCGGAGCGCCGCGAACACGGACGGTCGAGGAATCGGAAATCGAAACCCCGGCCTCCAAGCCGGCAAGCGCGCTTGACCTGCAGATGCTCAACGAGACCATCAACGTTTCCATCAAACTGCTCGACCGGCTCAGTTGAGAACCGGTCGACAGTGGTCATTCAAGTGGCTGCGCCATTTTTGGAGAAGATCACGGCATCCGGGCTGCCGAAGTGAATGTAATTCGCCCAGTCCGGTTGCTTTTCTTTTTCCAGTGCAATTCGAGCACTGCGGACGGCATTGCCGATCGGGATGCCGTTGGCAAGCTGGCCGTAAAGGGTCGAGGTGAACAACGTGGCGGCATCGTCACAGACCGGCCAGAAGGTGCCGACATAGTGGCGCACGCCGGCGATGAGAAATGCTTCGGCCACCGAGAGCGCCGAGCGCGCGGCATCGCGTCGTTCCTGCGCTTTGATTTCCGCATCATTCGCACCTTGCGGTTTCGGACTGCTGCTGCGGATGCCTGCGGATTCGCACGAATTGAAAATCGTCACTCCGGGGAAGCGCGAAAGTTTCATCACATCCTCGCTGGTGAAGAACACATCGCCGGTGAGCAACAATCCCGACTGGGCGGCGTTGTTCCGGTTGAAGGCGCTGTGGCCGGCGTAGTGGAAGATATCGAAGACCTGTTTTTCGAGAATATCCTGCAGGTCTTTGGCATTCGCCGCAGGTCCTTCAAGGTAGGTGACGTCCACCCGACGGTTCTCTTCGAGCAATGTCTTGAGTTTGTTTCCTTCCTTGCGGGCACCGGGAAGGTTGGACGTGGGATCGATGACCAGCAGCACGCGCAATTTGTCCGCCTGCGGAGAAGACCAGACGACACGTGCGTTGGCGCTGACGAAGCGTCGACTGAAGCCGCCCTTGAGTGCCGGATAGGTTCCATTCGGCAGCATCATTGCCTCCCACGGAATGCGCGATGCTTCCGCGTCGTGCACCAGTTCGATGCGCGAGTCCGCGGCTTTCGCGAGTTCGGCAAGCAACTCTGGCGGGATGAGGCTTGTGACATCATCGGTGACCTGCTTGAGTTGCGGCAGCGTCGTGACACCGGACCTGGTGGTGACACCGGCGTGTTGATAGAGGGATTGCAACTGGTCGCGGGAGAACTGCACCGATGACCGGCAGATCGCGGCGGCGGAATCGGAGCGCGGTCTGAGAATGCCGTCGAGTTCGATGTGTTCCCCGCCTTCCTTCGCGCGAGAGGTAAGCAGCAGCATGGACGATTCACCTGCCTTGGCGGTTGCCCCGCGGGTTTCCTGTTCGCGCGGATCGCGCACGGCGGGGAGTTTTGATCCCGACAGCGTGACGCGAACCCCGGCGAATGCGGGGTCGCTGGTCAACAAGCCCTGCAGCTCATGGCGGATTTCGCGGATGCGTGATTCGTTGGTTTCCACCAAAATGATGCGTCGGAAGCGGTCGCGATCCGGATCGTCGCGCAGCGCCTGGATGAAACCGACAAAGCTGTGTTTGATGGCAAACGGGATGTCGATTTCGGGGCGATCCGGTCTGGCTCCTCCGAGCAGCACGGTGGAGAATTCATCGAAGCGCGAGGCGAGAATGTGTCTCATCGCCGAGCCGGTGGCGGCGGACAGGGCGTTTTCATTGAGAAGATCCCACTGGCCGAGATCGAGCACGGCAATGAGTTCCGCCATCACCGGATGGCGGCCGGTGGGGATGATCGTGACTTCCCCCGCGCCGCGGGCGGTGCTCCGTTGTTCGAGGATGCGGCACAGGGCGCCGCTCATTCCCTCGTCGAGACTGGTGACAGCGGTCGCCGGATTCAGGCCCTGGATCTGGCCGAGCAGAATCACGCGCGACTGGGTGTCGCGAATGTCGCCGTGGGCCAGTTCGATATCGATGGCAATTTCCTCACCGCGCGAAATGATCACGCGGGGAAAATCAATGGCGCCCTCGGGAGCGCCGCTTGCGTTGGGGGGAACAATGGCGGGGTTGTTGTTTTCGTTAGACGGATCGCCGGGAATCGATGAGGAGATGCGCAACAGGTTGAAACCGAACTCGCGTCTCTCCTGTTCGGTCGCGGGAGTGGTGTCGATGCCGCGCGCGGCCCGGGCGCTGCGGATGGCACCGCTTTGATCGCGCAGTTGTTTTTCGGTAAGCTGCCAGGTGTTGGTGGGGGAGTTTGGCTTGGTCGGAAGGCTGCAAGCGCCTGATTTGAGAAGCGCGACCACCGCATCGGCGACGATCGGACGCTGGCAGAGTTTGCCGTGTTCCGCGACGTTGCCATTGCCGCCAAACAGTCCGGGAACTGCCGCCTGGGGTACGTAATGAACGGTTTTCGCCTGTGAGGGAATGGCCGGTTTGTGCGGGAAGGTGCCGTCGCCATTGAACGAAACCGTAAACAGGAATTTTCCCTTGTCCACTTTCAGTCCCGCGAAAGTCGCCAGGCCGTCGCCGAAGATCGCATGATACGGGCAGCCCTGTGGAGGGTTGCCGAGCGAGGTGGTCACCTGGGCCGCGGTTTTGAGAACTTCCTTCATTGATGAAACCGGGTGGCCGTTGTCCTGCGGCCAGTTTTTCAAATCAAACCAGTCGGGCTCCTGACTGAAACGGGGAAGCATGCCGAGCAGTCCGGGGAACGTGGAGAATGTTTCCGACAATTCCTTGTCGTTGTGGCAGAGATCGAACTTGGAAATCATCATCGCGGTGTCGTGCAAACCGCGCATCACCAGCAAGGGACTGAGCGCCCCGGCAAGCGGCGTGCCAACGGTGACAAACGCCTTGAGGTCTACCGATCCGCCGAGATGCGGAAACGAGGCGCGGCTGACGAGACCGCCCATGCTGTGGGCGATGAGGTTGACGGGTCGATTGGGGAAATTCGCCTTGAGCCAAGCGGCCAGGTTTTTGCCCAGGTCGGGGATCGATTTGCGCCAGTCGTAGGCATAAAGATACGTTTCGTACCCTGCGGCCTTGAGTGCCAATTCGAGCGGTCGATACACATCATAAAGCATGCCCTTGACACCTGTCGCACCGTATTTGCCGGCGTCGGGGAGTCGCAGTTTGGCGATGCCGCCGGTGGGCAGGGAGAGCAGGTCCAGCCAGATGTCGCGATTCTTGTCGCCGAGTGAGGAGCCGAGAATGCCTGGGAGCAGCACTGCGACCGGGCCGCTGCCCGAGCGGGTGCGCACGCTTGAAGCCGCCTTGGTTTTTTCCGTTAGCCACTGGATTTCCTCGGCGGAATAGATGTCGGGTGGAAATTGTTCGACTTCGGCACCGGCGGAGCGGGTGCTTTTGCCGGTCGCGCGCGATTTTTTCAAAGCAGAAGTGCTGGTCTTGGCACTGGTTTTTTTTGCGGATTTTTTTGCGGATTTTTTAGCTGACATGGTGGAATGGTGGTTTGGATTTGTGGTGATTTTTCTAACAAAATTTGAAGCGATGCAAGGTTTCGGTTTATTTCAGATAGGGGGCCAACAGGCTGGAAAGCTCGAGCGCGCCGAGCCCACCCAAGGGCAGGAGGATCGCGCCGACCAGCGGGTTTTCGATGAAGCCATAACGGGTGCGCGACTCCAGGTCGGTCAGAACGGCTTGCTGGCGGTCGAAGAACTCCTTGCGGCGTTTGGCCTGGGCTTCATCATCCGGCACCAGTTGGGATGCGGTTCGCAGGCGGCTTGCGACAATCTGGAAGGACTTTGACATGTGGAGTTGTGAAATGCATCCCCAGAGAATGACAAAGGCCAGGATGGTGGAATAGAGGATGATTTCATTTTTCGCAAAGCTGATGTTTTCAAAAACCGAATGCCGCGAAATGAGAATGATGAAGAGCAGCACAAACGGAGTGACCGCAACAGGGGTGACAATGCGGAACCGTGATGCGGCAAGCCGAAGCAGCGGGATTTCCCAGAGTCCGATCGATGGGCTTTTCTGCGCCTTCTGCTCCAGAAAAAATGATTCGGGCACATCGGGTCGGTCGGTCCAGTCGTAAGGGGCTTCCGTCGCGGCCAGGGCATCGGAAGGCGAGAGCGACGTGATCATCGGATCGTCGGTGGAAACCGGGATGGTCGGCGGGTGCTCGTCGCGCATGCCTGCATCGGTCGTGGCAGCCTGGGCAAGTGCCGAGCTTTTGATGAAGGTGTCCTCATCGTCGTTGCGTGAAAGCATGTAGCGATTGAGTTGCAGCAGGCCGTGGAGAATGAGAATCTGGGTATCCATGGCGAACAGCGCGATCAGGGCCAGTGTTGCTTTCGCCGCCACGTCGGTCCAGGAATACAGTTCGCGGAAAAACGGACCGCGCACCGACGGGGGCGCGCCGAGGTCGGTGCCGTGAGTGAACAGCGCCAGCAGCAATGCGGTGATGAGGGTGTAGCCGATGACCCGCAAGGCTCGGTTGCAGGGGTCTGACGCGAGTTTTTCACGGCCATAGCGGGCGATCAAGCGGCTCTCGGGCTCCCTGCCGATGACACCGATCAGTCTCCTGCAATGAATGTCGATCGCCACTTCGCGGGCTTCGTTCCATATTTTGTTAGAGAATTTTTTCTCTTTGCATGCAAGAACCACAGCGATGAAGAAATGCGACAGTTGTCCGCGAATATCGAGGGGTGACGGCTTCAAGGAATCGAGCTCACGCAATTTTTCGCGCGCCCCGGCGAGGCATGGCAACACGTGTTGCCCGGGACGGACCTGAAACGGATAGATTTTCCGGGAGTCGCCGACATTGATAGCCACCGAGACCATGCTGCGCCACATCAAAGAGATCCCCACGGCGACGACGATGAGATTGCCGGCGACAACCGGCAGCGAGTTGATGCCCGCGAAGAGGGGCCTTGGTTCGGCCATGGCCGCGTCGCGAAAGATGAGTTCCGGGAGAAAGTAGGCAATGGTGAGCAGGCCAACAATGACGAGCGAAATCGCAAAGGCCCAGTTGTTGCGGACCTTGCCGGGCCTTACGCAAAACGCATGATCGGGCGGTTGCCAGACGCTGGCGACGAGTGCGAAGGCGAGCACGAGCATGAGAAATCGATAGAGCGGTTTGGAATAGGGATCGTCGGGAGCGGGTGCCCTTGCAAGGGGTCTCCCCGGGACGATTTTTTTCAGCAGAGGGCCCGCTGCATCCATCGCGGTGTAGGAGAGCAGTTGGTCTCCCGTGCGACCCACCTCGTGAATCTCCACCGCGCGGTCGGGCCATGCAAACGCTCCCTCGCAATTTTTTTGGATCTCACCGCCCTGGGTGATGCAGGGGCAATCTTTCTTGTGGCCGAATCCCACCGCGTGCAGGCAGGCGAGGTAGGTGGCGGTTTGATAACTTGATCGGAACGGCGAAACGTCGCCTTGCAGCGTGCTGTCCAACGACAAACCAAATGCGCCGGCGACCACGAGGTTGGTGCTGGAGTCGCGCTCGCTGCCTTGCCACAGCCGGGCGTCGAGATCATTGGTGAAAAAAACCGCTTCGGGAAAAACCGGACGCAAGGCCCGCAGCAGCAGGAGTTTGTCGTGCACGTCCGAACCGAAGAGCCCGATGGCGCGGAAGCGGACCTTGTCATGGCGCTGGAGTTCTCTCAATCGCGCGGGCAATCGACGCAGGGCATCGTACTGGCTGAAGCCCTCCGCCGGGTGGGAGCCGCCGAGATTGGATTTGTTGGCTGACGGCGCACTGCCCGCTGCCTTGGCATCCTTGCCCGCTTCAGGTCCCGATGCCATGCCATCGAGGGCTTCCAAATAGTTGATCGAGCGGACTTCGCGAGCCAGTTGCTGGCTCAGGCCATAAAACGGCAGGTTCGGAAGTCGTTGCGAACCGTCCGTATCATTCGCCAGGGCGGTGGCATTCCAACTTTTGTATTCCAGAGAACTGCTTCGCTGCACCCACGCCGAGCGAAAGGAATCGACGAGCAGTCGCGAGTGGTAGCGGTCGAGATCCGATAGCAGCAGGATCGCGTCCTGACGGGTGTAGGCATCGGGATTGTTTTCCACAAACGCCGGAGGAGAAATGCCGCGGATTTCGAGTTCCTTGATCAGCGCCTGGCAGAGTTCGCCGTCATCGGCACCGATGCGGTGCAGTCGTCCGCGCATCACAGAAGTGGATATGTCAAAGCTCTTCGCGAAAGAGATCGGCGTGCCGGTGGATGGGGGAGCGAGGCTTCCCGGGCCGGTTGTTAGGTTGATCCCGTGGGATTTGTGCAAGTGCCTCCAGAGCATGGCTTCTTCCGCCGTTGCGTAAGGGGAGTACACGGCGATTTCCGGGATGTTGGCAGCATCCACCGCGCTCGAACCGCCTTTTTTGCGTCGACTGGCCGCGTCGCCGAGAAATTTCCAGAGCCGCTCGCTGCGATTGAGACCGATGTAGGCTAGGCTGCGTTTGGGAATTGTGTCGCTTTTTTTGTTGGGCGAGGCGGAAATAATCACCGACGCAGCCAGTGCCGCCATGTGCGCAAGAGTTGGGTCGATGGTGTTTTCATTCACATACACGACGCAAACTTTGGGCCGGGAAACCTCGAACCAGCGGGCATCGGCGATCGGCATCCGCTCGAATATCTCACACGCAGCGGCAAAAAGTTTATCACCGATTGGAAGTAAACATGGTTTGAGGCGGCCTTTGCCTTGGTAGTTGAGCATCTCCGCCCGACCCGACAACGCGGATGCGATCGTGGTTCGGGTGCGGATGCGGCGTTCGATGCTGCCGGCATCCGCGTCGCCGTCGAGGCCGACAAAAAGCACGAGAATGGTGTCATCCTTGTTGTCATCCTTGGTGAGATCCTTAATGAACGCGGACAGGAGTGCCGCGGGTTTCTTTGTTGCTTTGGCGGATTGGTCAGGCACAGCCGGGATTACGGGCGGTGGGTTTTGCTCTTGTGGGGTTTCCGCAACAAACGGGATGGCGGGTGTGCTCAGGACTCCGGTGGGTTTGAAGGGGTCCTCCCAAAAGTAGTACGGATAGCCGTTTTGACCCTCCGCGATGTTGTCCGATGAACTGCGCAGCACCCGGTCGGTGGCCAAGGGCGGTTCGGTCATCACGATCCCCGTGGAAATCGCCAGCAGAATGAACAGCTTCGGAATGAGCGGTCCTATGATCGACTTGCTATCGGGAGTGCTCATCGTGGTGATTGTCAGCAGGCTTGTGAATCTCTACCGGAAGAGTCGTTTAAAAACAAGCCAATGGTTCTAACCGAGTTACAAATACATAACGCTCATAGTGCGGAAGAGTGTCAATCGAATAGTCACAGCCGGAGATTGATTTTTTCTCATGTCGGAACTGACTCAAGCGAAGTCTTGGGCTCGACTCCGTAATAACCCAAGGAGATCAACCGGAAAAACGCAAGGGCAGGGGGCGTTGATTTTGTGTGGTTTTTTCCGGGGATTGTGTTTCACTTGGCGCGCATGAGTTTGACCCATCCCACCGCGAAGGCCGAGGCCTTGATCGAGGCGTTGCCGTATTTGCAGGCGTTTCGTGGCAAAACCGTTTTGGTGAAACTGGGCGGTGCGGCGATGGAGGACCCTGAGTTGGTGGCGAAAGTGATGCGCGACATCGTGTTTCTCGAAGTCGCGGGAATCAATCCCATCGTGGTTCACGGTGGCGGCAAGGCAATCTCCGCGGCGATGGCGGCGGCTGGTCAGGAGGCGACGTTTGTCGGCGGTTACCGGGTGACCAGCGACGAGGCGATCTCGATTGTGGAAAATGTTCTAACGGAGGAAATCAATCCGGCGTTGGTGCTGATGATTCGGGATTTCGGCGGCAAAGCGGTCGGCATTCCCGGCACCGATGTTTTTCTCGGCGAAAAAATGAAGGTCACCGACAAGGAAGGCAATCGCGTGGACATCGGTCGCGTCGGCGAAGTGGTTGGCTGCCAACTCGGACGCATGGAGTCGGCGCACAACGCGGGTATCGTGCCCGTCATTTCGCCACTGGCTGCCGAACTTTCGACAGGCAAGCCCCTCAACATCAATGCCGACCTCGCGGCCGCGGCTTTGGCGAAGGAATTGCGTGTCGCCAAGCTAGTCTATCTCTCGGATGTTCCCGGGTTGATGCGCGATCCGAGCGATCCCTCGACCTTGATCAAATCGGTGAATCGCGCCGAGGCCGATGCGATGATCGCCGACGGCACGATCTCGGGCGGCATGATTCCCAAGATCAAAAGCGCCCTCGATGCCTTGAACGCCGGTGTGAGGAAAGTCCACTTCATTGATGGCCGACTGCCTCACGCGCTTTTGTTAGAAATTTTCACCGAGAAGGGCATCGGCACCGAGGTGTCGAGGTGATTCATCCCGCGAGGATGTTGCGGATTCGTTGGTGGAGTGATGGGGGAATGTTGGCGGAAAACGTTGCATGGCCCGCACGGGAGACCCGGATTTTCGCATCCGTTAGATTTTCGATATGGAACAATTCCGTGAGGGCATCAAGCTGCCACTGCATGAGTTTGCCTTTGAGGCAGGTAGTTTGTCCTTCGCGACGGACGATCGAAGTTGCCGCGCCGATATTTTTCATCCATCTCATCGGGATGAGGATGTCGCTTCCGCCAGGCGTTCGGCCATTTCCTCCTTTTGCAGGGCGGCACTGACGTCAAAAAGTTCGCCGTCCATCAGTGCGGCGAGATTGTGGGCGGTGAAGCCGATGCGGTGGTCGGTCACCCGCGACTGCGGAAAATTGTAGGTGCGGATTTTCTCCGAGCGATCGCCCGAACCGATCAGCGATCGACGGTGTTCGGAATACTGCTCCGACACCTCGCGCTGCTTCATTTCATACAGTTTGGTGCGCATGATCTGCAGCGCCTTTTCCTTGTTTTTGCCCTGCGAACGGCCCTCCTCACATCGAACGTAGAGGCCCGTGGGCAGGTGAAAGACCTGCACGGCGGATTCGGTGCGGTTGACATGCTGGCCACCGGCACCGCCGGAACGGCAGACTTCGATGCGCAGGTCGTTGGGGTTGAGCTGCACATCGACCTCCTCCGCCTCGGGCAACACCGCGACAGTGACGGTCGAAGTATGCACCCGGCCCTGTGCCTCGGTTGCGGGAACCCGCTGCACACGATGGACACCTGATTCGTATTTCAGATAGCGAAACACCTCGTCGCCACTGATGCGCAGGATGACTTCCTTGAAACCGCCGACTTCGGAAGGAGATGATTCCAGATGTTCCGATTTCCAGCCGCGGCGCTCGGCGTAGCGTTGATACATGCGCATCAGTTCGGCGGCGAACAGCGAAGCCTCGTCGCCACCGGCCCCGGCGCGGATTTCGATCAATGCATCGCGGTCTTCATTCGGATCGGCGGGAAGCAGGGCATATTGCAGGTCGCTGGTGAGACGGGGGATTTCCTTTTCCAGAAATGGGATTTCGGCATGGGCCATCTCCGCGAACTCGGGTTCGTCGCTTTTCGCCATTTCCAGATTTTCTTCCAACTGGCGTTTTGTTGTGGCGAGCTGCTCGGCGATGGCGAGAGTTTCCTTCAGGCGCCGGTGTTCGCGCAGGGTCTCGGTGGCTCGTTTGGGATCGGCAAAGAGGTCGGGGTCACCGATGGCGTGTTCCAGCTCGGAGAAGCGGTTTTTTCTTTGTTCGATGAGCGCGGAGTAATCCATGGGCTGTGCGTGGGCGGACAGACTAGCGGATGACTGGGAAAAAGAGGAGTGTTTTTTCTCAATAGCCGAGCCACGGGCCGAGCCATCGTTCGGTGTCCTCGACGCTCATGTTTTTCCGGCGCGCATAGTCCTCCACCTGGTCGCGCTGGAGGTCGCTGAGCGCGAAATAATGGCTGTCCGGATGCGAGAAGTAGATGCCGCTCACGGCCGATGCCGGATGCATGGCGAATGATTCCGTTAGTGACACGCCGGTTTTGTTTTGGGCATCGAGCAATTCGAAAAGAAATTCTTTCTCCGTGTGATCCGGTTGGGCGGGGTAACCGGGAGCCGGGCGGATGCCGCGATAGAGTTCCTTGATCAATTCGTTGTGGTTGAATTCGTTGGGTCGTTCGTATCCCCAATCCACCCGGGCGCGATGGTGAAGCAGTTCGGCAAAGGCCTCGGCGAAGCGGTCGGCGAGTGCCTTGACCATGATCGCGCCGTAGGGGTCGTTATTATCATCCAGCTGTTGGGAAAAATCATCTGCACCGTGGATGCCAAGTACGAATCCGCCCACGTAGTCCGTAGCGGAGGCGTCCCGCTTCCCGGCTGTTTCTGATTTGATTTCCTTTTCTCCCGACCATTTCCAATCAATCAGTCCCGCCTTTTTGGGATTGTTTTTGATGTAATGAAGCTGATTCCAAAAATCATCTTCATCCCGAATCAAATGATCGTAATAATCTTTTTGCCAGAAAGTTCCTGTCCTGCCGATCGCTTTGTTCGCTTCTTTGGAAGCATAACTTTTCATGCTTTGCAGAATTGAATCGAGTTGGTGATCGCCTTTGGGCTGTATCAACAAATGCACGTGGTTGGGCATCACACACCAAGCCGCGAGATCATAACGATCACCATCGAAATGAGTGATGCTGCGCGCGACGATGTCAGCGATGATTGGCTGCTTCATCCATGCTTCGCCATTTCCCTGATCGAGAATCTCTTCGATATGAGTGCCGTAGAGTTCTTCAATGGAGCGTTTGGTTGAAGCGACGAGGGTTTGTTGATTGTTGGCTTCGGCGTTTTCCAGCACTGACAGGAGACGTTTTTTTTCCTGAAGATATTGCTTCTGTGCGGTGAGTGGAATGGAGTTGTGCAAACGAAACGTTACGGCATACGTTCGTCCCGCTTGGGTCCAATGAGGAAGCGATCGGCTATGGTCTTTTGCAATTTTTTGATGTTCTGCCAGGAATGTGGGCTTGAATGATGGAGAGGCTGGGAGGCGGGACGCCTCCGCTACGGGTTTGACGAAATCCGCCAAGGCCAGATTGGGTTTGCCGCTGGTTTTGTCGATTTGCTGGCGCAGGGTATGCAGTCGGCCGCGTTCGTTGCTCCGCGATTCATCGGTCCAGACGATGATGTCGTCGCCCTCGGCATTGGCGGGGAAAAATCCATAGATGCCGCGGGCGGTGAAACGTTTCTCCGCGATGATGCGTTCGATCAATGCCAGGGCATCGGCGTGGATTTTCAGCGCCTCGGCGGCACCGGCGGGGTTTTGGGTCTTGAGTGTCTGCGTTTCCGCCTGCCAGACGCCGCGGATTTCCCAGGCATGAAAAAAGGGCGTCCAGTCGATGTAGTTGGCGAGTTCGCGCAGCGATTGGTTTTCGATCATCCGGGTGCCGAGAAATTCCGGCACGGCGGGGCGGTAATTTTCCCAATCGCAGGTGAATCTGTTAGCCCGGGCCTTGTCGAGCGCGATCGTCGGTTTTTTGTTCGCGCCCTTCTCGAAATCGATGCGGATTTTTTCCTGCCTCTCGCGGTTGGCCAGGGCGAAGGCATCGCGCTGCTCGGCGGACAACAACGAAGTGGTGACCGGCACCGAACGCGAGGCATCGAGCACATGCACGACGGGTCCGGAATAATGTTGCGCGATCTTGATGGCCGTGTGCGCGGCGGAGGTCGTGGCACCGCCGATCAGCAGGGGCAGCGACATGCCGGCTTTCTCCATCTCCTTGGCGACATGGACCATTTCGTCGAGCGACGGCGTGATCAATCCGGACAGGCCGATGACATCGGCGCCGATCTCCCGGGCTTTGGCGAGAATCTTGTCGCACGAAACCATCACGCCCATGTCTGTGACTTCGAAGCCGTTGCAGGACAAGACCACGCCGACGATGTTTTTGCCGATGTCGTGCACGTCGCCCTTGACGGTGGCGATGAGGAATTTCCCCGCCGAGGTCGATTCCTGCACTTCGCCCGGGTTCGCCTTGGCCTTGGCGATTTTTTCCTCCTCCATGAATGGTTCCAACCAGGCAACCGATTTTTTCATGACACGCGCGGATTTGACGACCTGCGGGAGGAACATTTTTCCGGCGCCGAACAGATCACCCACCACACCCATGCCGTCCATCAGCGGGCCTTCAATCACCTTGAGCGGAACACCGTACTTCAAGCGCGCGGCTTCCGTGTCCTCCTCGATGAAGCGGTCGATGCCTTTCAACAAAGCATATTCCAGGCGCTTTTCGACGCTTTCTTCGCGCCATGAGAGATCCTCCTCGATTTTCCGACCACTGACATTCTTGTAGGACTCCGCCAGTTCCAGCAGACGCTCGGTAGCATCGGCGCGACGGTTGAGGATCACGTCCTCGACTTTTTCCAACAGCTCGGGATTGATCTGGTCGTACACCTCGAGCATACCCGCGTTGACAATGCCCATGTCCATTCCGGCCTTGCAGGCGTGATAGAGAAAAACCGAATGCATCGCCTCGCGCATGACGTTGTTGCCGCGGAAAGAGAAGGAAATGTTGGAAACGCCGCCGCTGACACTCGCGTGGGGGAGGTTCTCCTTGATCCACCGCGTGGCGTTGATGAAATCGAGGGCGTAGCTGTTGTGTTCCTCAATGCCGGTGGCGACCGTGAGGATGTTCGGGTCGAAAATGATGTCCTCCGGCGGGAAACCGACATCGTTGACCAGGATGTCGTAGGCGCGCTTGCAGATGCGGATTTTTTCCTCATAAGTCGCGGCCTGGCCCTTTTCATCGAAGGCCATCACCACCACGGCGGCACCGAATTTCTTGATGTGGCCGGCACATTGACGGAATTTTTCCTCGCCCTCCTTGAGCGAGATCGAATTGACGATTCCTTTGCCCTGAAGGTATTTCAGCCCCTCCTCGAGGATTTCCCACTTGGAGGAATCGATCATGATCGGCACCTTGGCGATGTCGGGTTCGCTTTGCACCAACTGCAGGAACCGGGCCATCATCGCCCGGCCGTCGATCAGTCCGTCGTCGAAACAAATGTCGATCACGTTCGCGCCGTTCTCCACCTGCTGGCGGGCGACTTCGAGCGCGTCCTCCAGCTTGCCGGCGCGGATGAGCTTGGCGAACTGCGGCGAGCCCGCCACATTTGTGCGTTCGCCGATCATCAGGAAATTTTTGTCCGGCGTGTGGTTGTACGGTTGTGAACCGGACAGGCGCAGGAGTCGGGGAATTGTGTTCATGCAACGGAAAGGTGGAGAAGTTTTGACATTTCAGGCAAGCGCGGGCACCTGGCGAGGCGGGGCGTTTTTCACCGCTTCGGCGATGGCCGCGATGTGTTCCGGCGTATTGCCGCAGCAGCCACCGGCGAAATTGAGCAGGCCTGAGTTCGCGAAATCGCCCAGCCAGCGGTTCATGTCCGCAGGGGTCATGTCGAAGCCCGTGGGTGTCAGCGGATTCGGCAATCCCGCGTTCGGGTAGCAGGAAATGTGGGTCGTCGCCGCGGCGGAAAGTTCTTCCAGAAACGGCTTCATGAGGTCCGGGCCCAACGAGCAATTGAGCCCGATCGCCAGCGGCTTGACGTGGGCCACGGCATTCCACAGCGCCTCGGATGTCTGCGCGGAAATCATCGTTTCGCCGCCGCGTCCCACGGCTGCGGAGATGATGATCGGCAGGGTGATGCGGTCCTGATCAAACACGTCCTGAATCGCCACCAGCGCGGCTTTGGCATTCAGGGAGTCGAAGATCGTTTCCACCATCAACAAGTCGGAACCACCTTCGATCAAGGCCCGCACCTGTTCCCGATAGGCATGCACCACCTGGTCGAACGTGATCACCCGGAAGCCGGGGTCGCTGGCATCGGGCGAATTGGTTAGAGAAACCGTGAGCGGACCGATCGCTCCGGCAACATAGCGTTTGCGACCGCTGTCGCTGCCGACTTCATCGGCCCATTTGCGGGCGAGACGGGCCGATTCCAGATTGATTTCATACGCCAGATCGCGCAGGAACGGATCTTCGATGATGCCTTGAAAAAATTCCGGATCCTTTTTTCCGCCGTGTTCGCGCGGGTCGTCGACGAAGAATTCCGACTGGGAAATCGAGGTCGCCGAGAAATTGTTGGTTTCCACGATGTCGGATCCCGCCTCCAGAAAACGCCGGTGGATGTCGCCGATAACATCCGGATTGGTCAGCGTGAGAATGTCGCCGTTGTTCAGAATGTCCTTTTTGCTGTCGGCGAATTTTTGTCCCCGCGCCTGGGACTCGGATAGTCCATACGTGCGGATCGTGGTGCCCATGGCTCCGTCGAGAACGAAAATGCGTTCCCCGAGAGCGGCAGTCAATTCAGCAGTGGCATCGGCTTGCGGCATGCCCGGATGTTACGGGCCGATCCGCATTTTGACAAGCATATATCAACAAATCGCGATATGTTGATTTGTATTTTTTTTTTTGGCGTGGGAGCTTGCGTTGTTCCGCGAAGCGGGTATTTTCCGCATGCCGATGGGAAAATTCACAGGTGAGTTGGTGCCAGCAGTGCGCGATGAAAAAAAGATCCGCAGGACTGCATGGATTCTGGCGGCGTTTGCGCTCGTCGGCGGAGTGACGATTTTCTCGGCCTATGTGATCAAGGCCAACGACAGCCGGAATGACAACCGGCCCGCGTATGTCGGGCAGTTGTTTCAAAATCTCGCCTTGGTCAGACAGGATGCCCAGCGCACCGGTCTGGATGAGTTGAAGGGAAAGGTATGGATCATGACAGCGGTCAGCGTGAGCCAGCCCGAAAGCTGCGCCCGCAGTCTGGGTGTGTTGAAGACCCTGGAGGAAAAATATCACAATAACCCGGATGTCGCGTTTGTCTGCATGGTGATCGACCCCGGTCCTCCGGAAAACGCGGCGAAAATCCTGGCCGACGAGGCGGCCAAGCACGGTGCGGTGCTGCCGCGTTGGTGGTATGCCACCACCGAACCGGCGATTCTGCACAAGTATCTCAAGGACAAATTCCGACTCGGCAGCCTGCCCCATCAGGAGGAGGGGAAATGGGTTTATGACAGCTCCCTCGTGCTGGTGGACCGGGGACTGAAGATTCGTCGCGCCGTGGTTCCGCAGCAACGCGGTGGTCCGCCGTATGTGACGGGCTTTGATTTTGACCAGGCTGCTGGCTGGGATGCCAAGGGAATCAAAACGGGCACCCCGCGCAACCATGTCGAGGAGATGCAATTGCTGTTGGAAAAAACCATCGATCAGTTGTTGAGTGAAACAGTCAACGCCGGGAAATCATGAAGTTAAGAACGAAAATCATTGGCATTTATGTTGTGACGGCAGTGGTCTCGGCCCTCATTCTCGCGGTTGCGTTTTGGGTGCGCGGCGGGTTGATCGAACGCGAAAAACCACTGGCCATCAATCAGGGAG
>Ga0315905_10003227_pt1 | contig 16863 bp, 14 predicted proteins | sample LakEriMetagenome_5_FD_203522 | JGI IMG/M metagenome (GOLD analysis project Ga0315905, IMG submission 203522) | Freshwater fungal communities from buoy surface, Lake Erie, Ohio, United States - Buoy 4 MA121 | ecosystem: Environmental > Aquatic > Freshwater > Lake | place: USA: Lake Erie, Ohio... | reverse complement strand
TACAATGCCAGTTCCAATGATGAATATTTTGAATGGTGGTTCACATGCAGATAACTTAATCGATATTCAAGAGTTTATGGTGATGCCGTTTGGTGCTTCTTCATTCTCTGAAGGATTAAGAATGGGTACTGAGATTTTTCATCATTTAAAAAGCGTTTTAAAAGAAAAAGGAATGTCAACTAATGTTGGAGATGAGGGAGGTTTTGCACCAAACTTAGGTTCTAACGAAGAGGCAATTCAAGTTGTTATGGAAGCAATTAAAAAAGCGGGTTACACTCCAGGTGAAGATGTATGGATTGCTTTAGATGCTGCATCTTCTGAGTTCTATAAAAATGGTAAATACGTTTTTGAATCTACAGGTGAAGAACGTACTTCTGAAGAAATGGTAGCTTTCTGGGAAGAGTGGTGTGCTAAATATCCGATTATTTCTATTGAAGATGGTTTAGCAGAAGACGATTGGGCTGGTTGGAAATTAGCAACAGAGAAGTTAGGTGATAAAGTACAATTAGTTGGTGATGATTTATTTGTTACTAATTCTAAGAGATTGGCTCGAGGTATTGCTGAAAATACGGCTAATTCTATCCTTGTAAAAGTAAACCAAATTGGTTCATTAACAGAAACAATAGAAGCAGTTCAGTTGGCTACTAAAAACGGTTATACATCTGTTATGTCACATAGAAGTGGAGAAACTGAAGATAACTCGATTGCTGATTTAGCAGTGGCTTTAAATTGTGGACAAATTAAAACAGGATCAGCTTCAAGAAGTGACCGTATGTCTAAATACAATCAGTTGTTGAGAATTGAGGAAGAATTAGGTTCTACTGCTGTTTATTTAGGTAAAAACTTTAAGTTTATTAAATAATTAGTTTTTAATATTATGTTAAAGGCTACTTCAATTGAGGTAGCCTTTATTTTTTTATTACTATTTAGTTTTTAAGTATTTGATAAATTATTTTTAATTTCTAAACAAGAAACGCACAAAAACGTTTTATCTTTATACAAGAATATAATATCGTATGACAATCCAAGAATTTCAACAAGATATCCTACAAGGTATTCCAAGTGAATTACCTACTAAGTCGGACTATGATTTTTCTATTAATCATGCTCCAAAGAGAAAGCAAATTTTAACAAAGGCTGAAACTCGTTTGGCGTTAGAAAATGCATTGCGTTATTTCCCTAAACAGTTTCATGCAGAGTTAGCTCCAGAGTTTTTACAAGAATTGAATGATTTCGGTCGTATTTATATGTATCGTTTCAGACCGGAATATAAAATGTACGCTCGTCCGATTGAAGATTATCCTGGAAAATCTACACAAGCAAAAGCGATTATGTTGATGATTCAGAATAACTTGGATTATGCAGTGGCACAACATCCACATGAGTTAATTACCTATGGTGGTAATGGTGCTGTATTTCAAAACTGGATACAATATCGTTTGACGATGAAGTATTTGGCTGAAATGACAGATGATCAAACGTTGGTTATGTATTCTGGTCATCCAATGGGATTGTATCCATCACATAAAGATGCTCCAAGGGTAGTTGTTACTAATGGAATGGTAATACCGAATTATTCTAAACCAGATGATTGGGAAAGAATGAATGCGTTAGGTGTTTCTCAATACGGTCAAATGACTGCTGGTTCGTATATGTATATTGGACCACAAGGGATTGTTCACGGAACAACAATCACCGTTTTAAACGGATTTAGAAAAATTAAAAAATCACCAGCAGGTTCGTTGTTTGTAACTTCTGGATTAGGAGGTATGTCAGGTGCACAGCCTAAAGCAGGTAATATTGCTGGTTGTGTTACCGTTTGTGCAGAAGTGAATCCGAAAATAACAAAAATCAGACACGAACAAGGGTGGATCAATGAAGTTATATCTGATTTAGATGCTTTAGTGAATAGAGTTCGTGAAGCACAATCAAATAAAGAGGTGGTTTCGATCGCTTATTTAGGTAATATTGTAGAGGTTTGGGAGAAATTTGATTCAGAAGGAATACATATTGATTTAGGTTCAGATCAAACTTCATTGCATAATCCATGGGCTGGAGGATATTATCCAGTTGGATTAACATTTGAAGAATCAAATTCGTTGATGGCCGATAATCCTGAGTTGTTTAGACAAAAAGTAAAAGAAACGTTAATAAGACATGCTGCTGCAGTGAATAAACATACTTCGAAAGGAACGTATTTCTTTGATTATGGAAATGCATTCTTATTAGAAGCATCTCGTGCTGGAGCTGATATTATGGCAGAGAATGGTATTGATTTTAAATATCCTTCTTATGTTCAAGACATTATGGGTCCTATGTGTTTTGACTATGGTTTTGGTCCTTTCAGATGGGTGTGTGCCTCTGGAAAATCAGAAGATTTAGAAAAAACAGATGCGATTGCTTGTCAAGTGTTGGAGGAATTAATGAAATCGAGTCCTGCTGAAATTCAGCAACAAATGGCGGATAATATTCAGTGGATTAAAGGAGCGCAAGAAAATAAATTAGTAGTAGGTTCTCAAGCACGTATTTTATATGCAGATGCTGAAGGACGAATGAAAATTGCAGAAGCATTTAACAAAGCGATAGCTGCTGGTCAGATTGGCCCCGTTGTATTAGGACGTGATCACCATGATGTGTCTGGAACAGATTCTCCGTATAGAGAAACATCTAATATTTATGATGGTTCTCGTTTTACAGCAGATATGGCAATTCATAATGTGATTGGTGATAGTTTCCGAGGAGCAACCTGGGTTTCAATTCACAATGGTGGTGGAGTAGGATGGGGTGAAGTGATCAACGGAGGTTTTGGAATGTTACTCGATGGATCAGACGATGCTGATAGACGTTTAAAATCAATGTTGCATTGGGATGTGAACAACGGAATTTCACGAAGAAGTTGGGCAAGAAATGAAGGTGCTATTTTTGCGATTAAGCGAGCAATGGAACAAGAACCAAAATTAAAAGTTACGATCCCAGAATTAGTTGAAGCGGATGTTTTGGATGGTTTGTTTATAGAAGAGAAGATCTAAAAAATCTCAATAAATGATTAAGGGCTGAAATTCAGCCCTTTTTTATGTTTTCCTTTTTTTCTTTTTCGCCGCAGGGAATAAAATATTATTCAAAATCAAGCGATAACCTGGAGAATTTGGATGTAGGTTTAAATCCGTTGGTGGGTCTTGTACCATGTGTTGATAATCTTCAGGATCGTGACCTCCATAGAAAGTCCAAGTACCTTGTCCCATTTCTCCGTGTACGTATTTCGCTGTTCCAAAAGCTTTGTTTTCGCCAAGTATAAGTACGTTTGATTTGATAAAGTCCTTTTTAAAGTCGGTAGTTTGCCCCATGAAATCGTCAATAATGTCAGTATGGCATTGTGTTAACATAGTAGGAATAACATCCCATTTAGCTGAAAATTCGAACAAGGAAAATTTATCGATACTTTGAGAACGGTGTAGGTTTGTTCCATCAATGTCAGAATATTCATACACCATTGGATTTCTTTCTAGGTTGAAATTATGAAAGGCAAAAGTATTATTGAAATCAAGTTTTTGTTGGCAATTTGGATCTGCAGGATCACCATCAAACATTGATTCGCATATATCCGTTCCATGCGCAGCTAATGCAATATCAAAACTATCGGTACCACTACACATGGTAAATAAGAACCCACCACCGAGAACGAAATTCTTCAGGTTAGTTGCTACGGCTAATTTTAAGTGTGAAACTTTATTAAAACCAAGCATTTTAGCATCTTTTTCAGCAGCATCAACTTGTTGTTGATACCAAAAAGCGTTTCGATAATTGGCATAGAATTTACCATATTGACCTGTGAAATCTTCGTGATGTAAATGTAACCAATCATATTTTGGGAGTACTCCCATTACTATAGAAGAGTCATAAATTTTATCGTAGGGAATTTCAGCGTATTCTAATACTAATGTTACGGCATCATCCCAAGGTTGTTTTCCGTGAGGTGTATAAACAGCTATTTTAGGAGCTTTTTCTAATTGTATAATTTCCTGATTAACATCAGGATTGGAAATTTGATTTCGAATTGTATTTGATTGACCATCTGTTATTATTTCATATTTTATACCACGTATGATTAACTCCTCCTCAATTTTTACATTATGCGGACACATAAACGAACCACCACGATAGTTTAACAACCATTCGATAGTCAGTTTATTATCTAATAACCAATAAGCAATTCCGTATGCTTTTAAATGATTTGTTTGGCTTTGATCCATCGGAATCAATACCGAAGATGCTTTCGCAAACGAAATGCAAAAAATAAAGAATATGATTAGAATCTGCTTCATCATTTGTTAGAAAGGAGTGTCATCACCATTATAGGATAAGTCAAATGAATCATCATCAATCTCGTCCATTTTACTTTTTACAACATAGCTTGCATTTGAAGGTGTGTCAAAAGCTGTATTTACAGACATCGAATTATTTCCCATTGGTTGGAAATCGTCTCCAAATGTATCAAAGTTTTCGAAGCGAGCATATTCACCTACGAATCGCATACGAACAGAATCTGTTGCACCATTTCTGTGTTTTGCTACGATAATTTCACCAACACCCAAATTGGATTCACCATCTTCGTTTTGTGTTAACCCATAATATTCGGGCCTATATAAAAACGATACGATATCAGCATCTTGCTCAATTGCACCTGATTCACGTAAGTCCGAAAGAATAGGTCTTTTGTCACCCCCGCGTGTTTCTACCGAACGACTTAACTGAGAAAGAGCAATAACAGGTACATTTAATTCTTTTGCTATTTCTTTGATAGACCTAGAAATAGTTGAAATTTCTTGTTCACGATTACCCGAACCTTTTGTTCCACCAGCAGTCATTAATTGAAGGTAATCTATGATAACTAACTGTATATCATATTGGCTTTTCAATCGACGACATTTAGCACGTAAATCAAATACACTAATTCCTGGAGTATCGTCTATAAAAATAGGTGCAGTGGCTAATTTAGAAATACGTGAGTGTAATTGTTGAAATTCATGTTCCGCTAAATCACCTTTACGTAATTTCTCAGCACTGATTCTAGATTCACTTGCAATTAAACGTTTTACTAGCTGTACAGAGGACATCTCCAAAGAGAAAATAGCTACACCCATATTATAATCAACAGCTGTGTTTCTAGCCATAGACAATACGAATGCGGTTTTCCCCATTGCTGGACGTGCTGCAATTACAATCATATCAGAACGTTGCCATCCAGATGTTAATTTATCTAAATCTCTAAATCCAGTAGGAACACCTGATATACCGTCAGAATTTTTAGAAGCTATTTCAATTTCTTTGATTGCATCTCTAACTACGTTTTGCATTACATCAACATTTTTCTTCATGTTGTTCTCTGCAATTTTAAATAAATCGCCTTCTGCTTTATTTAGTAAATCGAAAACGTCTGTAGTTTCATCATAGGCGTCACGAAGTACTTCAGAACACATTCGTATAATTTCACGTTGAATGTATTTTTGGGAAATTATTCGAGCATGAAATTCCGAGTGAGCTGATGAAGCGATTCGAGTAGTTAATTGTGCAATGTAAGTAGCGCCACCTGCTAATTCTAATTCACCTTCTTTACGAAGTTGGTTTGTTACCGTTAATAAATCAATTGGACTCGTATTCGCAAAGAGTTCACGGATAGCTTTGTAAATGTAGAAATGTTTTGGATCGTAAAAACTGTTTGGTGTAAGAATATCTATGGTATCGTTGATTGCATTTTTATCAAGCATCATTGCTCCAAGCACTGCTTGCTCAAGATCAACCGCTTGAGGAGGTAATTTCCCGATTTCTGGGGAAATCATACCCAAGTTTTGTTTGTTACGTGCGACTGTTTTTTTTATTCTATCCGAATTGTTTTCCATAATACAAATTTACGGAATGAGACCCCAAGACCCTAAAAAAAGAGGGTGTTTCATTCGTGAAAATTTTAACAATATATTTGTCAATTAAAAATGAAAACTTTTTTTGGTTTCACCCAAAAGGTAGTTTCAACATTAGTTGTACGAAATATTCAAAAAAAAGATACACATGATTTTACGAAGAGAAATAAAAGTTACTGATGATGGTTCTAAAACGTTATTTATTCCAGATTGGAACGAAAATTATCATTCGAGTCATGGTGCTGTTCAAGAAGCGAAACATGTTTTTTTGAAATATGGGTTAGGAGCAATTGAAGATAAAGTGGAAATAAATGTTTTTGAAGTTGGTTTTGGTACCGGATTGAATTCAATTTTAACCTATCAATATGCTATTGAAAATCAGTTGAAAATAAATTACGATAGTATAGAAGCATATCCTATTACGAAGGAAGAAATGGAATTGTTAGATTATGTTTCTTTATTTGAAAATAAAGATACGAAGGAAGTTTATCAAAAAATGTATGCTGTTTCTTGGAATGAGTCTGTTATGATTTCAGAGAATTTTTATTTGAAAAAGATTCATAATAAATTAGAACATCATATATTACCATCAGATCATTATGATATTATTTTCTTTGATGCTTTTGGTCCAAGAGTTCAAGAAGGGATGTGGTCAAAATTACATTTTGAGAATTTATATAATTCATTGAAATCTGGAGGGATATTTGTTACATATTGTGCAAAAGGTCAAGTGAAACGTGATTTAAAATCAGTTGGTTTTGAAGTGAAAACATTACCTGGTCCTCCAGGAAAAAGAGAAATGACGAGAGGGAGAAAGTTATAAATTATGTTTGATGATTTATGAATGATAGACTACTATTTTTTGCTTTTCTATTGTTCTAAATCTACTTTTTTGCTAACTTAATTAGAAATTAACCAAAATCTTGATTAAAATGTTAGTAAAAACGTATAGTTCGGCCGTATTTGGATTAGAGGCAACAACCATCACCATTGAAGTGAATGTTTGCAATGGAGTAAATTTTATTTTAGTAGGATTGCCTGATAGTGCAGTAAAGGAAAGTCAGCAACGCATTAAAGCTGCCGTTAAGAATATAGGACTCAAATTTCCAGGGAAGGAAATTACCGTAAATATGGCTCCTGCCGATATACGTAAAGAAGGTTCTACTTTTGATTTACCTATTGCAATTGGGATTTTAGCAGCGAGTGAACAAGTGCAGTTTGATCAACTTGATCAATATTTAATGGTAGGAGAACTTTCGTTAGACGGTCATATTCAACCGATGAAAGGGATTTTGCCAATAGCATTACAAGCAAAAAAAGAGGGATATAAAGGGATAATACTACCTAAAGAAAATGCTGAAGAAGCTGCAATAGTTGGAGGTATTTCAATTTATGGAGTTGAAACCTTACACGAAGTGGTTCATTTTTTAAATCGGAAAATTGAATTGCAACCAACCATATATGATATAGAATCCGAGTTTGAGCGAAAATTGGAAGAGTTTTCAGTTGATTTTAGAGATGTGAAGGGACAACAAGTGATTAAAAGAGCCTTTGAAATAGCAGCAAGTGGTGGACATAATGTAATTCTTATCGGCCCGCCTGGAGCAGGTAAGTCTATGTTAGCAAAGCGATTACCAACAATTTTACCTCCTATGTCCATGGAAGAGGCTTTGGAAACTACCAAAATACATAGTGTTGCAGGCAAAATGGGTAAGAAAATTGGTTTGGTTACGGAAAGGCCATTCCGAAAGCCACATCACACTATCTCTGATGTTGCACTCGTCGGTGGAGGAGGTTATCCACAACCAGGAGAAATTTCTTTAGCACATAACGGTGTCCTTTTTTTAGATGAGTTACCAGAATATAAAAGAACAGTATTAGAGGTTATGCGTCAACCATTGGAAGACAGAAATGTAACTATTTCTAGGGCAAAGTTCACCGTTGATTATCCTGCTGGTTTTATGTTGATTGCAGCAATGAATCCGTGTCCGTGTGGGTACTATAATCATCCAGATAAAGCATGTGTTTGTGGTCCGGGTGTTGTTCAAAAATATTTAAATCGTATTTCAGGACCTTTATTGGATCGTATTGATTTACATGTTGAAGTTACCCCTATTTCTTATGATGAACTAACATATGATAAACCTACTGAGGGTAGTAAAGATATTCGTGATCGTGTAATACAAGCAAGGTTGTTTCAGAAAAAGCGTTTTGAAAGTGATAGAGGAGTGTATTGTAATGCACAAATGTCCTCAAAAAACATTGAGCAATTTTGTCAGTTAGATGATACATCAAGACATGTGCTTAAGTTGGCTATGGATCGACTAGGTTTATCTGCACGCGCTTACGATCGCATTTTAAAAGTAGCAAGAACGATTGCTGATTTAGAGAAAAGTAATAATATTTCAGTTCAGCATATCTCTGAGGCTATTCAGTTTAGAAGTTTAGATCGTATGGGGTGGGCGGGTTAAAAGTAACTTTTATTTAGATTGATCGTAAACTAGATTTTAATCTATTATGAAGCTTTTATTTTTGATATTATTTTTTCCTTTTTGGGATTATTCACAAACTAATAATAAAATTGTTACAAATAAAAATCAGTCTATTAATGTTGTTAGGAATGATGTACATGAAATTAAAATTGGCAATCAAATTTGGATGACCAAAAATTTAGAAGTAACTCATTTTAGAAATGGCGATTCAATAAAACAAGTGAAAACTGATAAGGAGTGGGTTGAATGTGCCAAAAAGCAAATACCGGCATGGTGTTATTATAATAACGATGCTGTTTCTAGTAAAAAATATGGTATTTTATATAATTGGTTTGCGGTGAATGATCCTAGGGGACTTGCTCCAAAAGGATATAAAATACCAAATGAGGAAGATTGGAATAAATTAATTAATTTTTTAGGTGGAGAAAGCGAAGCAGCTCCTAAAATGCGATATGGAAAACTTTGGGGTGATTCTATATTGGTATTAACTTCTAAAGGAAATTTTGGTGCTATTCCCTCAGGATGGAGAAAGTATGATGATGAAAAAATCGAATTTATAAATAATGGTGTTTATTGGTGGTCTTCAAGTTCTCAAACACCTAAAATCGCATGGACAAGGTATTTAGTAATAAAATCTAAGGAAGTGCGAAGTTATTGTTATGAAAAAGGAAGTGGTTTGTCTGTTAGGTGTTTAAAAGTTCAACGTTAGGAAAAGCAATATTTAAAATATTGGTTTTATTTAATTTATCGTTAGCATATTGATTTAATTCCTTTTTTTCACTATCAATAATAAGAATTCCATCAGCTTTCATTAGGGAAATATCTATATCATGGCTACTATGAACGATACAACAGTCTCTTTGCTTTGCAATCTCAGCTAAAATTTTAGTGATTTTTATTTTATTTTCGTAATCTAAAAAGGCAGTAGGTTCGTCTAAGATAATTAATTCTGTATTTTGACATATTGCTTTTGCTATACTAGCTATTTGTCTTTCTCCATCACTTATTTCAGTTGTGTATTTATCTAGTTGTGAATTTAAATTTAATTTGGCACATATATTTCTGATGAAAATATGGTCTTCCGACCTTAATTTTCCAAAAATATTGGTGTAAGGTGCTCTACCTAATGCAATATATTCATAGGTGTTTAAATATTCGATTCCGTCAAATTTCGAAGAAACAAATGCAATTCGTTGCTCTTTTCGAGTATTCATACACCATTGAATTTGACCTTTAAATGGCGACATTATTTCGCCCAGCGTTTTCAAAAAAGTAGATTTACCACTTCCATTTTTACCAATTAATGAATATAATTTTCCTTTTTCCAAAATGACATTATCAATTGAAAATAAATTACAATTAATTCCGATTTCAACCTTGTTTATTTCAATCATGCCACTTCTTTCTGATAATAATCCAAATTATAATTGGTGCTCCAAATAGCGAAGTTATACTATTTAATGGAATAGAAATCAAATCCTCAAGGGAATATGTTATTAAGTCACAAATTAATAAAAATAAGCTTCCGACAATTAAAGTTCCTAAAATTAGTGTTTTATGATTTGTCGTTTTAAAAATGAGCTTAACAAGATTCGGAACTGCAAGTCCAACAAAAGAAATAGGACCACAAAATGCAGTTACTAAACCTGTAAAAATTGAAGTTATTAATATAAGTATCCATCGAATTCTCTTCGGTTTTAAGCCTAAAAATTCTGCATGACTTTCTCCAATTACTAATAAATTCAGGGGTTTAATTAAAAAAATTAAAGCAGTAAATCCAATAAAAAAGAAAATTAAAATGATTGGTATTTGATCTAATTGAACTTGTTGAACAGAACCGAAATTCCAGATAGTAAAGGAGCGAAGAGCATCAAGAGTTGACTCTGCTTGAATCAATTGAACTATTGATGAGGTAAAAGCAGAAAGCATAACACCTACAATCAATAAGGATGTGCTTGATTTTACTTTCAAACTAAAACCTAATATAATGAGTGAAAATAATATTGCTCCTAAAATTGCAGATGAAATAATAGATAGATTAGAAGTAAACATTCCAGAGGACATTAAAGTGATTGCAACAAATAAATTTGACCCAGATGATATCCCTAAAATACTAGGTCCGGCTAGAGGATTGTTGAAATATGTCTGCATAAGTAGTCCAGCGATAGAAAGTGCACTTCCTGCTATTAGAACCATAATTGTTCTTGGTAAATGCAGTTCTTTCATTATAATACTTTCTGTCGAGTTTGTGTTGAATTCGGTTAAATTCATTAAGATCCAGGAATTAAAACCTCCATTTAAATGCAAGAAGGTTAGTAGTACAAGTACTATAATTAACAATGAGATTAATAAGGAATATTGTTTTCTCATAGTTTAATGTAACTTTTTATAGAAATATAATTTACGTTTCAACTTTAATTCAGGATGGCTTATTTGAATTAGATCCATCAGTAGGGAATCAGGTTCGATCGCACTTTTTTCCCAGTATAAATTGGGATTGTGTGAATAACAATATGTATTCTTTTTTAAAGCTTTAAATAATTTATATTTTGCATTTTGGTTAATTAATAATTTTATCGATTTACACCCGGGATTCAACCAATAATTTGAATTTTTATAATTTTTCAAGCAATATTCAAAAGATTTGCTAATGCTACCAGTACCAGTACTATTTTTCTGAACATAATTGATTCTCGCATCTTTAAATAGTTTTGCTAAATAACTTTCACCAGCTGGGAGATACCAAAAATCACCTATAACACTTCCAGAAAAAAGTGGTGCAGATAATTTTACATACTTATATTTATTTTTTATATCAAAATACCTTGTTTTCAATTTATTAAAGTAGGTTGTTGCTTTTTTTTCTTTATTTGTAAGAATACCAAAAAGTTTTATCCATTCTGCTTTTCCAAGAGGATGTGTTTCTTTCCAATCATAAATAGGTAAACATAATATATTTAGTTTTTTAAGTTTGTTCTCATTAGGGAATTCGTGTCCAAAACCGGAGAAGAGAATTAGTTCTGATTTTGTATTTATTATTTTTTTTGTGGATGCGGTTTCTGCTGAACCTAACTCTTTTATAAAATCGTAGTTTATTTTTTTTAAAATCTCTTTATTATGAATCAGATTTTTATTGTCAACTCCCTTAATTCTATTAAGTTCATTGATTTTGTCTAGTAAACCAATGAATGTACTTGAAAAACTTATGATTGAATTAGTATTATATTTAATATTTTCACACCAAATCGTATTAGGTTCGTTTCTATTTATATAGATGATTTTGTCAATTTTATTGTTATCAGGATGAATGATTGAAATTATCGTTTTATCACTTTTTTTTATAATTCTAAAATGTTTCGCGAAGGTTATATTTTGGTTTTTAAACGAATTGTAATTATTTTTTTTAGTATCACAGCCAAATAAAATAATACCAATAAACAATGTACTAATAAACAACTTCATTTATCAAAGATATAAAATCTACTTGAAGTCTTTTTAATTGGATTAATTGATTTACTTTTGTTTAAAACGTTATTATGAAATTTGACGATTATTCAATTTCAGATTCAATAAAAAAGCAATTACAAATTCTAGAATATAAAAAGCCTACAGATATTCAGTTTAAAGCTATTGAACCAATATTGAAAGGAGAAGATGTATTAGCTATTGCTCAGACAGGAACAGGAAAAACAGCCGCTTTTGCAATTCCAATTGTAGAGTTATTAAATACAAAATTTAAAAGAGCTAAAAAAAAGACGGGTGTTGTTTGCTTGGTTTTAGAACCAACGAGAGAATTAGCATTGCAAACGACACAGGTTATTCAAAAAATTGCTAGGGGGAGTAATGTAGTAACTACATCTATTTTTGGAGGGGTAGAACAAGACTCCCAAATAAAAAAATTAAACGATGGAGTGGATGTTTTGGTTGCAACTCCTGGTAGAATGTTTGATTTAATTTCACAAGGTCATTTGGATGTTAAACATTTAAAAATCTTGTGTATAGATGAAGCGGATTTAATGTTAGATCTTGGTTTTATAAAAGACTTAAATGATTTAATGCGTCACATTCCTCAAAAAAGACAAACACTGTTTTTTTCAGCTACAATTACAAAAAAGATTAAGGATTTAGCCTATACGATAGTTCGAAATGCGATTCGTATTCAAATTTCACCTAAAAATCCTGTCGCTAAAAACATCATACATGCTGTAGTTTTTGTTGAAATGGACGATAAGCGTTTCTTTTTGGAAAATGTGCTTAAAGAATATGAGGAAAATAAGTTTGTTGTTTTTGTTAGAACAAAAGTTAGAGCAGAGCGTGTAGTTGCAGCAATGGAACGTGTAAATATTAAAAGTGAATTTTTACATGGAGGAATAGAACAAAAAGAACGTTTTGTAATACTTGATAGATTTAGAAAGGGAGAAAATAAAGTGTTGGTCACAACAGACGTAGCAGCTAGAGGAATTGATATTCCTGATGTTGATTATGTTATTAATTATGATATCCCAGATGTTCCTGAAAATTACGTTCATAGAGTAGGTCGTACAGGAAGAGGCATAAGAAAAGGACAAGCATTGTCTTTTTGTAGTACAGAAGAAAAGAAATATATAGACGAAATCGAAGTATATACGGGAGAAGAGATTGCTCATTATGAATTGGAAGAGGGTGAATATTTTGATATTTTGAAAGATACAGAGGATGGGACATTTAATTGGCAGAAATTAATAAATGAAGCAAATAAAGAAGAAGGTAAAGAAGATGAGTGGTGATTTAAAATTTAAAATTATGAAGAAAATTATTTTGTGTTTAATGATTCTTTTGACTGGAATTGCTTTTTCTCAAAAGAAAAGATGTGGTACTGATGAGTTAAATTTAAATAGATTACAACAAAACCCATCATTAATTAAGTCTCGTCAACAACAAGAATTAACGTTACAGAAATCAATTTTAAGTTCATCAAAAAAAAGGATAAACCTCACAATTCCTGTGGTTGTTCATGTCATTTATAATTCAGACTTTGAGAATGTATCAAATGAACAGATTGAATCACAAATAGATGCATTAAATCGTGACTTTAATAATTTAAATTCTGATAGTTTAATCTCTAGTCACGCGTTTTATCCGATAGTTGGAAATATTGGAATTAAGTTTGAGTTAGCCACTAAAGATCCATCTGGTAAAATTACGACAGGAATTACAAGAACTAAAACTTCAAAGACAAGTTGGATTGAAGATGATTTGAATAAGGATAATATGAAGTTTACTTCCACAGGAGGAATTGAGAATTGGGATCCAAAAAAGTTTTTAAATATTTATACGGTTCGATTCGATGATGCAGTTGGATTACTAGGATATGCTTATTTCCCTGAGGATTTAGCTTCTTTTCCTGAGACTGATGGGGTTGTTGTAGATTTTAGATGTTTTGGTACAAAGGGAACATCTGGATCAGAAGGTTTTACTCCTTACAATTTAGGAAGAACGGTTACTCATGAGGTTGGACATTGGTTAGGTTTATTTCATATTTGGGGAGATAAAGTTTTTGAAACTGATAAAGTATGTGGAGATGATAATGTAGCAGATACACCTCCAGCAGAAGGGGATAATTCAGGTAATCCAGTATTTCCTTTTAGACCGAACAATAAATGTGGTTCTGATAAAAACGGTGAAATGTTTATGAATTATATGGATTATGTGCACGATAAATCTATGGTGATGTTCTCTAAAGGGCAAGTTACCAGAATGACAAGTGCAATAAATACTTTCAGGACTGATCTATTAAAATATTCGCCGTCAACTATTAAAGTTAATAGTATTACTATAAATTCTCCTAATAATAATAGTGTATTTAATAAGTTGGAAGGAACTATTCAGCTATCGAGTATTGTTTTACCTATCAACGCAACCAATAAAAATGTTAAATGGAGTTGTGTTCCAGATACAATTGCGACTATTGATCAAACAGGTAAAATTACCATTTTGAAAGAAGGTAAAGTAACGATTACAGTACAGTCTACAGATGGAAGTTTAATTAGTGCTTCTAAAGAAATTTCAATCATAAATGAATCAACTACTGCCCTTGATGAAAATATTCAAAATCGTTTTTTGACTATTCATCCCAATCCTACTAGTGATTTGTTTTATATTTCTACTAATTCTTTCGGAAATGGAAAAGTTAGAATTTACGATATAGTGGGTAAAGTTTGGGTTGAAAATAATTTTTCACACGAACAAAATCAGATAAATTTAACTAGTTTACAAAACGGAAATTATATTGTTGAGATTGAAATTAATGGTGAGTTATTTCGTGAAAAATTAATTAAGAAATAAATGTTTAGGTTTTTATTTATATTGTTTATTATTGTAAGTTGTTCAGTTTCTAGAAAAAAAGCAGAATCTACTTTTTCAAAAGATACGAATGTATGTAATATGAATGTATCCTTCCGTAGTCTTGGAGCAGGTATAGATAGGAAAAGTTATAAATCGTTTTTATTGTTTATAGAACAATTTGAAAATGTTGAAAAGGTCAAATTAACTTACGAACAAATATTTTGGGGGAGAGAGGGAGAGATGGATTATTGTTTTCATTACAGTAAATTGACGGATGATCAAATCATCAAATTTGAGAAAGAAATAAAAGAATTATTTATTGAGTCTAAATCGGTTTATTATTCGAAAGAAACAGAAAAAAGAAAGGGACGATAACTCGTCCCTTTGGTATTTTTAGTGATGAACACCATGTTCACCATGAACATGTCCATGATCAAGTTCATCTTGAGTTGCTTCTCTAACTTCAAGTACTTCAACTTCAAAATGTAAATCAACACCAGCTAATGGGTGATTGAAATCCATTTTTACAATTTCAGGAGTAATGTCTAAAACATTTCCAACGTAATGATTTCCTTCGTTATCAGACATTGGTACTCTTGCACCAATAAAAATCTCTTCTTCGTTGATTTTTCCATCCTCTTGAAAGAAAACATTTAATGGAATTTCAGCAAGTTGCTCATCAGTTTGAACTCCGTAAGCGTTTTCACTTTCAATAGCAAAACTTACTTTATCACCTGCTCTTTTTCCAGAAAGATTTACTTCGAAATCAGGAATCATAGATTGTACTCCAAATAAGAATACCATTGGATTTTCTGAAGTTGTTTCTTCAATTTTTTCTCCAGTTTTGTGGTTTGTTAACTTGTAATTCAAGGAAACAACTTTGTTTGCTTCAATAATCATAGTTGCATTTATTTTTTATGAAGGTACAAAGAAAAGCTGAAAAGGCTAAACTTATTTATTTTTAATCTGGGTTTTCGCTAAACGATACTTAACGATTTCTTTGATTAAATCGAAAGGAAAAGGTTTATCTAAAGGGAATTGAATGGCACCGGTAGAATATTTGAATGCTGTTAGTTTTGGTTCAAACTGTTTTATTCCGTCGCCTGTTGGGTAAAATCCTATGTGTTTTTTATATCCTGCGAAATAGACTAATACTCCATTCAATTTGTAAGCAGGCATATTGTAACTAATGCATTCTTCTGCTTCGGGAATTAATTGCTTTAAGTAATTTCTTAATTCAATTAGTTTTTCTAAAGTTTTTCCATCGAAAGTATTGATATATTGATCGACAGAGGTGAATTTGATTTTTTCCATACTATTATTTAATCCACATTAATTTTTCTTTTTCAACCTTCATTTTTAGGAAACCAAATACAACGGTACATTGCGTACCTACAATTTCTTCTACCGTTCCTGATTGTTTCGTTTCAATCAATTTTACAGTTGAACCAATAGAAATTTTATCTCTTGAATATTGATCTTTTTTTGATGGTTGTAATTTTTGTTTTTTAGAAGGTTTTTGAGGTATTTTTGATTGTGCCTTTAAAAGTTCAATTCGTTTTGCCTCTTCCTCTTTACTTTTTTCAACAGAAATATATTTTTTGATATCCTCTAATAAAGGTTGATTGATGTCTTTTTTCTTTGCCTTAGTTATAAATCGTGCAATAAATTGGTTCATTTTTTTACCGTAAACGATAAAGGTGTTATTTTGAGTCATCGTTTCGTTTAACGATTTTACCTTCTCTTCTAATTTAACACGTTGTTCTTCGAAATGAACTTTTGTTTTGTTTGCTGTTTCTTGCGCTTCAATATGTTCTCGGTTGAGTTTTTCAAGATATGTTTTTTCCCGTTGAAGTTCGCTCAACAATTTATCCATATTTACCTTTTGCTCATTTACTTTTGTTTTTGCTTCTTCGATAAGTTCTTTTGGAATTCCATTAATTTGGGCAACTTCAAACGTGAACGAACTTCCTGGTTGTCCGATAGAAAATTTATATAAAGGTTCTAATGTTTCAGTATTAAAAAGCATCGAACCATTGACTGCATTTTTCAGTCTGTCTGCTTTGAGCTTGATACTTGCATAATGGGTAGTAATTACACCGAAGCATTTTTTGTTATATAAATGTTCGAGG
>Ga0315905_10003226_pt1 | contig 16869 bp, 17 predicted proteins | sample LakEriMetagenome_5_FD_203522 | JGI IMG/M metagenome (GOLD analysis project Ga0315905, IMG submission 203522) | Freshwater fungal communities from buoy surface, Lake Erie, Ohio, United States - Buoy 4 MA121 | ecosystem: Environmental > Aquatic > Freshwater > Lake | place: USA: Lake Erie, Ohio... | reverse complement strand
CTAATACTGGCACAAAACACAAATACTAAAGCAGCTACAGAGGCTTTAAATCAAGGATTACAAGCGATTCAGTCGGGAAAAATAGAAGATGCAATTACGGCTTTTCGTGAAGCTATTAAACTAGATCCTAAATTAGCAGCAGCGCACTATAACTTAGGTTTAGCACTAAGACAATCAGGAAAGTTACAACCTGCGGCAGATGCTTTTTATCAAGCTACTCAAGCTGACCCTCAATTTGCTTTAGCTTTTGCGAATTTAGGTGGGGCTTTATTAGAAGGAAATAATTTAAAATTGGCCAAAGACTATTTAAGTAGGGCTTTAGAATTAAATCCAAATTTGGGTTTTGCCCATTATAATATGGGATTAATTAGGGAAGAGGAGAAAAATTGGTCAAGTGCGATCGCTTCCTTTGCAAAAGCCAAATTAATTAGTCAAACCGCGCCTAAACCAGCTTATCATTTAGGTGTCTGTTATCTGCAATAGGGGAAAACTGAGCAAGCGAAGGCAGCTTTTAGTGAAGCAATTAAAATCAATCCTAAATATGCAGAAGCCCATTATAGTATGGGAACAATTTTATTTAATCAGGGTAAATTAAATGAAGCTTTAGCAGCCTTTAGAAAATCCGCTGCGGGGAACTTTAATTATGCTAATGCTTATTATGGTGCGGGCTTGGTTTTTATGGGGTTAAAGCAGTACAAAGAAGCTGTCCAAGTCTTGCAATATGCTAGAGATTTATATAATATTCAAGGTAATTTACAGTGGGGGAAAAATTCCCAGGAGTTATTAGAGAAAGCCCAAAATTTAAGTAGGTAGGGTAGGGTTTACACCAAAAAGTTATAGGACTAACTCAGCTTTTAGACAGATGAATAATTCTGGAGGAATAAGTAGAAATTAATTAAACAACTAACGGAGTAAAAAAATGAGTAAAACCAAAACTCAAGAACCCATTAGTAACTTAGAGTATGATTTTATCAGCGTACTGCATAATAAAGCAGTAGCCGTTCAAGCTTATGAAAATTATATCAAAGACGCAAAAGAGGCTAATTCCACCCCTTGTGTAGAATTGTTCCAAAAATTGCGCCAGTCAGAAATTGAACAAGCACACGAAATTCGCCAGCATCTCCAAGAGGTGATGCAGCAAGGTAAGATGTAGTTAATACTAGGGGTGGGTTTAAGAGGTTAATCAGTTAAACCCCCCCTACTCATTAACGAATATACTCTTTTAGTACGCTGTTACGATTAGGGTGACGTAATTTACGGAGTGCTTTGGCTTCGATTTGGCGAATACGTTCGCGGGTGACGTTAAAAATCTGGCCGATTTCTTCTAGGGTTTTCATGCGGCCATCATCTAAACCATAGCGTAATCGAAGAACGTCTCGTTCACGAGGTCCAAGACTATCTAAGACTTTTTCTAGGTCTTCCCGCAGCAAGTTTTTAGAAACTTGGTCTTCTGGGGTTTCACCTTCTGACTCAATAAAATCACCTAAACGAGAGTCTTCTTCTTTACCTATGGGTGTTTCCAAAGAAATTGGTAACTGGGCAGATTTGGCAATAAACCGCAGTTTTTCGATGGTCATTTCCATGCGAGTGGCAATTTCTTCCTCCGTGGGTTTGCGTCCCATTTCTTGAGACAGGAGTTTGGTAGTCTTCTTAATCCGGGAAATGGTTTCGTAGAGATGAACCGGTAGACGGATAGTGCGGGACTGGTCGGCGATCGCCCTTGTAATTGCTTGACGTATCCACCATGTAGCGTAGGTAGAAAACTTATAGCCTTTTTCGTGATCAAACTTTTCAGCCGCACGAATTAACCCCAAACTACCTTCTTGAATCAAGTCTTGGAAGGACAAGCCACGGTTCATGTATTTCTTAGCAATGGAAACCACCAGTCGCAGGTTCGATTGTACCATTTTCTCCTTAGCCCTTCTCCCTATGTGGAGTCTAGAGCGCAGGGCTGGTAATGATAATTTTACTTCTCCTGCCCATTCTTCTGGTTCTGGTATCCGTTCTAGTTTTTCATACAAACTCTTGTAAGCATCTTCTAGCACCAGTAGTTCAGCTATTTTCCGCGCTAGTTCAATTTCTTCATCTGCGCGTAATAGACGAATCCGGCCAATTTCTTGCAAGTACAGACGAATGGAATCTTCGGTGTATTGCTTTTTCTTGGTTTGTGCCCGAGGACGCGATTTAGCGGCTTTTCCAGACTTGGTGTCGTCCTCATCAGACTGAGGATCTAAAAAATCATCAATTTCGCCATCATCAGCCAGCAATAAGTCCTCTTCTTCTATTTCTATTGAGAGTTCTTGTAATTCGATCTCAGGCGGATTTATCATTTCTAGGTCAGGCTGATAAATATTATCGAGTACGTTGTTAGCCTGGTTCATGCCGCGTTCCTCATACTCCTTGCAGAATCAGTTACTCAAGACATTTTGATTACTTTTGGCATCAAGTAATCTCTGAACCGAAAATTAGGTTTTGGCTGTTTAACCTCAAATATTTTCGGTGTTGTTTTCCCTGTTTTAATCAGGTTTGTGCTGTGGCAATGTCATTTATAATGTGACTTGCTCACTTTCCCAATGGTCATACATGACGACGCTAGATATCACTTTCGATTAACTGAATCTATCAAACTAGGTTCATCTTTCTTCAAAAAGCTTCCTGATGCGGAACAATTGTATGACCTTTGGTAGATTTAACTGTAAATACCGTTTTGATTGTAGCCTGTTTCACAGAAAATGCGCTTTTTTTGTGCATTATTTATGAACTCCTGGAAGTCAGATCAAGCTACCTTTATCAAAAAGACATTAAAAATGGTGGTAACACCATTAATCTTATCGAAAACTTGTTGGTTTGACAGTGGCATTTTCATTAAATTAAAAGGTAGGAGCAATTGTTGCTCTATAAAACCTATGCAAATTGTTCTGATATCAACAATTTGTTCTGTCCTGCTTCAACTTCACCCGACTGCGGGTAACTGGTTACAGCAGGCATTAGTTTTATTTAAACTAATTGTACCACCGTCTGTTAATGACTGCTGTTTGTTTCCAGGTGCTAACCTCTGTATGTGCTATACCAAAAACCTAAACTAAGGAGTTAAGATTGTCGGGTATTTTAGCACCGCGAGAGATGAACTGAGATTTGACTCAATTCAGCCTTATTCACACATTAGCGCAGAGTTGAGATTTCTACCCTGTGCAACTTGACAAACTGTTCTTATTGTATACCACGATATTTTAATCAGATGATACATAATATTGTTACTAAAGTTGCCTAATGCTATTTTTAGGTAATTTCAGGTATGTTAATTATCCTTGTGAATACTTCTGATTTTAAGCAAGTGGCTGTCATCTCTCGGTAAAACTCTTGTGTATAGTTATCAATTTTTGCTTTGTAGATAATGATATCTAGTCAAGCTATCTAAGCATAGCAAATGCTTTATGCCTTTGTGGGGAAAATTTATAATTTTTCGAGAAAAATTTTAGGGAACAGGGGTAATTACCCATTACCTCTGTTCCCATTCCTTAAATGTCTAAATCTGTCATATTCAGTTTAGATCCATAAGTCTCAATAAATTCCCGTCTAGGCGCGACTCGATCGCCCATTAAAATGGTAAAAATTCGATCTGCTTCGGCTGCGTCTTCAATTTCCACTCGCTTGAGAGTGCGGGTTTCTGGGTTCATAGTGGTTGTCCATAGTTGTTCAGGCATCATTTCCCCCAACCCTTTAAACCGCTGAATGGTATAATTAGCATTACTAGGTAGAGTACCTAGATGTTGTTGTAATTCCCGTTCGCTGTAACAATATTGGTAATTTTTGCCTCGTTCTACTTTATACAGTGGCGGACAAGCAATGTAAATGAAACCTTGTTCAATTAAAGCCCGTTGATAGCGGTAAAAGAAAGTTAATAACAGAGTGCGGATGTGCGCCCCATCTACGTCAGCATCAGTCATTAATACTACATGATGGTATCGTAATTGTGAGGAGTTAAATTCTTCACCTTTAACTCCTAAACCCAGTGCGGTAATTAAGGCTTGAATTTCATTATTTTTATAGATTTTGGCATCATCAGTTTTTTCGATATTGAGAATTTTACCACGCAAAGGGAGAATTGCTTGGGTGCGGCGATCGCGTCCTTGTTTCGCACTTCCACCCGCTGAATCCCCTTCCACAATGTATATTTCAGATTCAGCCGGATCACGAGAGCTACAATCTGCTAACTTACCAGGTAGAGGGGAAGATTCTAATACTGATTTCCGCCGAACTAATTCCCGTGCGTGTCGAGCAGCTTCAGCAGCTTTAAACGCTTGGATAGCTTTATCGAGAATAGCATCAGCTATAGCGGGGTGAAAATCGAGATACTCCGTGAGAACTTCACCGACAAAAGAATCAACAATACCGCGAACTTCCGTATTTCCCAGTTTAGTTTTAGTTTGTCCTTCAAATTCAGGATCAGGGACTTTCACAGAAATGACAGCAGTTAAACCTTCGCGGACGTGTTCACCACTGAGATTAGATTCATTCTCTTTAATTTTATTGCGTTTGCGAGCGGTAGCATTTAATGTCCGAGTTAAAACTGCCTTTAAACCTTCTAAGTGCGTACCACCATCAATAGTGCGAATATTATTAGCAAAACCCAGGACATTATCCGTATAAGCATCAGTACACCATTGTAAAGACACTTCTACCTGGACATTGTTGCGTTCCCCTTGAACATAGATAATTTCTTCATGGAGAGGCTGCTTATCACGATTCATGTAGGCGATATATTCCTTAATACCACCTCTGTACTCGTAGGTTTCTATTTTAGGGGTATCGCTTTTAATAATTTCTAAGCGATGATCTGTAAAAGTAATTTTTACACCGGCATTGAGATACGCCAACTCACGTAAGCGTCCAGATAAAGTAATGTAATCAAATTCTATGCTAGTAGTAAAAATTTGTGTATCTGGCTTAAAGGTGATAGAAGTTCCCGTTCGATCTTCTTTGTAAGGCTTTGCTACCAATTCAGTAACGGGGAAACTGCGTTCATATCGTTGAGTATGTATCTTGTGATCACGCCAAACCGTGACTTCTACAAACTCAGATAAAGCGTTCACCACAGAGATTCCCACACCGTGTAAACCGCCAGAGACCTTGTAGCCACCGCCACCGAACTTACCACCTGCGTGGAGAACAGTTAACACAGTTTCTAAAGCTGATTTCCCTGTTTTTGGGTGAATATCCGTAGGAATACCCCGACCATCATCTGTCACCGTCACAGAACCATCAGCATTGATATCTACTTCAACATGGGTACAGTAACCCGCCAAAGCTTCATCAACAGAGTTGTCAACTACCTCGTAAACTAAATGGTGAAGTCCTCGCGGACCCGTAGTACCGATGTACATCCCTGGTCGTTTGCGGACGGCTTCCAGACCTTCCAGAACCTGAATCTGATCGGCGCTGTAACTGCTCGTCATGAAAATTCTCCTGATGCTTGGGGTTAAAATTGCTAAAATGCGAAAAAAGTCAAATCACCCCAACATTATAACATAAAAGCCTTCCTGCCGTCTGTAGCGCAATTTTATGAGAAGTTTACATAAGGGTTGTAACCCTGATGATAATTGGGGAGAAAATTTCTGATTTTGCGTTTTTCTTCCTACTGACCAGTGACAACGAACACCTAACCAATGACTAATGACTAAATTAATTGTAATTTGTGGGGCTACGGCCACGGGTAAATCTAGTTTAGCCTTGAGTTTAGCACAAAGATTAAATTCTGTAATCCTGAGTGCTGATTCTCGTCAAATATATCGTGAGTTTGATATTGGTACAGCCAAGCCAAATCTAGTTGAAAAAAAATTAGTTTCTCATTACTTAATAGATATTTGTGAACCAACTCAAATCATGACATTAGCAGATTATCAACAACAAGCACAGGCTTTAATTGCTAGTTTGGGAGTTGAAACACTGTTGTTAGTGGGTGGAACAGGTTTATATATTCGTTCCATTGTTCAAGGAATGAAAATTCCCAGAGTTGCACCACAGCCGGAATTGCGATCGCAATTAGAATCTTTGGGACAAATCCAACTCTATCCCATGTTACAACAAATTGACCCCATTGCTGCCCAAAAAATTCACGCTAACGATTTGGTCAGAACTTTAAGAGCTTTGGAAGTTTATTATACAACTGGTATTCCTATTTCTGAACAACAAGGAGAAAATCCACCAGATTATCCAATTTTACAAATTTGTTTAGATGCTGATGCAGAAAATTTAGATGTGAGGATTCGCAAACGAACTGAACAAATGATAACAGATGGTTTAGTTGATGAAGTTGAATATCTTTGTCAAAAATATGGTTTTGATTTATCTTTATTAAATACTTTAGGATATCAAGAAATCAAACAATATTTAGCTGGTGAAACTTCTTTAGATGCAGCCAAAGAATTAATTATTTTACATACCAGACAATTTGCCAAACGTCAACGGACTTGGTTTAGACAATCTCCTAATCTTGAATATTTTGATATGAATAATTCTAATTTATTGGAAAGTGTTTGGCAAAGAATTAATCAATTTGTATGATGGTGTAGCGTCGCGTAGCCATATCTGATTCAGACAAAAAAAACATCAATAAAAATCAAGAAAATCCAATTCTAAATAAATAAACTAGGAGAAACTTTAAAATATTCTCCCAAGGCTTTTGCTTGTGCTTTACTAATTGAACGTTTACCGTTGACAACCTCTGAAACTACACCGCTGCTAGAACCTAGAATACGTACTAAGTCAGCTTGACGAATGCCGCTAGATTCCATGATATGTAGCAATATATCATGAGGTGTAGATTCATCCATTGGATAATTTTCTTCCTCATAATCTTCAATTAGTCTGACAATCAATTTATCTAAAGCTCGCTCCTCTGGAGTAAGATTCTTTTTAAAAGTTAGAAATTCTGCAACTTTTAAAAGACGCTCATACTCTTCCTCTGTTTCAATTACTTGAGGAGCGATTTCAGCTAGTAATTGACTATAAGTTTTATTGTCAAAATTGCTGTTCATAAATTTGCTGGCAGGCTTTTCTAAGAATAAACATATTCTTTCAAAATGAGAGTTCAATGTCAATAGTCCAGGACTTACGAAAAATCCCTCTGAAACCCTCTTCCCTTCGAGTCCTTCGTTCCTTCGTGGTTCATTTCTCTGTAATTAAAAACTCCACAAAGATAAAAAATCCTTGAGGAGTTTGAGAGAGTGTTCACGGATTTTACCGAGCCATAAAGAATTAAACCATAACGCACCAAACAGTAAATTTACTAATTATCTGGAAGTTGTTTTTTCAAAGCATTTAATGAAGCCCAACGGCTATCAATGGGTTTTTCAGAAACAGCAGTATTCAAAATACCCGGACAATTAAGGTCACATAATTGACGCTGAGGTAATGCTAAACACATCTGCTGATAAAGCCATTCACCGGGATCAAAGTGACCATCAGGTGCTAAAGTTTCCAGTAAATCCTCTACAGCAACTTCCATTTCTAAAGGAAAATCTTCCGTTTGATTAGCGTTTTCATCTAACCAAATGACTTCCTGAGTATCAAGAATCAGACGATGGTTATACTGCTGCAAACAGCGGTTGCAGGTACAAGTAATAATTGTTTCTGCCTGAGATGAAACTTCTAAATAATTACCCTGATGTTTAACTTGGATAATTCCCCGCACGGGTGTTAATGTTTCCAATCCAGGCAGAAACTCTTGAACTTGAATTTCCTCTGTCCGCTCCGGGGCTTTACTTAGCTGCGGAATAAAAATAGCGTCCATAGGATTTGTGAAATACCCTGAAAATTGAGTATGGGTAATAGGTAATAGGTAATGGGTAATGGGTAATGGGTAATGGGTAATTGGTAATGGGTAATGGGTAATGGGTAATTGGTAATTGGTAATTGGTAATTGGTAATATTCTTGTCTGTTCCCTGTTCCCTGTTCCCTGTTCCCTGTTCCCTGTTCCCTGTTCCCTGTTCCCTGTTCCCTGTTCCCTGTTCCCTGTTCCCTGTTCCCTGTTTCCTGTTCCCTACTACCTAATTATGGTGTAACTGCTTGACGAACAACTAAATGACGGTGAGGTTCTTTACCACGGCTGAAGGTTTCTAAATCAGGACAATCCTGTAATAATGTGTGAATTTGGCGGCGTTCAGTAGCGCTGAGAGATTGAAGTTCTACTTCTCTGCCTGAAAAGCGGACTTCTGCGGCAGCGTTTTCTGCTAAAGTGCGGATTTCAGCTTCTCGTCTCACACGATAACCATTTAATTCCACGGTGTAAGCGGTATGATTGTCTTCTGGTTGGTTCAAATTCAGAATGGAATTTGCGAGATACTGAATGCTATCTAGCACCGAACCACCAGCACCAATTAAAACCCGAATTTGTTCTGATGTTAAATTGGTTTGATCTATTGTCAACCAGTAGTTTTCTCCTGTTGGTGTATCTTGCTCAGAAGCTTGGGTAGTTTCTAAATTAGCCCGTACTTGAGTAGATAAACCCATGAGAAGTAGCAAATTTTGTAACCATTGTTCACTATTTTGCATAGAAATGTCGCTCATAATCAACCATTAGCCTTTTTCTTAGAACTTTTGGGTTCAAATGGCAACGCTTTTACTTCAATAGTTTGTGCTTCTTTTGCCTGTAAGTCTACGATTTTTTGGATTTCTTCTGGTAAAGGTTCACGGGAGAGGATATAGGTTTGGATAGTTTGGAAAACATTACCAATTACCATATACATAAGTACCCCAGCCGGTAGGGGAAAAAATAAGAACATTCCAGAAAAGATCACAGGAGTAATTTTATTGACTGTATCTTGTTGAGGGTTGCCACCGCTGGAATTTTGTCCAGAGAGCATTTGGCTGACATAAAGACTGATACCAAAGAAGACAATCATGGCCACAATATCCCAATGAACTGTATTATCGGGATCAATAGCGCCCACTCTACCTAAAGCATCAATAAAGAGAAATCCTTTGTCTGCTGCTAGTCCGGGAATTGTGGCTTGAATGGTCACGTCTCCGGGTTCTAGAGCCTCTATATTGCCTTCGGCATCAATTTTCACCCTTTCCGCGCCTTTGGTGACTTTCCAGGTAGGTGTCAACTGAGATTCTGGATGTTCCTTTAAGAGTAAATCAAATGGTTTACCTTCTACGGTTTGATACTGAATCTTAGTTTTTTCTCCCACTGTTAACTTATCACCCCCCGGTAAGATAGCAGAAATGGGAATATGTTCACCATCAGCAATGTAGATATTTTGTGGGGGAGTAGCAAATGCTTGGGGTTGAATGCGCTCAATTTGTTCTTGAGGGAAGATTTGCAGGTTAACGGAGTAGTTAACACCAGAAAAAGGTGAACCTCGCAAAGTGGCAAACAATGCTAATAATACTGGCATCTGCAACAATAGAGGTAAACATCCTGCTAAGGGATTACCAAATTCACTTTGGACCTTGAGCATTTCCTCTTGTTGCTTTTGCTGATCATCTTTATAGCGTTCTTTGATTTCTGCCATACGCTTTTGCATCACGGGCTGCACAACTCGCATTCGTCGCATACTGCGAATGGAACCGGCACTCAGGGGATAGAGTGCAAAGCGGATAATCAATGTTAAGGCTACTATTGCCAAGCCATAACTAGGGAAAACACCATAGAAAAGGTCTATGATGGGCAACATCACGTTGTTCGAGAGAAACCCGATACCAAAATCCATTATTCTGAATTGAACCTGCGGTACTTTGACACTCCCACCCCGCGTAGGAGTGGGATGCTTGGTTAATCCTATCCTCTAAATAAAGTTAAATAGAGGCGGTTTTCTCCCAAGCTTTTGCTCTATATTGTAGAGGTTTTTGTTAAGCATTGCTGCGACTATTCCGCGCTGGGAAAGCTAGGGATAGCCGTACATGATAAAATCATTTTGTAGAACTCGTGCTAAGTATACAAAGGGGTGAAACTCAGCACGAATGACTTATTTACCGCTGCTATATTGGGGATTTTTAGCTGCAACTTTTTCGTTAACGTAGTCGTATACTTCCCGGAAGTTAGGAATAGCCCGCATTTCGATTAGAGTACCATTCTTGAGGGTAATTGCCATATCTCCCCATAGACCGATAGCACGGGGAACTTTGACAACTTTCACAATTTCTGAGTAAATAACATCAGAGCGATCGCGTCCCATCCAACCACCAGTTACACAAATCCTACGGTCTGTAATGCGAAACCGTAACCATATAGCCCTGACTATTGCCCCCACAGCCAGAGGAATACCTACCACTGTCAGCCCAATGAGTAGGTTAAGAATCAAATCCCCAATGTGGGGACCGCCCTCATAATAAACTTCTTCACGAATGCCCATTGAGTACCTCAGTTTGTGCCAATAACTCCTCTAATTCTCGCAGAAATTTATGGGTTTGGGGTTCAGATTCTGCTGTTATTGGTTTGACAATTAATACTAACCGCCATCCTGGGACTAATTTCGGCAACAATTGATATAATGCTGCTGTAATTTGTCTTTTGATTTTGTTGCGAACAACGGCGCGTTTACTAACTTTTGTACTAATGGCAATACCAATTTTCGTGGCAGGAGCGGCAGTATCCCAAGAAGGTTTTAAAGCCCTCAGTGTAAAATGAGAACTATGTCGCCGAATTCCTTCCCGGAAAACCGCCTGAAAATCCTGACGGGATTTGAGACGATATGCTTTAGGTAAAGCCACAGCGGTTATTATTGCTGAATTTACCTTACACGCTCAACCGGTGCCTTCCTTTTCTTCTTCTGGCACTAATCACATTTCTGCCGTCTGGTGTCCGCATTCTTGCCCTAAATCCAGAGGTTCTTTTTCTCTTGCGGCAAGTGCCTCCCAATGTCCTTTGCATATCTTTCTCCTTTTACCGGATTTTCATAAAAAGTCACAATCTGGTATTTTACCACTTTACAGGCAATAAAAATATATTTCTGGATGGAGTTGTCGGTTGTCGGTTGTCGGTTGTCAGTTGTCAGTTGTCAGTTGTCAGTTGTCAGTGGGAAAAGGCAAAGGTTGATTAATTTTTCCCTGTAACCTATTCCCTGTAACCTGTAACCTGTTCCCTATTCTCTGTTCCCTGTTCCCTGTAACCTGTAACCTGTAACCTGTAACCTATTCCCTGTTCCCTGTTCCCTGTTCCCTGTTCCCTTCTTAAGTAATACTGATAATCCATGTGCCAATATAACGCAACAATGGCACATCACCTGGAGAAAGAACTCGACAGTTAAAATAGTAAACCCCGCCAAAAGAGGGATTTTGAACATTGGATAATACTAACTCTACTTTTTGACCGGCTGGAACTGGGTCTTTAGGAAATATTTGAATCACCCCACCTTTCTCGTCCCATTTCACTTCAGACAGAGGAACACTTTTGCCCTTAACTCTGACTTCAATATTTTTGGTATCAAAAGTTCCCTTATAATAATCAGGATAGCTAATGGCGAACTGAGCCACTGCCAACTTCATTTTTTTAGCAGGTAATCTGAGTATATAACGATCTGTGTTATTAGTTTGTCCACCAAAATCTAAGCGGTAGGGTAATTGATTTTTGTTTTCAACGCCACTAAAAAGTGTCAACCCAGGTAAGCCTTGGGCCCATGTTAGAACTGGTAAACCTGTAAATAGACAGCTAGTAATAGCAAAAGCAGAAAGTAGACGCTTCATAAATCAGATTTCCTTAGGGAAGTGTGTGTAACCGAGTGTTAGTATTTGTAATTAAACTTTACTACTAGATGCTAGAAAATAGACGGGATTGAGAAGCAAAAGTGCCACTGGTAAAAGTCAATCACAGGTAAATAGTTAAGCAAAAATTAAGAGCGAGGGTTTGAGAATATAAAATATTCTAAAGAATAATATCGAAAATATGGGGATCAGTATAGGATGTGCAATATCTAATTTTACTTATAGCTATTTTGCAAGGCTGATATCTGTATCCTATCAAATTGAGGTTGTAACTAAAGAAAGAAGATCGCAGAAGTTGAAAATTCTATCTACAGACCAGGGTAACTCATAGTTGATCATCCCCACCAGCTTGATGATACTAAATTGAGATAGAAAGTAATAATAGTTAACGATGATGTTAAGTATTTATCTCCAGGAGATTTCATGAAAATAGCAGTTGCCAAAGAAATAGAAATTTGTGAACGTCGTGTAGCATTAATTCCCGAAACCGTAGCCAAATTAGTCAAACAAGGGCTAGAGGTTTTTGTAGAAGCGGGAGCGGGAGAGAAAGCATTTTTTACTGATGCTGACTATGAAACAGCAGGGGCTAAAATTATCAGCGATTCTGCCCAATTATGGAGTGAAGCGGACATATTACTCAAAGTTAGCCCACCGCAAACCAGAGAAGACGGCCGAGCAGAAATTGAGTTACTCAAACCAGAATCCGTATTAATTAGTTTCCTCAATCCCCTGGGAAATCCCGTCATAGCCCAACAATTAGCAAATCGGCAAATTACCGCTTTGAGCATGGAATTGATACCCCGTAGCACCAGAGCGCAAAGTATGGATGCCTTATCTTCCCAAGCTTCCCTAGCAGGGTATAAAGCGGTACTGATTGCAGCAGCAGCATTACCGAAATATTTCCCCATGTTAACCACCGCTGCGGGGACAATAGCCCCCGCCAAAGTATTTATTATGGGGGCAGGAGTGGCAGGACTGCAAGCCATAGCGACCGCCAGAAGACTAGGCGCGGTAGTAGAAGCCTTTGATATTCGTCCAGCAGTCAAAGAAGAAGTACAAAGCTTAGGGGCGAAATTCGTCGAAGTCAAACTCGAAGAAGAAACCGTTGCAGCGGGTGGTTACGCTAAAGAAATTTCAGAAGACAGTAAAAAGCGCACCCAAGAACTAGTAGCCAGCCACGTCAAAAACGCCGATATTGTCATTACCACAGCCCAAGTACCAGGAAGACAAGCCCCCAGACTGGTGACAGAAGAAATGGTAGCGCAAATGAAACCCGGTTCAGTCATAGTAGACCTAGCCGCAGAACAGGGTGGAAACTGTGCTTGTACAGAAGCGGGTAAAGATATTATTTGGAACGGGGTAACAATTATCGGACCAATTAATTTACCCTCATCCATGCCAGTACACGCCAGTCAACTGTACGCAAAGAACGTTACCTCATTAATGCAATTGTTAATTAAAGACAAAGCCTTAGAAATCAACTTTGGTGACGATATCGTTGACGCAGCTTGTGTTACTCATGGTGGAGAAATTAGAAACCAACGAGTAAAGGACGCTTTGCAAACAGTAGCGGTTTAATTGAATATAGATTGAATGAACCACGAAGAAGCGAAGAACACGAAGAAAGAAGAGTTTGAGAGAGATTTTTCGTTTGTTATGTAAATCTTCTCTTTGCGTCTTTGCTCCTTTGCCTCTTTGCGCGAAACCTCTTAAATCCAAAATTAACATGACACAAGCATTACTTCCGGCTTTATTTGTACTCGTCTTAGCCTCTTTTATCGGCTTTGAAGTGATTAACAAAATTCCCCCCACGTTACACACTCCGTTAATGTCTGGTTCAAATGCCATTTCTGGGATTTCCGTAATTGGCGCAATTCTGGCTGCGGGGGAGAAAAACACGAATTTATCGGTAATTCTCGGTTTAATTGCCGTAATTTTGGCAATGGTTAACGTTGTCGGTGGTTTTTTAGTCACTGACAGAATGCTGCAAATGTTTAAAAAAAAGGAAGTTAAAGCATGAGCGACTTTTTACCAACTGGGATTCAGCTAACTTACTTAGTCGCTGCGTCATTATTTATCTTAGGTTTGAAAAAGCTGGGTTCTCCCGCTAGTGCTAGAAACGGTAATCTTGTGGCTGCGGTGGGAATGTTATTGGCTATTGTCGCTACGTTGCTAGATCAACAAGTATTAAATTATGAGATGATTTTGGTAGGCTTGGCCATTGGTTCGGTAATTGGTACTGTGATTGCTTACAAAGTGCAAATGACAGAAATGCCGCAAATGGTGGGTTTACTAAATGGTTTAGGTGGAGCATCTTCCGCATTAATTGCCGTTGCCGAATTTTGGCGGTTATTAGATAGTTCACAACCTATACCCCTCGATGTCAACATTTCTATGTTGTTAGATGTGTTAATCGGTGGTGTGACATTAACAGGTAGTTTTCTCGCTTTTGCCAAATTACAGGGATTAATTAGCGGTACACCGATTACATTCCCGTTACAGCAACCTTTTAACCTGTTGCTGTTGGGTTCTTATCTGGCTGGAAGTGCTTATTTAATCATAACACCCGATAGCCTCCCCGTATTTTTAGGGGTGGTGGCTGTTTCCTTGGTCTTAGGTGTGATGTTTGTACTGCCTATTGGTGGCGGTGATATGCCGGTTGTCATTTCGCTGTTAAACTCTTTATCAGGTGTTGCGGCTGCTGCTGCGGGTTTTGTGGTGATGAACAATATGTTAATCATCGCTGGTGCTTTGGTGGGGGCTTCTGGTTTAATCCTGACCGAAATTATGTGTAAGGCCATGAACCGTTCTTTGTTCAGTGTCTTATTTAGTGCTTTTGGTTCTGTCTCTACTGCTAGTGGTGGTGCTGCTGCTGGTGCGAGTAATCAAACTGTCCGCAGTATTGATCCTGAAGAAGGGGCGATGATGTTGGGTTATGCGCGTTCTGTGGTGATTGTACCAGGATACGGTATGGCGGTTGCTCAAGCACAGCATAGCGTCCGGGAGTTGGCTGATCAATTAGAGCGCATGGGTGTAGATGTGAAATATGCGATACATCCGGTGGCGGGGAGAATGCCGGGACACATGAATGTATTATTGGCGGAGGCTAATGTGGCCTATACGCAGTTGTATGATATGGAGGATATTAATCCCCAGTTTGAACAGGCTGATGTAGCGTTAGTAATTGGTGCTAATGATGTAGTCAATCCAGCGGCGCGTAGTGATAAGAATAGTCCTATTTATGGGATGCCGATTTTGGAGGTTGATCGCGCAAAGCAAACTATTGTGATTAAGCGCGGTATGAGTGCTGGTTTTGCCGGTGTTGATAATGAGTTGTTTTATAAGGATAAGACGACGATGTTGTTTGGTAGCGCTAAGGATATGGTGGCTAAGTTGGTTAGTGAGGTGAAGCAGCTTTAATAAACCACGAAGACACGAAGAACACGAAGGAAGAAATAAGGAAAATTAGCTTGCCTTGGGGGTGTAATACTTCTGGGGCAAGTTTTTTGCAAATTTATTACCTAGATATTAAACTATACTTATTAGACTTAGACGATTTTTTCAAAAAATAACCCTTATGGACGTAAAATCACCATCTGCACAGAATATAGTCCTTTTATCTTTAGCGATAGATAAGGACAATTTATTAAAAGAGGAATTGAAGACAGCTACTAATATTGGAAATTTTCTAGAAATATCCAAAAAACATGGATATGAGATAGATCCTACCAAATTGGAATATATGAACTTGTTTTTTGAACAAGAAATTGAATCTATGTCAAGACTTACTCGTGTTATGAATATTATAGGACATGAAAAATTTGAACCTGATGCGGCTAAAGAATTAGCTAGATCAATAAGACTCATGCAAAACTGGATTGACTTAACTTCTCACTTATTACCAAAGCCAGAATATTCACTTCCAAGACGACAAATTGAACTTCCTAGCCGAATTGGTCAACATTTAGACCTGCCAACTAAGGCACTTCTTAGAAATATAGGAGTTGTGTTTTTGGGTGATTTAAACTTTAATTTTGATGAGGATACCCTTAAAAAGTGGCTGGCTTATTTATTATTATTTGTGGCAGCTATTTCTTTGACTTCTGGTGATTTCTTAACTGCAACATTAGCTGGTATCGCTGGTATATGTTTGCTCAACAATTGGTAAAATAAATTTAGGATTGGGGATTACAGCACTTCCCGGTGTTATAAGGTACAAGAACCCCACCCCCAACCCCCTCCAATATCAAAAATTTATCCTTTTCTTCCCCCCGCAGCGGGGGGATTGAGGGGGGTGCGAGGAGGGGGCTTAAGATGTACCTTATAAGAGCGGAAACCCCTGTAAGAAGTAGTGATTAAAATTATTTACGATAAAGCCCAATTTCTAAATTTTTCCATTTTATCTTCTTTAACAGCTTCTAAAGCAATATTGGCATCAATTACCATTTCTCGGAAATAAAATTCCAAAGGCATAATTTCATCATCACTAGAAGTCTGAAATATTTTATATACAATAGCATACAACAAAGAATGACAATACTCTCGACAACGTTTTGCATAGTAATCTAATAGCTTACTTTTGGTATTACCATAATGCACCAGCATATTACGAATACGATAAATGTTATAAACATCATCTTTGAGGTTAATAATTTTTCTAGCTAAATATTTTTGACAATCATCCTTATTGTACAGAATTTTGTAAAGTTCATTATTAATAGGTAAATAGTCTTGCAAATTTTCCTGTATAGACTCAGATACTCTCAAAGTATAGAATGTTGAAGTTTTATTTAAACTGTTTCTAACTTGTGCTACTTGACTATATAAATCAAATTTTAATTCACTCAAAACAAGAAGTAATTGTACTGTTTTAATTTCATCTCCTCCAAGCCATAAATTTATCATTTCATTCAAAGTTATTCCTTTCAAAACATCTTGATCTATTTTCAGAAATTGTTTAGAAAGTATTTTAGAATCTTCAGAAAATTTTTCTACAGCAAACCATGAATTTAATATTTCTTGAGAGCTTTCTGGTGCTTCTATCGCCTGTCTATAGGAATCAATAGAAGACAACCATTTTGCTACAGTTGGATGACATCTATTTTCATCAGATATCCAACGCCCCAGCTTTTCCCGGTAATTATTTTGTGATGTAACAGCCA
>Ga0315905_10003224_pt1 | contig 16876 bp, 22 predicted proteins | sample LakEriMetagenome_5_FD_203522 | JGI IMG/M metagenome (GOLD analysis project Ga0315905, IMG submission 203522) | Freshwater fungal communities from buoy surface, Lake Erie, Ohio, United States - Buoy 4 MA121 | ecosystem: Environmental > Aquatic > Freshwater > Lake | place: USA: Lake Erie, Ohio... | reverse complement strand
GGGCCGGGGGGGCCCGGCCCCACACCCCCGCCCGGGCGGCCCCCCCCGGCCGGGGGGGGGCGGGGCCCCCCCCCCCCCCCCCCCCCCCAGCCGCCTGCCTTGGCACGCCAGGTCGCTGAACCGCTGGAGTGCGCGCAGCAGGCATCTGTGCTACTACCTGCGCAGTTTGACAGGGGGTGGGGGGCATGCAGGCAGCAGCAGCCACGCCCAGATGCAGGCGGCTCCGTCATTTACAGCTGCTCGGCGTGAGCTGCAGCCGCTCGTACTCGATCAGGAAACCCTCCTCCTGATGCGCCTCCTGCCACAGGAATGCAATGCGGCCATCAGACAGCTGCCACAGCCTGCCTGGGACCCATTCAGGGTGCTGAAAGCCGTCCCCCGCGACCCTGCCCACCCCAGTGTGGACTGCCGCAACATGTGGCTGGCCCCGCGCGCCGGTCGCGCTGCTGCTGCTGCTGCTGCTTGGCCCATCCCCGCCGCCGGCACCCGCTGCGGCAGGCCCGGCCGGGAGGTGCTGCATCTGCTGTTCCAGCTGCTGGACGAGCTGCTCAGCCACCAGGGGGCCCATCTGCTGCTGCTCCAGCTGCGCGGCTGCCACCATGTGGGCCACCTGCTCCCACAGCTGGACGGCAGCCAGCGCAGCGGCCGACAGCGAGGGCAGCCGATCCACCAGCTGCACCTCACTCTCCGGCCAGGGCTGTGGCAAGGTGGCCGCGTCTGCTTGCCAGCTGACCTCGCCTGCAGGCACGTTGACGTCCCCTGCACCGCAGGTGCAGGATCCAGCAACCGGGTTCAGCACCCGCCGGGCTGCAGGGGCCGCCAGGCATCACAGGCAGCGCGGGAACCTTGCGCCACCCACAAATCAGGCAGCGCACCACGCAGGCCATTGCCCCCCACCTGTCAGCTTGGTGGCTCGCAGACGTGCAGTGCTGCCGCTGAAGTCGTAGCTGACCTGGAGCAGCTCCAAGCCGTGCGGCCCTGGGGACAAGTCGGGCGGGCGGGACGCACAGGTGACAGAATGAGCATGAGGTGCGGTGCACGGCCCCAGCCAGGCGCGTGTGAGAGCTGTGTGCGCCCTGCCGCAGGCGGCTCTGGCAGCCCCAGGGCTAGGCGGCTGGCTGTGCAATGCGAAAGCGGATTGCACGTGCAAGTGAGCCGCCGTGCACCAGCTCACCATACAGGCCCTTCCACAGCCCTGCCAGCGGGTGCTGCGGGTTGGGCACGGGCACCTTGATTCTCACAAAGTGGTGTACCTTGACATGGCCCGCAGACCCGCTGCTGGCGCGTTTGTTCTTGCGCCCGCGAGCCTGCGAGGGGTTGCAGAGCCGTGCAGGTGTACAAGCGACCAGGTGCCAGCACGTCGCGCGCGTCGGCGCCCCGCGCTCCAGGTGACGCAAGGCGCGCTGACGCCTGCAGTCCAGCGGAGGCACTGCCCGCTGCGCGTACCTCGACGTTCCCCTGCATGAAGGCCTCGTACGCGCTGGCAAAGTGGCCGCCCGGCGGGCTGCTGCCCAGTGATGAGGCCGCCGCATCTGACTGCGAGGACGTGCTGCGGGCAGGGCTGCTGCGCAGCTCCCGGAGCAGGCAGTGCGTGCCGTCCACGACTTCCGCAGACCAGCTGGGCTGCCCGGGGCCCAGGTGGCAGAACACCCTGCGGGGGCAGGCGGGCAGTGCAGCCCGTCTGACCTCCAGAGGACCTGGGCCCAGCTGCAGGCTGCTGCATGTCCCCAGCAGTGCAGGTTCCCGTGCTGCTGGGTGCTGCCGGGTGTCACCTGGTGCGCACAGTCAGCGTAGAGCCCGGCTGGTGGTTCAGCTGCACCACGTCGACGCCACGTGGCGCCCAGCGAAAGTGGTACACCCCTCCCTGAGGGCCCGCATCCTGGTCCCGCCACAGCCCGATGTACGCTGCATGCTGCACGAGCACTGGGTACAGCTGCCTGCAGGCAGAGGTTGCGCGAGACGCGGGGTTTGACGTGTCTGATGACCCGGTGCATGGGCTGCGATTCGAGCGAAGAAGCACCTGTACGTCGCAGGCTTGCCGCGCACACCGCCAACGCCATTGCCAGGACGGTCCAGCCAGCTGTCCAAGCATGTGTGCTGCGCGAATTCGTCCAGGGCGGGGTGGGTTCGCCAGAGGGGCTCAGAGAAGCAGCCTGCGAGCTGCTGGCAGCTAGCGCCGAGGCTGACGATGTCCCGTGGGCTCAGCAGCCGACATATGTTGGCAATCACGTCGCTCTGCAGGGCGAGGAGGCCGTCAAAGGCGGGCTCAGGAAGCGGATCTTCGGCGCTGGACGCCATTTCAGCCACAGCGTGCTCAAGAATGGTTGTTACAGCAACCAGGTGTGCACCGGCCGGTCAGCAGACACGCACCTGTACCCCCTCGGCTCCCAGTCTGGATCCGGCGCTGGGCACCACGCCAGGGGGGAGGAGGACCACGGGCAGCCCGCCGGTCACCTAGGAAGCAGCGCCTTCAGCAACGGGCCATCAGGTGCGCAGACAATAAGCAGTTTGCAGGCAATTACATTGACGCCGCCAGCCACAGCCAGCACCGTGGCCTGAGCGCAGCACAGCGGGGCGCTGCTGCGATCGCTCTGCCCTTCCCGCCTCCCGCCTCCCGGCCTCAGGATGGGAGTTCATAGGTCTGGAAGCGGAAAAAGTACAGGCGCAGCGCCAGCCCCACACCCGCGTGCACCCCAAGCAGAATGAGGAGCAGCATGATGGCACGTGCTGGGGCCACCTCGTAGATCGTGGGCTTGAGGTTGGCCACGATGAACAGCCCGCTGATGGCAGTGGCAATCATGACCGACAGCCAGCGCACGAGGCTCAGGGGCACCACGCACAGGAAGCACACGGGAATGAATATGGTGAGGCTGTAGCCGTAGATGCACCACACGCTGATCAGCTTCATCTGCCCGTTGAACCAGCGCAGGGCCAGCCACAGGCCCATGCCAAACACAAACACGTAGCCGTAGAACAGCGCCGCGCTCGTTCCCAGCTTCGTGTAGTCCGTGTACCACTGCTGCGTCGCAGGGCTGGTGCCGCTGGCGTCCGTGCTGTTGCTGGTGGTGTTGCCTGCGCCTGGGTCTGGCAGCGGCAGGGCGGAGCCCTCGGCCAGGCGCCAGGCGATGAAGTCAGCGTAGTTGCCTGCCACTGCCGTCACAAAGATCAGCGTGGTTGCGATCCAGAAGGGGCCGTACATGTCCTGCAGTTGCAGCAGCATGCACACCGCTGCATCATGGGCGGTGGTGCCGCGCCGCCGCCTGCTCGCCCATGCTGCATGGGGCGTTGCGCGCCCACTGCACAGCCGCTGCGCACGCGCTGCCGCTTGAACCGGCTGCTTGCGGCATGTGCAGCCTGCCACTGCCACCCACCGGGTTGCTCTGCGTGACCTCCATGAAGTCGCGACGGAACGGCCCCAGAAATGAAGCCGTCACGCGCCAAACCACGTCCTGCGGCAGCAAACCCCTTTCGGTTCAGCGAGCGCCCTGAGCAGGCGCGGGACAGGTGCAAGGGGCAGCTCACCCTGCTCCCCTTGCTGGCACTCATCACACAAGCCGCCTTTGCTCATGCGGGCCAGCCATCCACCTTTGTGTCCACGTCGAAATAGGGGCGGTAGCGCCGCGGGTTCCAAAACGCGTGACTGGTGGGGTCATCTGCTGCGGGTGCTGCGTGGGTGCTGCCAGCAGGGGAGCTGCCAGGCAGCAGCGAAGCCGTCGCCCGCGCCGGCGATCCTGCACCCGTGCGTGGCACACCGTCACCTGGTGGAGTGATGCTGTTTCAGGGGTGCCGAGGCGGGGCGGGGCAGCGTCTGACATGCACGCAGGCGCGGCGCCCGCATCGAACGCCATGCGCCGGGATCACCTTGCCCTATTCTGCCCTCCGTGCTGGTTGCTGCCAGGTTGGACTCTGTTGGCGCAAGCAAGGTTCAGTTTGCGGTTATTTGTGGTGGGGGCGGGGCTGGGCAGCGTGCTGTGGACTGGGTGGTTGCTCACCTGCAAACTGTATCGCGGGCGCTGGCGCCAGGGGGGCCGCTGCCGGCAGGCGCGGTGCCGTACCATTCACTGGCGCCGCAGCTGGTACTATGGCCGGCACGCTGGCGTGGGCGGGGGGCGCGTAGGATGCGTAGGACGGCACATCCTCGTCCACCAGGCTGAAGGGGTTCGAGTTGTTGTTGAAGGTGACCTTGTCGCCCATGTTGACGTTGTGCGTGACCGGGGGCCGGGCGCAGTTTTTGCATGGCGCGGTCAGGGCAGCGGCAGGGCGCCTGTTGACCCGGCGGCGCCGCAGGCTCACTGCGCGGCACCAGGGCCGCCCCAGCCAGCCTCTGCACCCTGCCACATGCGCTCCGCTGGTGCATGCTGATGTTACAAGCACCCAGGACCCCATGTCTGGCAGCGCGGCGCAGACGCCTGGGCGGGGGTGGCTGTCCCCCGGGCGTCGCTTTGGGGCACGCCGGCCGGGTCGGTCGCAGCAGCCAGCGGGCGGCAGGGCGGGTCAAGCCGGGCGCTGCGGTGCTGCGGAAGCCCGGTGCACGTGGCGCAAGGCAGGCCTCTGCCCGCCAGCGATTTGCTGCAGCAGGAGAGTGCGGGAGTCTTGGACCACTGGCGCCGGGCCAGTGTTGGCGCCCTCGCCAAACTGGGGCATCGACGACACACCGCCCCCGGGCGGCTGCGGCAGCGGCAGCATGGATGGCCTGTGCACGTGGCGCAGGCCACCCTTGTTTGCTGACCGAATGGAGCTCAGCACGGCTGCCCGCCCCTCCAATTCAGCTGCTTGGGCGCCAGAACCATGCATTCCCAGCTGCTGGGGCTCTGGCAATGCCCTGGGCAGCGGTCGTGTAGGCAACGGCGGCGGTGCTGGCGGTGGTGGGGGGATGCGGCCCTGGCCAGCACCAGGCCGCCCCACTGCTCCGTGGCCACCAGCTGCAGATGATGGTGGCAGGTTGTCCAGAATGGACGGCGCCTTCAGTGCTTGCGGGTCCGCAAGCCGCACAGACTGGCTGCTGCTGGCGCTGGCCGCACCGTCGTCCTGGGCCCCTGGGGCAGGGGCAGCTCCAACATACTGCTGCATGATGGATGGACGCTGGATGATTGACCTCTCGGCCGCATGGCCCACGCTGCTGCTGGAGCTGCGGCGCTGCATCCTAACAGCACCGCTGACTGCAGCTGGCTCTGCGGCATTCAGCCATCCCATCACGCTGTGAACGGACTGGCGCAGCTGCTGATCATTCTTTTCTGCCAGCTGCGCCCCGATCAGACTCGCTGCAAGTGCGCTGCTGCCCGTGCCAGCTGCCTGCCGGCTGAGGGAGCCGCTGGCCCTGGCCTTCGTTGGCGTCTGAGGGTCACGGCGGCCATCCGGGCCGGGGACCGGCGCATCAGGCTGGCTGCTGGCATAGCTGACGCCGCTGAGACGCCTCTCCACGACCCTGGCCTGAGAAGCGGCGATCAGCGACGCCTGCTCTGCCGCGACCAGCTGCATGTGTGACAGCCGCACCATGGCAGGCACATTCTGCTGCTGCATTGCCTCCAATTGGCTGTGGGCTGTCTCCATGTGCGGCTGGTGCACGCCAACAGCCATGGAGGGCCGTGCCGTGAGCAGCTGCTGCGAAGCCCCCCCAGCCTCGGCGATGGGCTGCAGCGCTGACCCCCCCTGGTCTGGATGGAATGAGCGCCTTGCCGCAAAGCTTGCGGTGCTGGGTACCAGCGGCACCTGTGCTGACGCTGCTCGCTGCCTCAACTGCATGTCTATGGACAGGGCTGCGCTGCACGTCCTGCTGCCAGCTGCAGGCGGCAGCGCTGCTGGGAGCGGCGGCACAGTGCTGCCGGCAGCATGACCAGTCAGCAGCGAATCGTCCTGTGATGGCTGTGGCAGCGTGGACACTGCAGGCTGCTGCTCCAGCTGCACCTGCTGCTGGCGGTGCCGCTGAAAGAAGCTGGCGCGTAGGCGCTCAGATTCAGCATCCAAATGTGGAAGGCCTACACGGCTTGGCTTGCTGGAAGCTGTGCTGAGAGCTGACAGCCTGGCCTCTTTTGAGCTCCTGACAGCAGGCATGGCTTGCATGCTAGCAAAGCTGATGCGGTCCATTTGTGATGACACGCGCCGCTGGACTGCTGAGGGTGAGTCAGCAAAGGCGCTGACACGGATGGACGGCGGGCTGGGGTCAGCGCCAGTGCTGGAGAGCCGCTGCTGCCCAAACACCAGCTGCGTCGGCTGACTACCATATGCATGGGTGTCAGGCCCTGGCAGCTGCTGCAGCTGCAGGCGCTCCCCAGGCGCTAGGCTTGCTGTCATGGGCAGCTGGCGTGAAGCTTCATCTGATGGACAGGACGCACGCTGCAGCTCCGATGGCTGCGGCCTTGCAGCCAGCTGCTGGTGCAGCAGCAGCTGCGGCTGTGGTGGAATGGCATTGCTCTGGTACGCCCGGACCATGCTCTTCACCGACCGTGCCTGGCCAGTCCCTACCAGGGGCGACGGCAGCTGTCTGAGTGGGCTGCCTTCAGCCCCGGCCATGGCGGCGCTCTCGTCCAAAGCCGCCTGCAGTGCGGCGGCTCTGGAAAGCTGCTCCTGATCCTGCTGCACTTCTGCCAGCTGTTGCAGCAGCCCTGCAGCTGTAGCATTCACTTCGTCCAATGCAGCATCAATCTGCATCGCCTGACAGCTCCGCCGCCAATCAGGGCGGCCTGGCTGCGCTGGCTGCTCCGGCTGAAGTTGCGACTGCATCACAACTTGCTGAGGAGCCCAGGATGCTGGCTGCTCATCAGGTGTGGACAGACATGACGGGAAGCTGCGTACAGCTGATGGGCTCAAGCTGCTGCGGACACGGCCATGCATGCCAGAGCTGCTGCTAGCAGCGCTGTTCGCAGCCTGCAGTGTGACGAGCTGATCAGACTCGGCTGGCCAGTCTGTTGGAAGCCCATCATCGGCCCAGCCGCCGTAGCAGCCGTGCAGCAGGTAGTGCTGCTGTTGAGTCTGCGGCATGCTGCCAGCACTTTCGAAGACGCTGCCCGTGTGTGTGCCGGCCGCACTCAGCCTCTGCGCTGGCAGCTGTTCTGTGAAAGCGTGGCTGTAGCTGGCACTGTCAGCAAAGTGCACGTGCCGCTCATTGGAAGCTGGACCAGCATTGCTGATGCGCCCTGCTGTCGGCACGGCCATGGATGGTCTGCTGGTGCTGGCAGGCATGCCTGCCGCGAGCCGCCCGCACAGCATGTCAGAGTCATTGCTGACAGTGCTGACCTCATCTGGCGCTGGCGGCGCCAGTGCATCATCATTGTCACCCTCAGGCAGACTGGAGCTGGTCAATCCACAGCACATCCTGTCAGGCGTTTGGAAAGTTGCAGGGAGATCAGGGCACAGCAGCTGTGCTGTTGCACAGCAATGCCATCGCACCGCCAACTGCAGGGCTGCTCGTTGCGCCGCGCTGGGGTGCGCCGGGACCCCGCCCTTACAAGCCGACACATACAGCAGGGGTAAGCACATAGCAATGCGCTGCATTGGACATCATAACGCACGCACCTCCAGAGCTGTGGAAGGCTGGCGCGTGATGGATCAGCGCCGCGACCTTGCCACTTGCTCTGCCCAGCAGGGGCGGCACTGCCATAGCCACTGCCGCTGCTGGCAGCAGCTGTGAACGCAATCAGCTGCTGCGCGCCATTCTCTGTCAGCCAGACGTCGCCTGCTGACGCCAGGTAGCTGGTAGCTGGCAGCTGGTCCTCCTGCAAGGCAGTGCGTGGCAATGCATCAACCAGGTGGCAACAGCTGTGTCCGGCTGGGCGGCTGTGCCGTCATGCATTCAAAGCAAGAAGATGCATCACCTGCATCTCATCCCCGACCCCTGGGCAAGCCAGCAGCGGGTGCGAGTGCTGTGCTGCTACCTGTTGGTATTGTTGATCAGCCCCAGCGCTTGGCGCGGCCAGGAAAGCTGATGCACCAGCTGACCGGCGTTGGCTAGGGGAAGTCACTGGCCATCGCTTTGCGGTGTGCGAGATGACGTCCAGCCAGAGGCCCTGCAGTGGGACGTGGGACACACGTGTCACTGACTGCAGTTTGTAGCAGTGATGCCATCACTGAGTGCTAGCATCATTATCTGAGCTTCCTCACAGCCAGGCTTGCCTGGACAAGCTGCTGTGTGCAGCTCGCTGTGACTTTGCAGGCCTGCTGGCGTACACTCGCGCGCACAAGCTCACCTGCAGCTGCACGTTGCTGGCAGCCAGCAGGCACTCCGTCTGACCGGTGTGCCTGGCAGCCACATCAGGGTCCAGCCTGACATGCAGCAGGTTGCGGGGCTGGCCGCTGGGAGAGATGTCGTGGATTGCTCGGACAGCAGCTCGCTCCAAGGGTATCAGCCCAATGGGGCGGGCTGACTCCTTGGCACTGAAGTAGAACAGGTAGGAGCCCTGTCGGCGAAGGGGGAGGTTGCGTCGTGTGAAATTACAACACAATGCACGGCCTTCGCTGTCCGCATGCACGAGTTGAGTCATTGATCACATGCACGCAGCAGCATTCTCTTTGGCTGCGGCAGGCGTGTCGGGCACGAATGCCGGGCGAGCCCCCCCCAGGTGAAAGCCCGGCTGCCAGGCTGCATACACACCTTCAAAGCAAAATAGCGTGTGCGCCAGCGACAGTCCCTTCCTGCAGCACCAGGTTGTGGTAGAATGGGCTGTGAGTCAGCGCGGAGGACCTGCTGGGCCGCCCTCTGGGCAGCTCCATGTAGTCACATGCATGCCCCCCGCCCCGGTGTCCCCGCCCGCTTCAGGTGGGGGGGGGGGTTTAGGTGTGGCGGGGGGGGGGGGGGGGGGGGGGGGGGGGGGGCGGGGGGGGGGGGGGGATAATGCAAGGCCCCGGCGCAGCAGGGGTGCGAACATGCCCAAGTGAGCCTCACCCAGCTTGTCCAAGTGGCCACACATGTCCGCGGGGCTCCAGAGTGCCTGCATGCATGCATGCGTGCGGAGAGTGATTGAACCCACATACCGGCGGTCAGAGCCGTCATGACAGCAACCTCCCGCCGACCCCGGTGCAGCTAGCAGCAGCTGACCTTGCTGTTCATGATGATAGCTCTGCGTGCAGCCGCCGTGTGCACGGTCGTTCAGTGGTGCATGCAGGCTTGGCTTTGGGCGTCACGCCACGTGGCGAGCAAAAAGTCCGAGGGGGGGTTGACCCAGCTCTGGGTGGCAGGTTGGAGTGCGCGGGGACCGCGGTGGACTCTCAACAAGCCACCAGTCGAAGCAATGATGAGAACAAGGGTCGCGCGACGCTGTGGCTGTCTTGCGGGGCGGGGGGCATGCGAAGGGACGTGAAGCTTTCCCCCCAAGCAGCTGGCGTCTGGCTGCCCCGGGCGTCACGTGCAGAAGGATGCAGCGCAACCACCGTCTATTGACAGCACTTCGCCTGGCGCCTGCGTCGCGAGCCTGCGTGCATGGAGCGCAATCCGCCGCCCTGCGCTGCCCGTAGTGGCAGGTTCGGCAGTATGAACCGCAGCACACGATTCATGAAGAGTCTTGTAGGTTGCAAGCTGGTCAGACAGCGCAGCTGCAGCCTGGCAGAGCGCCGCGCAGCCCTGACCACGCCAGCAGCTGCCGCCAGGGTGATCCTGGGCATTGAGAGCAGTTGTGATGACACAGCAGTCGGTATTGTGACCAGCGATGGCCGTGTGCTGGGCGAGGCCATCGCTGGTCAAGCGGAGGTGCACGCGCCCTGGGGTGGCGTGGTGCCCAGCCTGGCCCAGGAGGCGCACCGGGCAGCCATTGACCGCGTGGTCAGCCAGGCGCTGGCGCAGGCGCAGCTGCAGCTGCACGACATGGACGCCATAGCCGTCACTGTGGGCCCAGGGCTGAGCCTGTGCCTGGACGTGGGGGTGCGCAAGGCGCGCGCCCTCAGCCGCGCGGCCGGCCTGCCGCTCATCCCCGTGCATCACATGGAGGCGCATGCGCTGGTGGCGCGCATGGCTGCCACCCCCCAGCAGCTGCCGTTCCCCTTCCTGTGCCTGCTCGTGTCCGGCGGACACAATCTGCTGGTGCTGGTGCGAGGGGTTGGCGACTACCTGCAGCTGGGCACCACCGTCGACGATGCCATAGGTGAGCTGCCGCCGAGCCACCAGCGCGGCCCCGGCTCAGCAGGCACCATGCGCGCAGGCAGAGATCAGCTGCGCCTGTACACAGTGTGGCTCTTGACTCTGACATGCAAGGGCTGGGCAGGCTGCTTGGAGTGGTATGGCATCACACGCGGCAGGCGCGCATGCAGCAGCCATCTTTCCAGCCTGGTGTCCTCACCTGCAGGGGAGGCGTATGACAAGGTGGCGCGCATGCTGGGGCTGGAGCTCCGTCCACATGGTGGTGCAGCTTTGGAAGCATTGGCCAAAGCCGGTAAGCTGACCGCCTGCTCAGCCAGGCCCCCCCGAGGAGGGCCGCTGCAAGCCAGGGCTCACCACCCTGCGCTGTCTGCACCCACCAGGCAGTTGCTGGGTCCTGGAGCTGGCGGCAGCCATGGCAGGGGCTGCGCTCTGCATGGCTGCTTGGCTTCACCTGTGTCCCGGCTGTGCGTGCTGCAGGTGACCCAGAGCGCTTTCAGTTTGCAGTGCCAATGGTTCGCAAGCCCGACTGCAACTTCTCGTATGCTGGCCTGAAGACCAGTGTGCGCATGGCCATTGAGCGAGAGCTGGGGCCAGTGCAGCAGCAAGACCTGCGGACGGATGGCGGCAGCCACTCCTCTGGTGAGGCAGCGGCAGTGCTTGCCAAGCACGTGCATGCCGATGGCTGGGGCACAGCCCATTGTTGCTGGTGCGGGCTCCGCAGCTGCAGCGTGGGCGCGTCACCCTGCAGTAGCAGCAGCAGTCTCCCACCCACCCGTTTTCCAACCCTGCACACTTGCAGATCAAAACCAAGTGCGCGCAGACATTGCTGCATCTTTCCAGGCAGTGGCAGTGCGGCACCTGGTGCAACGCGTGAAGCGTGGCATCAGTTGGGCACGTGAAGAGGCCCCCAGCATCAGCCAGCTGGTGGTGGCAGGTGGCGTTGCCAGCAACCTGCACGTGCGTGCGCAGCTCCAGGCAGCGGCTGAGGAGGCGGGCATGCAGCTGCGGGTCCCCTCACCAAAGTATTGCACGGACAATGGTGTGATGGTGGCCTGGGCCGGGCACGAGCGTGCCACCCTAGGTTTGGTGCAGGCACCAGCAGAGCCCCTTCCAGCTGGCTTGGAGGCCAGCAGCGAGTGGATTGAGCTGCGACCGCGCTGGCCGCTGACCTCCGACAAACACAGCCGGGCCAGCACACAGCAGCTGCTCAGCATGAAGTCAGCTAGCAAGATGGCGCCAAGCCTGACAGACATGACTGCAGCAGAGGTGCAGCTCAAGCAGGGCAGCACCAGCAGCGGTGTCTTACTGTAACGATGGCACTGACTGAGCTTACAGTGGTTGGCACCACATGCACCCATCTGACACCCAGCAGTTGCAGCTCATGCCATGGATGCCACATGCGGGCTCAACTCGCGTCACACGCCTGCTTGCGGTGCATGCAGCGTAGCTGCTCCTGCAGTTGCGGGTCTTGCAGCCGCTGCCCTGTCGATTGCCAAGCGCAGCCTCCTGAAGCCCTCGTCCATCTGCTGCCCTGACAGCCCCGCAAACGACACCCTGAAGTATGGGCAGTCAGGCTTTTGCTGCCCGTCTGCAATCAGTGCGTGCTGTGCGCTGAAGAAGCGACCCAACACACAGGCTACGCCGAGTTGCAGGGCGTGCTCATTCATCAGGTCTGCGTCCGGCATGCATTTCAGCTCAAACCACAGGAACATGCCAGATGCGGTCGCATGCCAGGAGCAAACCCCAGCCAGGTGCTCCTGCGCTGCCGCCTCAGCGGCTGCTGCTTTCACTGCGTAGTGGCGCTGCACGCTCCTCAGGAAGCCGTCAAAGCCGTGCCTGTGGGCAACCAGGGGAAGTGAAGTCATGCACAGTACAGTACAGTGTATGTGCACACCACCCGTCACGCCTGGACCGAGCAGGGCTGCAGCCACGCGCCCACCTGCCCCAGTGGCCCAGCATGGACATGACTGCCACTTGTGAAAAGCTGCATGGGCCCACAGAAGCTGCACTGACCGCCAGCTCCAGTTTTGCCGTCACCTCGGGGGGTGCAGTCACCCATCCCAGCCGGTAGCCAGGGCCGAGCAGCTGCAGCACCCGGATTGGCAGGTGTGAAGCACAACACAAAGCAGTGACAGCCCGCAGCGCTGTGTCTGTCAGTGTTAAAGTGGCACCAGCCGCACATGCAGCTGCAGGCAAATGCAGTGCACTGCAGGCAGCACTGTCACATGCACGGCTCCTGCTGACAGGCAGTCACGCACTGACACCTTGAACAAGCAGGACAGCACACCTTGGCAAACGTGTCGATGCGGATGACACGACCATCACGATCCAGTGACAGCATGTGCGGTGGCAGATCAAGCCCTGGCACGTTGTCAGGGCCGTCTGGGTATTGCAGCCTGCAGGGCAGATCCAAGCGTACAACGTGGGACACAGGCAGCGGACATGAAAGCAGCCTTGTGCACAGCTGTTTGGCACCAGCAGACCCGACACAGCTGTCCACGTCCACACCGGGAGGACGAGGGTGTTGCTCACCAGTAGTACGCGTCATCTTCAATGATGACGATGTCGTGCGCTGAGCAGACCTGGTACAAGGCCGCCAAGCGCTCGGGTGATGCATACGATCCTGCAGAGAAAAGGAGATCACCATGACCCTGGATGAGCAACCTGCTCCATGCCAGCAGGGATTGTCCGTGCTGACGCGCTGCACGCCCGCATGTGCATGGCCCTGGGACGTGTGCTGCTTGCCCCCAGCGGAATCAGGGTCACCTGTGGGATTCTGCCCGCATGGGATGAGATACAGCACGCGAGGCATGGCTTTGCCTCCTTGGCGTCGCTGGTCAAGCACCTGTTGCAGTGCCTCTGGCCGCATCCCCTGCTCATCCATTGGCACGCTGACAGGCTCGTACCTGCACAGCCACAACCACGCGCTGAGCACGCTGCGCCTCATTGCTTCAGCACATGTACAGCCATGGCGCTCAGCATTGGCAGCACTGCAGCCACTGTCACTGAAGCTTTCCCCGTATGGTAGGCAGGCAGCGTCGCTCACCCGCGCGGTATCATGCACGCATCCAGCATGTGGGCATAGGTGTACTCCTCCAGCAGGATCGCATCGCCTGCGGGGCAGCCAGCAAGCCAGCCTTGCCCTCCTTGTGCACCGAGCGAGCTGCAGGCAGGCGCCAAGCCTGGGCCGCCAGCGTGCAGCCAATGCGCACCTGAGTTCAGGAGGAGTCCCAGCACTGCCTCTATGCCGGCTGTCGCTCCACTGACCATCACCACCTCCACCTCTTGCAGCGGCTTGTGCAGCTCGGTGGTCGTTTTGCGCGCCCATGCTACCAGCGGCAAATACCCCTGTGAAACGTGGCGACAGGGTGAGCGACTGGCTGGCTGGCTGCAGTCATCGAGCCATGCACTCACAGCACGCGCTCAGGGTACGCAACAATACCAAGCATCACTCAGAGGCATGCTGCGTGTCTCAGACGGCACACATGGCGGTGCACCTTGAGATTGAGGTTGTACTGCTGAGCATCCGCTGCCGCCTGCCCTGAGATGGGGGCGGGCGTGCTGCCATCTGCCAGCTGCAGCGCCACGCCTGCCACTGGGAACGATGAGCTAGGAGGCAAGCCTCCATGCATGCCAATAACGTCTGGCATGACACCGAAGCGATTCATGACGGACTGCAGCCGGACGGGGCGCCTGCGCCTGCCCTCCGCAGACCATTTTGACTCCCATTCAACGGGCTGCATGGATTGCGATCGCTGCGAGTCGCCAGCCAGGCACGCACCGCCTGCTGCAGTGGGGGCCGAGGCCGCTAGCTGATGCAATGGCTACGTGTTGCACGCTGCCAGGCCGGGCCTGCGTCGCCGGCGAAGAAGCACGTCGATCTGCCGGCGCTGGGGCAGGTGTGTCGCGTGCAAAAGTGTTGCACACAAGCTGGGGATGTGGGTCGTGCAGGAGGGCAGCCTGTCGCTGGTAGGCACCTTCCCAGGAGACCTTCCTGCCGGTCAGCAACCCTCGCCGCTAGGGCAGCGATCGACGGCAGGCGCACCGCATGCCTCACCACCTTTACATGATGGTGTCATGCTCGGAGCATGTGGATCTGGTCTTGCACTCCACGCACACGCGACAGCAGGGAGGCCAGCTCGCCTGCCATGACGCCAGCATGCTGCTGCAAGCTGACGATGTCCTCTGCCTGCGCTGCAGGGGCGCCCGCCCTGGCTGCAGCCAGCAGAGCGTCACTAGCCACTGCCAGGTCCTTGACTGCCTGCGCATGCAAGCGTTGCATGGTGAGTGCCGGGCAACGTCTCACCGGTGGGCAGAGCAGTGTGCCCGCCACTGCGCATGGATGCAACCCGCACGCCCGCGTCCCGCACCTGCACCGCACTGCTGATGCCGCTCCTCGTGCCGTCAAGCAGCGGCGCTAGGCGCTCTACCAGGGGGGCAAGGCCTGCGGCGGGGTCACTGCGCTGATTCCAGGAGCCCAGTGCATCATCTATGCCGGGGGCCAGGATGAGCTGGCCGGCTGCGGCCGCAAGGCAAGCCCCGTCTTGCTCCAGCAGCCAGGCCCCTGATGTCTGGTAAGCTGCCACTGCCTGCACCGCGGCCAGCAGGGGGGATGACGTGCCAGGAGGCGGCGTGGTGCATCCTGGCTGACGGCTGCGCCAACGGGGGCGCAGCCGCTGCAGCTGCAACGCTGCCGAACTGATGCGGTGACCGCTGCAGGCAGTGCAGCTGTAGCACCGCGACTGCCTGCTGCACGCACCTGCGCGTCAGGCTCGTGCTTCATGTGCGAAGTGAAGGCCTGCCAGAACTCCGGCTGTGCGCCGCTGCCATCCGGCAGCAGGCAACTGTCAGGTATCAGGCGCAGAACCTGCTGGTTGCCATCCTCAGGCGACTGGCACCGCAAGAAGCGCACCAGGGACTGCATGGCCGCATGCCTCACAGCCCAGCTGGGGCGTTGCAGCAAGACAGAGAACATTGCCTGCACAAGTCAAGGGCATTGGTTTGCACAGGCACGCCACAAGGTGCGCAGCCTGCGGCTGCAGATTCACGGCAGCTCAACACGGCACGTGTGGTCGCCTCTCTCCGCACATGCATGCCGCATGCCTCACCAATGGTGCGCGGGGCAGGCCGCCCATGTGCCCCAGCAACAATGCCGTGCTCCAATCGCTCGCAGCCGGTTGCATTGCAGGCTCCAGCAAACCCGCCACCGCCTCCAGGACGTGCTCCGGCAATGATAAGCTGATGCTGAGGGCGTGCAGAGCTGCAAACTGTAGCTGCTGCCCCGCTGAGGCGTTGGCAGCTGTCGGTGACGGTGACAGCAGCCGGCTGGCTGCTGTGAGGGAGCAGGCAGCAAGGTCTGCATAGCAAGCTTGAGGGCCTCCTGCGCAAGCAGTCGATGCGAGTCATTGTTACTGCCAGGCGTTGCAGTGGTGCAAAGTCGGGTCAGCAAAGCGAGGCACCAGGCTGCACACGAGCACCAGGCCAGGGTGCAGCACACCTGAGTCATCCAGCTGGCATTGTATTGCAGCCATGCCCTGCAGCAGCCAGCCCAGCTGGTTTGCTGCATGCTGCTGCTCCACCTGGCTGAGGCGGTCGTCCAGCAGGCACGCCAATGCCTGCATGACCCGAGCAGGCGGGCGTTGAGGTGTGCCGTCTGTGCCGTGGGCGGGCAATTGGGGTCAAAGCATGGCCGCACAGCGCGACTCGCTGGCAAACGTGGGGGCAGCGAACACCCCCCCCCCTCGCCCCCCCGCGGCCGCCCTCACCTCTTGAGCATGTGCATGCATAGCCTGCACCTGGTAGCTGGCTTCATGGGCAGGTATCGCAGCAGGTGCTGCCAGCAGAGCAGCTCGCCAGACCAGGCTTGCTGCTGCGGCTGAGCATGCGTCCCCAGTGTCAGAGTGGTCGTACAGCAGTTCTGGGATCAGGGTGGCCAGCAGATCAGGAGGATGCACCTGCGATGGCAGCGCCCAAGGTGGCCAGCGGCACATAGTCAGGGCCGAGGGGTGGCATACCTGTGCGTGAATGCGACTCTCAGCGGCAAAGGCATGGGAGCGATGCATCGTAGCTCAGCCCACCTGCAGGAAGCAGGCGACCACTTGCACCACGGCCTCTGCTGCTGCACTGGGCAGGCAGCCATTCATGGCATCTCCTGCTGCCACATCCTCCAGCAGCTGCACAGCTGCAGCCAGCTGCTGTTGCAGCAGCTCTCTGTCACCAGTTGCCATCACGAGCAGGCATAGCAGCTCCGCAGCAACGCGCCGAAGCAGGGGATGCGCAGACAGCGCTGCATGGACAGAGGCAGGGAGAGGAGAAGGGGGGGGCAGGACCCGCGTGAGGGAGCTGATGGTGTCCTGCTGTGCTCCTTGGCAAACCATGCAGCGGGCATGCCGAGAGCCTCAAACACAGCAGCTGAAATACCTGAGGCATGGGCGTGCGCCACTGCAGTCTTCCAGGCCAGCTCCACCTCGGCATCGGACGTGCCACACATGAATGCCAGGCTGGCGCTGAGCAGGTCAGCCTGCAAGCCGTCCGACCCCTGCCACAGAGCCGGCACATACAGGTCTGTGCAAAGGTGCTGCAGGGTCCAGGGCAGCAGCCGCTGCAGACACGTGACGGCAACCGCTTCGCGCATGCTGGGACCCCGTGCCAGCAGCGCCAAGGCTACGTCGAGCTGCGCCTGCCGCTGCTGCTGCTGCTGCTGCTGCTGCTGCTGCTGCTGCTGCTGCTGCTGCTGCTGCTGCTGCTGCTGCTGCTGCTGCTGCTGCTGCTGCTGCTGCTGCTGCTGCTGCTGCTGCTGCTGCTGCTGCT
>Ga0315905_10003223_pt1 | contig 16876 bp, 12 predicted proteins | sample LakEriMetagenome_5_FD_203522 | JGI IMG/M metagenome (GOLD analysis project Ga0315905, IMG submission 203522) | Freshwater fungal communities from buoy surface, Lake Erie, Ohio, United States - Buoy 4 MA121 | ecosystem: Environmental > Aquatic > Freshwater > Lake | place: USA: Lake Erie, Ohio... | reverse complement strand
CGTTGCTTAAGTGAGCCAAGGCTCGTCAAAGGGTCAAGCAAGCTCTCGCCCTGATCGCTCTGGCGCGGGTTCGCTATCGGGCGCCGGTCGACTACACTGGTTCCCAGAGACTGCTCTTGCGGGAGCTGGTCGCCTCTCTTTCCCTGGAAACCATGCAACATGAGCAGCCCGGTGCAGCCCCCGCTCTGGAATTCCGCCCAGGTGCCTGCCGGAGCGCGCGAAGGGCGCTGGCACGGTTTTTCCGGTTGGCTTACCTGGGCCCTGCTGGTTCTCCTTTGCGGATTCTTTTTTGGCCAAGCTCCACCCGACGTCAACGAATCCCACTACCTGACCAAGGCGAAACATTTCTGGAATCCGCAGTGGTGTTCGGGCGATTTGTTTCTGCGATCGGCCGAGGCTCACTGGCTGTTTTTTTTCGCAACGGGATGGCTGACCAAATTCGTTTCGTTGGAAACCTATGCCTGGCTGGGGCGACTGTTGAGTTGGCTGCTGGTTGCGACCGCTTGGCTGCAATTGAGCCGCCAGGTCTCGCAACGCGCCTGGTTCGCTCTGTTCAGCTTTGCCTTATTCCTGCTGTTCAACCTGCGCTTTCATCTGGCTGGCGAGTGGGTCGTCGGGGGTTTTGAAGGCAAGCCGCTGGCCTACGCCTGCGGAATCTGGGCCGTGGCCGCTTGGCTGCGGGGCAACTGGCCACAAACGGTTTTTCTGATCGGCGCGGCGATCGGCTGGCACGCTTTGGTCGGCGGTTGGTTGGGGCTGGCTGTCGCCTTGGCCACGCTCTCACTGGGCTCTCAGGGCATTCGTGAAGCCATCGCCGGTTGCTGGCCCAGTCGAGGCTCGCTGCTCAGCGGGATCCAAATCGCGGCGGGTGCCTGCTTGGCGCTGACAGGGGTGTTGCCGAGCCTGCTGAGCCAATCGGCGGCCAGTCCTGAGCAGTTACGCGAGGTGGCTTGGATTCAAGTGACCCAGCGATTGAGCCATCACTTGTGGTTTACTGCGTTTCCCACAGGCCGGGTCGCAGCGTTCGCCTTGCTCGCGGCCTTCTGCTGTCTGATGGCCATGCGGGTCCTCTGGCCTCGAGCACTCGGCCTGATGTTCCGACTCGCGTTTGCCGGATTGCTGTTCAACCTGATCGGGCTCTGCCTCTCGGCCATGGTGTCCGAACAATCGGCTGGAGCGAATGTGGCTTGCTCCCTGCTCCGACTTTACTGGTTTCGCTTTGCTGATTTCGCGATCCCCTTGGCAGTGGCTCTGGGCACGGGCTGGCTGCTTGAGTCGTGGTCGCGTCAGGGCAATCCCCGCCTGCAGATTGTGATTGCCCGAGGAGTCTTGGTCGTATTGAGCTTGGCCGCGGGACTGCAGGCGTTGGAGAATTGGGAGACCAGCCGGCCGGGCGCCGATGCGGCGGCGTTGGAGCAATTCCCCTCGGAGCCGAACAAAGAATTGAAACTGGCCGCCAATTGGAGGCAAGTCTGCCAATGGATAGCTGCCGAGACTCCCCCGCAGGCCGTCTTCATCACTCCGGCCAGACAACAGAGCTTCAAATGGTACGCCGAACGGGCCGAGGTTGTTTGCTGGAAGGACATGCCCCAGGACCCGGCGGGCATTGTCGAGTGGTCGAGACGCTTGAACCTGGTTTACCGCCCGCAACTGGACTATGAACTGGGTCTGTTCGCCTTCGATGATCTGCAATTGCAGCAACTGGGCGCGGAGCTCGGCGCAGATTATCTGCTCTTGCCCCAAGCCGAGTACGATCAGGTTCGCGACCGCTGCCGCTTGCCTCTGATTTACCCCAGCGACCCGCAAGCTCGGGTTTCCTTCGTTGTATTGCGACTGCCTTCCACGGGCGGTAAATCGCCGGATTAGGGCTCGCGGATGCTCGAGTCGACTGCGCCCATCAACGGGTAAAGGATGTACTCGATCACCCGTCGCTTGCCCACTTTGATATCGGCGTCAGCGGTCATTCCGGGCAGAAGGCGGTAGTCCTTGGCGCGGAAGTTGATTTGCTCGGGCTTGAGGGTGACGCGAGCCCTGAATGTGGTGATCGGCGGCGCACCGTTTTGCACTTCTTTCTCAAACGAACCTTCACTGATGGTTCGGATGTTGCCATCCAGCCAGCCATTCTTCTGATAGGGAAACGCCGACAGTTTCACCCGCACCAAATCTCCCGTTTTGACATAGGAAATATCCTTACCGGGAATTTCAACTTCAACTTCCAGTTCAGCGTCGAGCGGTGTCAACTTGAACAGAGCTTCGCCCGGCTGGACGACGGAGCCAACAGTGCGGTCAGCGACCTCCTGAACGTAAAATTCCTTGTAGGGCAGGTCCGTCGGAACCCTCAGCTCGACCAGTTCGCTGGTCCGCTTCGCCTTTTTGACTTCCTCGTCGCTGCTGTTCTTTTTCTCGGCAGCTTCCACCAGTTGCTTGGCTACATCGGCCCGCCAGCTTGCAATGTAGGCTGCCCGGCGTTTGGTGATCGCTTCCTTCTCGGCGGCAAGCTCCTTCTCTTTCCCCTCGAGGACGTCGATATTCTTGCGCGAATCCATGGTCTGAATTTCCCAACGCATGACATCGATATCCGAGACGGAGCCTTGCTGTTTGAGCTTGCTGCGAGCCTCCAGAGCCTCTTCGAGTTTGACCAGCTTCTCTTTCTCGATGGCCTGTTCGACGCCGTTATTCTTGAGCTGCGTCTCGACCTTGCTAAACTCGGACTCAAATTCGGCAAGTTTCGAATCGTATTCATTTTTACGCTCGACATAAGCCATCTGCTGCATCAGCCAATCCCGATGATTCTCGTGGCCGGTGAGGTCATATGGGATCGAGTCACGCTCGGCGTTCAATCTCGCAATCTGAGCGTCCAGGCTGATCAGCTTCTGCTCCAACTGGGCGAGGTCGGCGGCAGAAAAGGTCGGGTCGAGAGTTGCCAGAACATCCCCGGCGCGGACGATGTCGCCAAACCGGGCAAGCACGGTGCGGATCGGCGCGGTATTTGGGGTCTGAATGATGACTTGCTTGTCAGCCGTGGTCAGCTTGCCCTGTGAAGTCACAATTTTGTCGACTTCGGCCCAGCAGGACCAGCCGATCGTCGCGACGATCATCGCAATCACGGTGTAGAGCGTCCAGCGCATCCCACCGGGAATCCGCGCCTGCTCAATTTCAACCGCATCGGGTTGGAATTCATTCAGCAACTGTTCGGTGCGCCCGCTTCGGGCCCGCAGTTCATCGACCACGGCGCGACGGCGCGCATCCCGCTGCTGCTGCACCCGCTCTTTTAATGTCGGCCCACTTGCTGATGCCATAAGTCGCGATAAACCTTGCAGGAGTTAAGTAATTGCTGATGAGTCCCCATCGCATCGACCTGAGCCCGATTGAGCACCACGATGGCGTCGCAACCGGTCAGCGTGGTCAAGCGATGGGACACAATAATGACGGTTCGACCTTTGGCAATCCGGGCGAGATTGGCCTGAATGATTGCCTCGCTCTCCGGGTCGAGGGCGCTGGTCGCCTCATCGAAAACCAGAATGCGGGGATCGGTCAGCAGCGCTCTCGCGATCGCCAGACGCTGCTTCTGACCGCCGGAAAGATTGGATCCGTTTTCTTCCAGAAGCGTATCGTATGACTGCGGCAGCCGTTCGATGAATTCATCCGCCCCGGCCATCTTGGCGGCGAAAACGACCTCTTGGAATGAGGAGTTGGGCTTGGCCATGGCGATGTTGTCGCGAACCGATCCCCGAAACAAAAAGTTATCCTGAAGAACGACGCCAATGTTCTGGCGGAGATGCGAAATGTCGAGCTCGCGGATGTCGAGCCCGTCAATTCGAAGCACGCCTGATTGAGCCCGGTACATCCCCTGAAGCAAGCGGGTCAGGGTCGTCTTGCCGCTGCCACTGCGTCCCACCACGCCGATGACTTTACCCGCCGGAATCCGAATGGAAACGCGGTCCAGCGCCGGCGGAGATGTCGGGGCGTAGGCAAAGGTCACATTCTCAAACTCGACCGATCCCTGAATCATGGGGCGGAGACCTTGTCCGACCCCCGCCTCGCGCGGCTGGTTCATCACCGCTCCGAGCATGCGCACACTCAGGGCCGCCTCCTGGTAAGAATGCACGAGCGAAACCAACTGAACCAGTGGACCGGTGACGCGACCGCTGATCATCTGAAAAGCGACCAGGGCTCCGACACTTAACTGGTTTTCAAACACCATGTTGGCTCCGAACCAGACGACAGCTACCGTCATCAGCTTTTCCAAAAGCTTGGAAATCGTGGTCGCAATCGTGGAAATCTTGCCCACCTTGAAATGCATCGCCACGGACTCAGCCGTTCGCTGGTCCCATTTCTTTCGCTGGACTGGCTCCATGCTCAGGGCCTTGACGGTCTGGGCGCCGTGGATTGTCTCGACCAGCATCGCCTGCCGGTTGCCCTCGGCGAAGTACAGGGCCTCAAGGCGGCGTCGATAAGGGCCGAGCAGCACTCCGATGTTCAAGGCTAATAGTCCGGAAAACCCGAGCACAATCAGCGTCAGCGATGCGCTGTAGTAAAAGTACAGAATGGGCAGGAACACAAACAGCGCTGTCGCGTCGAGCAGCGTCGTGAACAGGCTGCCGGTAAGGAACTCCCGGATCTTGGAGGTCTGCTGCATGTGCTTCGCCAGCACGCCCGCGGAAATGTGCTCGAAAAATGTCATCGGCAGGGCGAGCATGTGCTGGAAGGTTCGCGTCGAAACGCGCACATCGATCTTGGACGTTGCGTGCAGGAGGAGGAATCCTCGCAGAAACCCGAGAATCGCATCGAACAGGAGCGCCAGGCAGATTCCGACCGTAATCACCTGCAAGGTGGAGAGGGCGTAATTCACCAGCACCTTGTCGATTACGATCTGAAAGTAAAGCGGGACCACCAGCGAAATCAGGTGAATGAAGAAGACCGCAATCGCCACGTCGACAAATGCCGAACGCTGCTTCCACATCTCCGGGATGAACCAGCTCAAACTGAAAGGCTGGTCCTGGTCAAGCACGGTGAACGTCCGCTTGGCGAGGATCACCTCACCCTTCCAGGATCGCTCGAAGTCATCCCGTTCGAGAAAAATGAAATCGGGACGATCGGCCAGTGGGTCAAAGATCGCCACCTGATTGAGAATCGTGCCATCCTCCAACTCCTTGCGGCGGAGGCCGACGATAATCACGTAGTTTCCATTGTTCAACTTGGCCATCACCGGAAAGACCTGCTGCATCTTTTCCAGATGCTTCCAAGTCAACTTCCCAGGCCGCACTTTCAACCCGGCATCCCGGGCCATGCGAAGCAGCCGCCGCTGGTCGGGCTCTTCGTTTTCCAGAGAGTAATCGTGGATCAAGCGATCGGCGCTCACATCGAGCCCGTGATGCCGCCCGATGAGCGAGAGACATTTGACGGCGGTGTGCTGACTCTGCCCCTGCCCGAATTCCTGAGTTCGCTCGGCTCCCGCTCCCGGCCGTTCCGCCGGGCGATCCGCCGGACGTTCCGCCGACCGAGAGTCAACTGGCGCGGAGCCCGCGGCATCTGCCTCGTGACTCTGCTGCGATTCAGCGGCCAGTTCTTTGCGGTCGTCGGTGTTGTTCATGCGGTTCGCTCAATTGGATCGGATGGTTGAATCTTAGGCGCGACCCAGCCTCAGACCATCATCAGAGCTTGTCGTACCATCCGAAGGCAGCTTGATGACAGCCCTGAAAGCAGCTTGGCGGCCGGGCCGTATTGGCGGAACGCTTGAACGTAGAAACAAAAAAACCTCGCTGGCGGGAACCAGCGAGGTTCTAGTGGTTAAATTTCCGCCCGGCAATTCTAGACCGGGGTAGCGATAAAACCGAATTGAGTCTGGCTGCTGGACAGCTGGAATCGCTGCCGGACATCGGTAGATTGGACAAAGATGGAATTCAGGTCAATGTCGTTACCAATCCGATTACCGGCAGAATCGACAAACCGCAAGGTCTCAACCCGTGAACCGCCCCAAGCCATATCCTTGACGACAACCGATCCCAACGCTTCGCCACGGTCGAACGCAATGTCGATTCGCAGGTCGCGGCCGAATCGCCGGAACGTAAAGTCGTCCTGAAGTGCATTCAACTGGCCAAATGGATCCGCGATCTCGATGATTTCTCGTCCGCTCTGAGTCTCTTCGCGGACAACGTCATTTCCGTCCCCACGGGACCAGAAATAAGTATCGTTGCCGGCCCCGCCCCGAAGCACATCCTCGCCACCGTTACCAATCAAGCGGTCGTTCCCTTCGTTGCCGAAGAGCAAGTTGCGAAGCTGGTTGCCCGTAATCACGTCGTTGCTCCGCGAACCACGGGCATTTTCAATGACACTGCCATAGGGCAGAAGCAGGGCGTTGGCGACTCCGTTCAGCGACGAGCGACGGCCTTCGCGGAGGTCGATCGAGGCCGGCAATACCTGGTTGCCGTAGTTGAGCGTGTCATCACCACCCGCATCCCACAATGCCTGAAGGATGTTGTCGCTCTGCTCAAACACATAGGTGTCGTTGCCAGTGCGGAAGTTCGTGTTGGCACCAAAAGTCTCGTGCAGCCGACCAATGTCATAAAGCATCGGTGTCGCTGGCTCGGTCAAAGCCGGATTCGGATTTTGATACATCGAAGCAGCAGGCGAAGCGTAACTCATGACCGTGTAGCCACGATGGTCCGTCGCAATCGGAAGCGCTGGCTCGTACTCGAAGGGGTGCTTGAATCCGAGCAAGTGCCCCAACTCATGGATAACCGTCAACCGATAAAGCGCACCGCGGCGAGTGTCCGTGCTGTCCACAGGGAAATCCGAAATGTCCAGCCAGAAGTCGCCGGGCTTGGAGCCGTACCACTGCGTGCCACCGTAGACATAAGCCAGAGTTCCACCCGGGCCGTCAATGTTGCACAAGCCAATCGTCGTCATCGCCTCGGACGCGTCGGCAGTGAATGGGACTTCCACGAAGTCGATGTTGGTAATCGACTCGTAGTAAGCCATGACATCCCGGACCACAGCCCGTTGGGAGGGAGCAAGAGATGTCGTCTGATCAGCTTCGGGGTCATCAGGGCCGTAGTAAATCGGTAGCGGCGGGTAGGGGGGACTACTCGGATTGAAACCTTCGATAAACGTGTAAGTTAATTTGACTTTGCCATTGACCACTTCACGCGGGGAAATCTCTGGACCACCCTCCAAAGCCCGAGTACCAACCGGTTCGGTGTTGACATCGATTTTTTCCCAGTCAGTCCAGAAGGTTCCGTTGTAACCACGGACCATCATCGAGTCGTAGCTGGTGCCGTCGTCAGTCACCGCGCCTTCGATCCGCAGGGTGTCAAATTCCGCTGCGGAGAGGGAGTAGAGCCGTCCTGGAGTCAACCGTGCCCCGTTGAGCGTCAGGTTTGCAGAGGTCGAAACGGTGTTGAAGTCAACCACCTGATACTGAATCAGCGGAGGACCTGCATCCGCTCGTTCGAACAGCGTGTTGAATTTGACTTCTTCGAGCGTATCCAAAACGACGGTTCGGGTGTCAAAGGTGACGGTCGGCTGGACCACAGCACTGATGTTTCCAACCGCCAGATCACTCCAGTACCGGCCGTCAAAGGCCTGAATCTGATATTGCTCAAATTCGGGGAATGCGGAGTAGTTGTAGCGAACGGTCGAAAGCTGATTGTAGGGAAGTTCGAAGAACGTTCCCGAAGTCTGGCGGACGCCGTTGATCGTGAAAAAGCCGCTGTTGGGATTGATGCCGGTGTCGAGGAACCGAATCTTCTTGATCGTGTTCCCGTCGGCATCCGAGACAGTGAACATCGTCTGGGCGTCAATCACACGCCCCACACCGCCCTGCAGGTTGTAAACTCCGACTACTGGACTGTTCAGGTTCGGAGTGGTGAGCATGGTGAACTCAGAGACCTCGCTCCACTTCTTGCCGTCATAAGCCATGACGCCAATTCTCTCGTTCACCGGTCCCCACTCACCGCCAATGTAGCGAACCGCTGACAGGTCTGCGGCGTCAATCACGTTCCACTGGGCGGAGGGCAGCCGATTGCCCCGGAGCGTGAAATAGCCACTAATCGCGAAATTGTCCCGATCCACCAGAGAGTATTTCGTGATCGGGTAGTCATCTGGGTCGTAGACCGAAATCAGGTCGGTGATCGACCGGAACTCGGTCTCCAGAACCTGCCCATTTTGAGTGGTCACAATGGGTGGGCGGTTGTTCGGCTGGACCGTCGACATCACCCCAAATGCCGCCGAGCTCCAGAATTTGCCGTCGTATGCCTGAATGCCAATTGACTCCGCATCCAGCAGCAAAGCCGCAGAATAGCTCACCGAGTTCAACTGGGCCGCAGTGATTTCGATCCAGCCGCCGGAGTTTTGCTTAACTCCGCCGATGGAAAAGAAGCCCGAATAGGCCGCCGAGCCATTATCCCGAAAGCGATATCGGGTGATGGCATTGCCATCGAGGTCGACGACGTCGAACAAGTCCTTGAGAAGAACTGACGCACCAATTTCGACATTGGTGTTCTTGACGGTGACTGTGGGGGCAAAATTGTTCGCCATTTAACTGGTTTCCTGACGAAGATGGCTGCGTTACTCGGCCAAACCAGTGTCACCAGTTCGGCCGAGTCAGATTCGGGAAAAAGAATCCAAAACGCGGGGTCAATAGACGGGTTTAATGCAGTTAACACCCGGAAACTGTTCCGTTTGGGTGCAATGAGCCCATTATAGACAGCCAGCAAATCGACAGTCCAGTTTTTTTCCCCTAGAAATTGGGCGATTTAGGCGGGTTCGAACGCACCGGATTTGCCGATCCTGCGGCATCCCCGCCTTCCCGAGGACGAACCAAACCCGCATCAATCAACTGCTTCACGAGGTTCTCCATTGCACTGAAACTGCGGAGAAACCCCTCCGGTGGCAACACGACCCGGCATTTATTCTTCAAGCGAGGCTTGTTGTCCTGGTCCTGCTGAGAACCGACCAAAGAGACCAGGTCCATCCGGACCATTCCGCCCGAGAGTGAAATTTCCCCAATGCCGTCCGCATAAATTTCCTGATTCTGGTCCATCTACCTTGCTCCTAGAAGTGAGGGCTGTTGTGAAGTCTGTACTGCTGGTCCCCAAGCCGCACCCGGCCACCTCGTAAAACGGGAGCGACTGGCGGTCAAGAGAGTTCGCGCGACCCCAATTTCTAACACCGCCCAGCAACCCGAGCAAGCATTTTCAGGCGCTCTTTCACGACGAACTTTTCCTTTGGGCACGACTCCTCCCGCACGATGCCGTCAAGCCTCCCGCTTGAGCCAGAGAGCAATCTCAACCCAAGCCGCGCATCTTCCGCAGCCTTCCGGCAATCGCCCGTTTTGAAACAACCCGCCGCGGAAATTTCCAAAAAAACAGGTCGACACCAGCCCTTGAATTTCGCTATAAGCCGGGCGAACTAGCGGTGAAAGGACTCTGCATGCGGCAACCCAAATCGACACTCGAATCCATTTTCAGCCTGCTTCAGATCTCGGGCATGGATTCTCCTAACCGGCTCGCGGCGGGCATTTGCCTCGGAGTCTGGATCGGTCTGCTCCCAAAATTCTCGTTACTTCCCTGGTGTCTGGCGACGCTGGCCATCCTCAGTACCGCCAACTTGGCGACGCTAATCGCCGGATTCGCTGTCGGCTGTTTTGCGATCTCGTTCGCAGACCTGGTCGCATTGCCCCTGGGAGAAAAACTGCTCGCACTCGACGCCCTGTCTCCCTTGCTAACGAAGGCGACCGAGACCCCGGTGCTGACCCATTTTCGATTTCATGAGGCAGCAACCCTCGGCACGTTTGCCCTTGGTCTGCTGCTGATGCTCCCCGCTTTTTTTCTCGCCCGCGCCTTATTCCTCCAAATTCAGCCGCGACTGGAAAATTGGCTGGGCTCCGACTCCAGCGGCCACTGGACAGTTAAGCGAAGTCAAACACAACGCTCAGCCCCCAGCTCATAGCATCGGTCAAAACCGAGCGGATCCGCTCCGATTCTCAAGGTCAACATCCGGCTGAATCGTTCACAGTTCAAGGAAAACCCTTTCGATGTACCGACTTCAGGTTCTGCCCATTCGCCTGGTCATCCTGTCCTTGGCTCTGCTTTGTCTCTGGCTAACCGCCCCTGGCTGGATCCAGCCCATGGTTCGGCTCAGCCTGCAACGCACTTTTGGAACCGCGGTGGACTTTGAGAAGTGCCATTTGGACTGGAGCCAAGGCGGTCTGCAACTAACCAATGTTCAAATCTCCGACCCCGAAGACCCACTGCGAAATCTCATTCAGGCCAATCAGGTATGGGTGGAATTCAATCCCCAGTCCCTGTGGACTCGACAGTGGGAGGTCCGCTCTGCTCGCTGGAATGAAATTGTTCTCGGCTCCCCGCGGCCGAATCTGGCCGGCGACCGACTGAATGGGGCCACGCCTGGCTGGAAACAAAAATATCAGGAGCAACTGGCTTACGACCTCGACCTCGCCGCCAAAGGCTGGCTCGACCAAGTTCAATCGCTCCCGCCCGTAGAGCGAGGCGTCTCCGCCGCAGCCTTTGCCTCGATTACCAAATCAATCCGAGCGGATTGGGAAAACGAATTCCAACGCCAGCGCAAGCGAACGAATGCGCTGCGCGACGAGATTTCCGCGCTCAAGCGAGAGCTGAATCAAAGCGGCGGCAACCCGCTCCGCCTCGCAGCCGAAGAGAAAGCTCGCCTCGCCCGCCTCACGGACTTGGAGGGCGAACTGGAGGAGGTCCGCGATTGGCTGAGTAACTGGCCGCAAATCCAGGAGCAGGCCTTGCTGCAATTGGCCGGCAGCCGAAAGCATGGTGCCCCCAGCCAGCTGCCCCACTCCAACTTCATCGCCGCGACCCAAAAATCGAGCCAAGCGTTGCTCGTTTCGGAACTTGACCTGCAGACCGCTCGCCAACTGGTCGACTGGTCGCTGCTGCTCTCGCGACGTTTGGCCGAACTTCGGGAAACCGCCGCGCAAGCTCCGGAGCGGGGCAAACCGATCGCGGTTCGCGGCATCAAGCCGATGCCGGGGATCGTCGTCCGGGAAATGGACTTCTCAGGCTCTTTCCACTCGACTTCCGGCCATATCGACTTTACCGGCAACTGCAGGAACTTGACTGACCGCCCCGCTTTGGCTGATTCACCCTTGGAATTTCACGTCAAGGGACAGGGTCAAAGAGCCTTTCAAATCGAGGGGAACATCACCTCGGAAGATGGCCTCACCACTCAAACCATGCAGGTTCAGTTACTGCCATGCAATGTTCCCAGCTCAGAGGTCGGCACCGCCAGTTCCGTGCTGATCACCGCCAGCCCCCATCGGATGCAAGCCGAAGGGCTGCTGCAAATTCGCGGTGAACAACTAGAGGGGACGATCAAGTGCTTCCATTCCCAACTTGGGCTCTACGTTAACAGCTTGAGCGAAATCGCCGGGGGGCAAAACGTACTGGAGAAACTGAATCGCCAACTGGCAACCGTCCAAAGCATCGAAGTCACAGCGGTCGTCAGCGGCACGGTTTCGGAACCGGAAGTCCGCTTCGAGTCGAATCTGGCGGAAACATTCACCCCCGCCTTGGCTGAGTGCCTGAATGAATCCCTGCTCCAACAAGCGACCTATAATCAGGCTTTAATCGAGCAAACCTACGATACCGTGGTTCAGTCACTGATTGACTACGCAACTGCCGAAACCAAAAGCCTGCAAACGGAACTCTCTGCCGAACAAGTCCGCTTCAGCGAACTCGATCGCCAACGCCCCGCCAACTCGCTGCGACAGTACCGCTGAAATAGGGGTTGAAATACGGGGAGCAGGCAAGCCCGAACACTTCGCCGCTCAATGCCTGATCGCGGCGGTCCGTGATGCGCCCGGGGGTTCGTATCCGCAGCGTGAGTATTCGCCGCGTGAACAGAGGGACTGCGGCTTCGGCTCAAAAAGCACTGACGCCGGCGTGAGCCGGGAACTGGATTTGACAGCCAGCCCCGCCAGGCTCCACGCAACCTGCCCGAACCATTTCCATGCCGCCGCGACCAGGAGCTGCGGCGCCATCGCCCGCTTCGACTTCTACTTGGTCGATTGTGCAGAGCACGCCGGCAACGCGGCGGCAGGTATCCAGCGCCACTTGTTTCTCATAATAGGAACCCACTTGCCCGCGCACGGTAACTGCCCCTGCCAGGACGCTGACCTCCAGCCGCCGGAAGGCTGGAAAATGCCGCGACCCCAGAAAACTCGAAATCCGGCGGCGCAAATCCTCATCCGGGTAATCAACTCGCAACTGCAACTCCGTGGTGGAAAGCCGCCTGCTCACTTCCAATTGTTTTCGCATGAACCGCTCCTTCTTTCTCATCGCTTTCGGACACTGTCGACACCGCATATCGAATGGCAACTGCCGATATGGCTCCCGACACGCTGGGAGCTAAACCTGGAAACCAATCGCCGGGAAGTTTTCGCCGGAAAGCTCGCGCTGTCGCGGTCACTTTCACAGTCACGGTCACTTTCACAGTCACGGTCACTTTCACAGTCACAGTCACTTTCACAGTCACAGTCACTTTGACAGTCGCAGTTGCAAAGCTCTGACAAGCAAACCCCAGACTGGCTGTCGAACCTCGCAATCAGGTGACCGCAAGCGCGCGACCGAAAGCGCGTGACCGAAAGCGAGTGACCGTTCGAGGACTTGCACCGTGCCTGCCCTGCGGCCGCTGAAAAAAACCGTCCGCGCCGCGCGAAGCCATCAACTCGGAAGCACTCTCACCTGCCCCAGTTCCCAAACAGAGATGGTTCCTCAGCAGAGATAGAGACAATGCCCCACTCGGCACTCTCAATCAGCAACGCCAATTTCAGCAACGCCAAACTCGGGAGGCGACGAAACAGTCAGCGTCGAAGATGTCCATCCTTGTCGAGCCGTCGCCTTGCCCACATCATATCGTCTCTCATCCAATTGCAACCGGATAATTTGAATTTTCACCAACCCGAGTGATAGCACTCAATGCCATCAGTTCAGTACTTGATATCAAACTCAGGTTTACTTTTTTTGTGCTACCGCTGATACTTTTTTAACCGTCAGCTGAGGAGCGGTTTTTACCGACGCGGGTTTGCCGAAGTAGCGGTCGCTGCGAATCGGAACAGCTTCGAGCGCTGTCTCGCCACAGTGAGCTAAAATCCGGGTGAGCTAAAATCCGGGTGAGCTAAAATCCGGGTGAACCAAAATCCGTGAGACCGCAATTCCGGAGCGGGGTAGTCGCCAGCGCTTGCGGTCGGCCCGCTAGCCCATCGTCCACAAAGGGAGTGCACGTGTTCGACAGCTTAGGAATCAGCCAGTTTTCAACCCTCCGCTGGACGTTCTTTCAAGATGTGATTCGCTCGGCGGCGAAGGGTTGCCACTCGATTGGGATTTGGCGCAGCAAGCTCGACGAACTCGGCTTGGATGAAGCCTGCGATTTACTTCACGAAATGAAACTTTCTGTCAGCAGCCTCAGCTGGTGTGGAGGATTTACCGGTTCGGAGGGAAGTTCCTTTGCGTTGCAAATCGACGACGCGATAGAGGCCATCGCACAGGCCGCCGCCCTGCGGGCAGGCTGCCTGGTGGTTCATCCCGGCGCGTTGAATGGACATATCCGCCGGCATGCCCGCCGCCTGCTCGAGGAAGCTTTTCGGTTGTTGCTCCCCGTGGCGAGAGACTATGGCGTCCGCCTCGCACTGGAGCCCATGCCTGCCTCCAGTTGGACTATGCTGGACGGTCTCGAAGCGACGCTCGAGTTTTGCGAACAGTTCCCAGCCGACCAAGTTGGCTTGGTCTGGGACCTCGGCCATCTGGGGACCGACCGGGAAGCGTGGGCGCAGCTGCCCCGCGTCCTGCCGCGGATCGCGGTTGTCCAGCTTGCTGACCGACAAGCTCATCGACCCTCAGTTGGACGCTGCTCACTGGGGCAGGGGAGTGTTCCCTTTCGCGCTTGGCTGAACCAATTTCAAAATTGCGGCTATCGTGGCCCATGGGAAATCGAGACTCCCTGCTTCGGCCCGAACCAGGCGGTCAATCGCTGTGTCTTGCAGCCAGTCCTCGATTTTCTGGAGACGCGCCAACTCCAGAGCCAGGCGAGTTGGCCGACTCAGCTTTAATTGCAGCCCGCGCATCCGCGGTGAATTGCTGGCCCTCGCGGTCTCGCTGCAAACGTGCGAGGCAGCTTAGCCGGCCGAGTCGTTGCAGAGCGGCTGTTTCTGTGAGACATTGAGGCAGGTGGGAAGGGGTGCGGGGAACCTGCGGTCCGGTCCGAACTCGGCTCTCAATTCCCCCCAAACTCGGCCGCAGCGTTCCGTGCCAACCCTGCCGCCCGTGCCAATCCTGCTGCCCGTTTCGCCCCTGCTACCCGTTTCGACCCTGCTGCCCGCCCCCCCACTACGCGTCCCGATTTGTTCCCCCATGCTTCGAGTCACCCCGCAAATCGCGATTCCCCGCTCGGAGTTCAAGTTCACCTTCGCCAGATCGCCGGGGCCTGGCGGGCAGAATGTCAACAAGCTCAACACGAAGGCGATTCTCCGCTGGCAGCTGGACGAATCCCCGTCCCTTCCCGAGCCGGTCAAAGCCCGTTTTCGAGCCCGCTTTCCCACGCGGATTAACCTCGCTGGCGAAGTGATGATCACCAGCCACGAGCATCGTGACCAGTCCAGCAACGTGGCTGCCTGTCTGGAACGACTTCGCGAACTGCTCCTCAAGGTCGCTCAACCTCCGAAACAGCGAAAAGCGACCAAGCCTTCGGCCGGGGCTCAAAGACGGCGTCTGGAGGCCAAGAAAAAACTCTCAAGCAAAAAACAACTTCGCTCCCGTCGCGCGGACGACTGAGACCCGGGAATCGGCCTCCGCCTGTTGCCATTTTCCCGCTTCCTTTTTGAGTGGCGCAAATGGTCAGCGGGATCGTTCGGACGTGGCCAACCCTGCAACCGACAAATTCCGCAATTCAAGGTTATTTCCGCTCCACCACCCCGGGTTTCCAATCGATTTTCCCACGCTCCGGCCTATAGTTTTGTTGCCGGGCAATTTGAATCTCCCGACCTGTTCGCACAGGGATTCGACGATGGCAGAACGAGAAGATATCGACCAAATTCTGAAGCATTGGCCCTTTGACCCGACCACGGTGACCGTCCGGAAACTCTCGGTCAATTCACGGCAGGTTCTCCAATTGCGGCTCGACTTGGGACTGCTGCAAATGGAAGTCAAACACCGCCCCGACGGCAAACGCCCGCACGGCTCCAAAACCTATCTCGACTACCTCAAACGGCAGATTAAGAAGAGCAAAGAGAAATTCGTGCTCAGCGAAGAGCAGCGTTCAGAAATCGACCGCGAGTTCGTGCAGTACTATCACCGCCGGATTTGCTGGTTACACCTGCATGAGTTCGAGCGGGCTGTCGAGGACGCCGACCACACGCTGCAACTGATGGATTTGAGCCAAGACCATTCGGCGGATGAAGAATGGACCATTTCTCACGAGCAGTATCGCCCTTTTGTGCTCTACCATCGGACCCAGGCAGCGGCTCTCGCCCTGGTGGAGGCTGGCGGCGAAAATTTCGGCGAGCGGGCGATTGACGAACTCAACCAAGGGCTCGACCGGATCCGGCAACTATTCGTCAAATACGAGGCCGAAGAGCAATTTCAGGAAGATGAACTGGTTCAGCAATTGACCGCTCTCCGCGACAACCTCCGCCAACGCTTTGACCTGCAAAATACCATTCGCGAACGCCTGGCCCAAGCAATCGCCTCGGAGGACTACGAACAAGCCGCCCAACTGCGGGACCAATTGCACGGGCAAGTCGGCGATTGACGGGCCAGGGCGCCGGCCAAGTTGGTTCAATCCTGACCCAGACTCCGAACCTCGTTTTCGCTCTTAAATCCGCTAGCGGCCAAGGCGGACGCCGTTCCCCGCAATCCTCGCGCCGTCAACCAAGGCTGGCTCGCCAGCTCACTGAGCCCCAACTGGCGGGCTTACTGTGCCGAGCCAACCAGCACGTTAGCGCGCCTCACTCGGCTCAGTTGCACAGACTCTCGCTAGCACCAGATGGCTAACTTTCGAACAGGTCTGTCCAAAACACCGTCAGCAACCGTCCTCATCACCCGCTGGCTAACAATTTGAGAATCCGAACGCTGGACTGAGAATTTTCCCCCGGCTTTTGAAGAATTGACATGCTGGCAAGTCGTTTTTTCACGGCTAGACAGGGCACTCAAACCAAGCACCAACTCTAATCATCTGAGGCTAACCTCAAAAATTTCCGGCAAAAGTTGTGATTCGCGGACACCTTCGGTCTTTTCCGTGAACATCTTTAGGAGATTTTTCGTCTATTGGCACAATTACTGCATCGTACTGACGAATGTTGCAGTGATGTTTCTCGACCCCTCATGTAATGGAGTGCAATCATGCTGGTACTTTCACGGAAGCCTAACGAAGAAATCCTGATCGGCGACAACATCAAGGTCACCGTGCTCAAGGTTAAAGGGAACACTGTCCGGATTGGGATTGAAGCTCCCCCCGCCGTTAAGGTCAAACGCGGCGAATTGCCTGATGCCCGACCTGCCAACCAACAGCCCGTACGGAGCGAGATGGAATTGACTCTCAGCTTCTCCCCGAGCGAAGAGGGCGTTTCCGCCGGAAAGGAAAACGTCGCCAAGCGGGAACCAGCCGCCAGGCGGGCTCATGCCGATGTCCTCAAGTTTGAACCGTCCGTGACCAAAACCCGCCGGAACCGGGAGGAGAAGCCATCCAACCTCTCCGCAGAAGGACTGCTTCCCCTCTCCTGCAGCGAATCGGCCGACCGTTCCCAAGGCACCAATCGGATCAAGGAAATCCTCAGCCGACTGGTGACTGGTTTGCCGACCGACGACCTGGGGAATGATTAAGCCGGACTCTA
>Ga0315905_10003222_pt1 | contig 16877 bp, 26 predicted proteins | sample LakEriMetagenome_5_FD_203522 | JGI IMG/M metagenome (GOLD analysis project Ga0315905, IMG submission 203522) | Freshwater fungal communities from buoy surface, Lake Erie, Ohio, United States - Buoy 4 MA121 | ecosystem: Environmental > Aquatic > Freshwater > Lake | place: USA: Lake Erie, Ohio... | reverse complement strand
CTATCCAGCGATTCAGTTGCAACGAACTGTTGAAGGCGCAAAAGCCCTGTGGGAAGGTAACACCAGAAACCCATTGGTACTGCTCCGAGGTCCGACAAAAGAAGAACGCGAATAATATGAGTGTCCCCAGCATTATCTCCAAGGCGAGTTACGTTTACAACGGCACTACCCGCACTTTCGATTTTGGCTTTCGTATCGTCTCGGAAGACGACCTTATCGTAAGAGTCAATGGGACTCCGCTCACGAAGGGAACCAACTACAGCGTGACCGGGGTTAATTACTATGAGGGAGGTACAATCACGATTGCGTCGGGGTACTCCATGGTAGCCGGGGATGCGGTTGTTATCTCCCGTAAAGTAGCGGCATACACCCAAGAGACTGTCTTCAGAAATCAAGGAGCATTTTACGCAGAAAGCGTTGAAGATGCGCTTGATAAGCTGACGATGATGTCGCAGGAGATGAAGCTGAAAATCGACCTGCTGCCATCCTATCCAGATGCTGATGTAAACCTCGACCTTACGTTCCCCTATCCAAGCGAAACGGGGTTTTTCCGTTGGGCTACAAGGCAAATCGGAACACCCGCTGTAACCGAGTATTACATCGACTCAGGCCCGATTACGTCTAACGACATCTTTGGGGTGATTACGATTGAAAAGGGCGGGACCGGACAGTCCAATCGTCAGGCTGCCATCAATGCTTTGGCCGGCACGCAAAGTTCGGGGCTTTACCTGCGATCAGATGGCACGAACACATCCCTAAATGCGCTGCTTGCTGCTGATTTGACTGGAACACTAGCCATCTCAAAGGGAGGTACGGGAGGGGCAACTCAAGCTGCAGCATGGACAGGTATTGGGATGCCACAGGCAGGGACTAGTTTGCCGGTGATAAACGCTACTTCAGCGTCTGCTGGAACGTCTGACAAATGGTCGAGACAGGATCACCAGCATCCAACCGATACCTCCAGATTGGCTAAGGCAGGGGATACGATGACGGGCGCGTTGATAATCTCTTCTGGCGGCCTGACCGTTGACGCTTCTGGAATCAAGTTTTCAGACAACTCGGTTCAGACCGTTGCTGTAAGCGCCGGCATCTCAGCGCCATTGATGAACGGGACCGCTGCAGTCGGAACATCGGCGCTTTATGCAAGACCACGTCCACCCGACCGACACGTCTCGGCTTGCAGTAAGCCAGAGGGGGGCAGCCAACGGGGTGTGTCCGCTGAACGCCAGTTCCCAAATTGATTCAACCTACCTGCCATCCTACGTCGATGATGTCGTTGAAGTATCGACGCTCCCGGGGACTGGAGAGACCGGAAAGATTTACGTCAGAACCACAGACAACACCACGCACCGCTGGACCGGTTCGGTGTGGGTGGCAATCACTTCGGGCGGAACCCCGTCAGGCACGGCAAGTGGAGACCTTTCTGGAAGCTATCCCGGCCCAACGGTCGCAAAGATTCAAGGCCGAGCGGTTACAGCGACCGCGCCTACGACCACGGGGCAAGCGTTAGTGTGGAACCAAACGGCAACCCAATACGAACCCACAGCAGTCGTTGTGTCGTCGTCAGTTGGCACGGCCAATGGAGTGTGTCCGTTAGACGGCACGGGGAAAGTTTCCACCACCTACATGCCTGCTCCAACTGGCACGGCAAGTGGAGACCTTTCTGGAAGCTACCCCGGCCCAACGGTCGCGAAGATTCGCGGCGTTACCGTATCGACGACTGCACCAACAAACGGGCAGGCACTCGTCTACAACTCTTCCACAAGTCAGTATGCGCCTGTGGCAACATTTCAAGCAAACCAAGTCATCTATGGAGGTTCCTATTAAACCATGAGCGCACCAGTCTACGATATACTCGGAAGGTTCGTCCCTAAAACGAACGGAACGGTGGGATCAAGCCTAACCCCACCTGCATTAGCGCTTGTCACCGGTGAACTTGCGACCAACAGTTTTCTCGGCGATCTCTTCTCGAAGAAGGAAGACGGATCCGTTGCTCTTGTTGGTGCAAACGCGAAGCAGATTGTTGGTCGTGCGGTCACATCTGCGTCCCCGTCAGACGGTCAGTATTTGAAGTGGGATGCAACAACGGGGCAATTTATCTATGCGCCTGCGTCCGTGTCAGGTTCGGCTTCTGCGCCGGTACTGACCACGCTTGTGGGAAATGGAACGCAGACTCTCTTTCCCATCAACGGGTACACCAACAACGAGAGGACGAACTATTTGGTCTCGATCAACAATGTTCTCCAGAAGCCTGACAGCAGCACCTATTCCATTAGCGCCAGTGGCATTCAGCTTTCATCTGCCCCCGCAAACGGGGCTACAGGGTTTGTTCTGGCCTTTCAGGCTCCAGTTGTCAGCAGCGCCCTCGGCGATACCACTGCAGAGGAAGTTGACCGTGCATTCCGTGGAAGCGACACCGGCGTTTTAGCAATCGGCAACACAAACTATTACAGTCTCACAAACACAGACGCGACCGTCACAGGATGTCCTGTAACCGTGGTTTCTGACAGCATTATCCGCGTCTCTGGTTTTGTGCCATACACAACTGTGTCAGTAAAACGGACTGCCGGGTCAAACATTCTGACAAGCACGCTTGGTATTGGGTCTCTTGCTCAACAGGCACGTCCCGGCCATCTGATTACCGGAACTGGCATTCCTGATGGAACCATAATTGTTTCAGTGTCCAGCAGTCAGATTGTTATGTCTTTGCCAGCAACATCGACGCAAACGACTCACTTCACGGCAACAATCAAAGCGGGAACAAACATTGGCGCAACGTCTTCAGTAAACGTTGGATTTCCACTTGCACTGACGGGATTTATTAACGGTGTTTTTACGATTTCCGCAACCTATAGCTCTGGTGTAAATATTGGCAGCGTTGATGTGGTTTGTCGAAGCAACGCCACGGTAGGCACGACTGGTCAAGTGAATGTGCAATCGTGCTCGGTTCGCTCGATTGCCATTGGGTTTGGTGCTGGCGTGCTCTCCGCTGAAGATGCCATTCAGGTAGGGATTGCTTCAAGTTCTGTTGAGCCATTAAACGTGGCTAATAATTATAAGAGAAAACAGCTTGTTGCTGTTGGAAACGAGTCAAAGTCTGCTACTCGCGGAGTTGCAATCGGTTCGTCATCATCAGCACATACAACAAACGCAGTTGCGATTGGCTATAACGCCAATGCAGGGAACGATTTTCGAGATTATCTTCCGTATGACACTTTGATTTGTTCTGCTGGAATCGGATCAAATGTCCTTCTTGTTGTATGCGGAAGAACGCAGGGTATGTCGGTGGGAATGCTGGTGACTGGCACTGGCATTCCAGCAAACGCGACGGTTACAAATATTGACTCAAGTAACAGCGTTACTTTTACTATTAGCGCAAATGTAACATCAACTCTTACTGCGTCTACAGTTTCATTGGCGTACCCTACTTTAGCCAGCGCCACAGCGTCAGTTGTTAGCGGTTCAAATGTAGTAAAACTCAACGATGCTTTAGTCGCCGAAGTGGGACAATATGTCATAGCTTCGCAGTTCCCCGCTGGCACGCGTGTTGTTTATACCGATTCAGCATTTGACGGGACAGACTACTTTCAAATTCTTATGTTGAGCCGCGCTGCAACGGCAACCAGCACAACTGCTACGTTGTCTTTTAAAGCAGAGGGGCGATTCAGAAAAATTTTGACTGGCGCTTCGATTGCAGCAAATTCACACACCTGCACGGTTTCAAGCACAGCAGGCGTTTCAGTTGGAGACATTTACACCGTTTGGAGCGCAGACGGAACAATATCACATGGGTATGGCAGAGTTGCTCGGATATTAAGTGCGACCTCGTTTTATGGCACGTTCTGGAACCTTCAGTCGGCTTTAAGCGGCAAGTTAGTTGAGATTGAAAAAAGCTCTAACTCTTCAGCAGTGGCAATTGGCGCTTACGCTAGTGCCGCAACCGGAGAACTCGGGTTGTGCGACTTGAATGTGCAGGCAACCTCTGGAACGGCAAACGCAGCCTATATGCCAGTCAACGTGGGCGGGATTGAATACGTTGTCCCCCTAAACTTGAGGTCGTAATTACCCCTGCAGCACAACCCACTGGTTGGGTTTGCGCATTTGGGCAAGCTCAGCCACGGTGTGCGGGACATCTAACTCAAAGTGGGGTGCATCGTAAATCGAGCGGAAGTCCCCTCCCCACCGAAGTCCGTGGCGCTTGCCAATTACTGCTGCTTCACGGTGCATCTTGTCTGCGACTCGCTGCTGCGCTGGAGTGCCGCCATCAAGGTACGTGTTGGTTTTCCCGTTGCTTTGAAACACGCCAAAGTCGGCGGCCAACCCGAAGTTGTGCATTGAGGATCCGGGCCGAGCGTTGGTTACAATTCTTCCCGGCGCAGTTCTGCCCTTAGCGTACAGTGCTTCCTGCTCTTCCCATGAGCGCAACCCACTGATGGCAATGTACAGCAACCCCTGCTTTTCAGCGGCGCCCTGAGCCTCCTCAAGAAATGCCGTTATTTTTGGCCGAGCGCTTGGGTGGAGCGTCGCGATAACATCAAGGCTCCTTTTGTCCATTGCGGTATGCTCGAACCATTCCTGCTGCTTTGAAAATGGAGTACACCAACACGGCAATGCCTGTCAGGATGCGGACTCCCTGTTCGACGCTGGAAAGAGAAACCGCTATCCCCAAAATGTTGATTCCCGCAAAGGATGCGGCATCCCGAAGCTCGTTAATCATTTGGTCCCTCTCCATAGCGCATTGCCGGCGAGTTATTTTTCCTTTCTCAGCACGTTCATTAGCCCGATTACTGCCATGCCAGAACTGATCACAGCGTCCTGAAGGTCTGGCCGAACCTTAACGCCGCACGCGATTAGCAAGGCCATGATTCCACGCCACGTTGAACCTTCTTTCAATCGATCAAACAGGTAACTCATGGCGGGGAGATTAATCTTCCTCGGACATCTCGTCCACAATACGATCAAGTTTTTCTTCCTCTCTTTGCCGTTTCATCTCCCCGCGTTTCATGGCTATTTTCGCCTCGCAGTCGAGCGTTTCGCGAAACGACATCTCTCTGCTGTAGATGCCACGCTTAATCAACCAACGGGTACACGCTCGAGCGACGTCTTTGTAGGAGTTGAACCCGTCTTCGGAGTCATCTATTTCTTCACCCATACTCGAATGGTTAGCCCACGTGTTGACCGGTACGTTCTTGGTTCCCATCCTAAAGCCCTGAGTGCGGATCCAACCCTCAACTGAGACACTCGGTCCTGTTTGGCCGGCGGGATATCAAGGCAGGTATTAAGGACTTGGGTCATGGTGTACTGGCGAGAGTCATCCATGTTGGTGCGCAGTACGTCCTCCCACGCATCTCTCGGCCGGCGCTCATCCGCCTCTGCTGCTGCCTCTACAGTTGGCACTGACCACCAGTTCTCGCCGGCATTAAAACGGTGAACAGCTTCTGCAAACAACTGGTCTCGGTTGAAGGCAAGCCATGCTGAGTCAATCTCCCCGCACCGGACTCCCCAAAACCGGCGAGCACCAGTGTCGTCCCTCTGCCAGTCGTCACGGTTTGTTGTGCCGGCAAACACGCTTTGGCGAGGATGGTCCTCGGCGTTCCGTCCATATGGTGAACGGTAACGGTCAACCGCGCAGGAGATGATGCCCTTAATGCGCTCGACTTCAGATCGGTCGAACGAATGCATCTCGGAAATCTCCACAAGCCACGCACCTTTGAGGACCTGATAGAAGTCTTTTGTCGTCACCGACTCATGGCACTCGGCAAACCATTCGCCTCCAAGAATCCTGAGTGCGCTGCTTTTGCCCGTGCCCTGCAACCCTTCCAGAATAGGCATTGTGTCTACCTTGCAACCCGGCCTATACGCCCGAGCAACCATGCCCAAGAGGAAGCACTTGCCCACTTCCGAGTGGTAAGGCTTGTCGAATGCGCCAAACCCTCTGGTAAGCAGGCATTCGAGCCGAGATGTTCCGTCCCATTGCAGGGAATTAAGCCACTCGCGCAGTTCGTTTTTCTTCTGCTTGTGCGCGGTCAGGCGAAGCGCCTGATGGACCGTCTCGACCGACATCCGAGGACAGTAAATCTCGGCCTGAATCTGCCTTGTCAGGTTCAGATCATCGTTATCGTTCCACTCACGCTTCTCTCCCTCCCATGCCGTGAAGATGCGTTCTTTGAATGTGTCGTACCATACCGAACCGGAAAACCCATCCCACCTCTCGAGGATGCGGCACGCATTGTCGAGGTTTGCAATCGGGCCTTTGCCTTCACCTGCTACTTCCAGCCCGAGGAAGTTCCACAACTGAACTCGGTCCTGCAGGCCGGCGCTTTTCTCGGCGTGCGCAATGGCCTCTTTTTCGTCCGTCGTCTTTGGTTCGTACTGAGCAAGCCTCGGCCGCGCCCACTCGACAAACCCATCATAGGCCATGCCATCTGCAGCAGCATCTGCAGCATCCCACTTCTCGGGCATGCCTTTGACGTCGATAACTTTGACGCTTGCCGCTTTGTCAGAAAGGATTTCTGCGATAGCGTTTGCCGCTTTGACCCCTGCCTCATCAGCATCAGGCCAGACGATAACCTTGCGACCGGAAAGCGCACTCCAATCAACCTTTGCCACAGCAGACGCACCCCCCGGCCATGTGACTGGCAGGTATACGTGACCTGCAATGCGCTTGGCTGCCTCGGCTGCCTTCTCCCCTTCAACCAGCAAGACCGGCTTGGTCGGGTTAGCGGCAAGAACGTCGAGACCATACAAGGGGCGAGGATCCACAAACCCAACGCACTGCCAGTCGTTCTTTTCTGCGTCCCACGTCCATGGGATGAACTGCTTTCTTGAGCCGGCCGGCTCATGCCGTGTTATGTACCCAATCAGCGCTCCAGTTTTGGTTCTGTACTCAAACGAGGCAACGGCCGGCCCATGCCGAAAATGAACGAACGTCGGGCGACTCGCCGACTCTGGAGGCAGTACTTGCACAGCGCTTGGTTTAGGAGGGGGTGTGGCAGCCAATCGTTTTACCGGCACTGGACGTGTATCAGGAGACAGTGCTTTAAATGCCTGCCCCTGCGTCAATCCGTTCTGCGCAGCATACAACGAAATCAAGTCAGCACCGGCTTCATTTGTTGAAAAATCCTTCCACACGCCTCTCTGCCAGTTGATTGAGAGACTCTCCCCCTGTCCGCCGGCAAGCCCCGCCACAACAAACTCTGGCCCGACAAACTTACCGTGCGGAAACCACTGCACCAAAACGTCTTTTGCGTTTGCGAGCAGAGAGGCGCTCAACCCTTTAAAATCCAGCGGCATGGGGGCATGGTGTTGCATTTAGGTTAACAGGTCAAGCGCCTCGGATCAGATTTTCAAAGTCAGCAACCGAGCGGCAAATGCCGGCAATGCCTCCGTCCTTTTTCACCACGTCAAGAAAGCGCAACTGCTGTGCGGTTGCCCTGCCTGTTGGGGTCTTGCATTCAACTGCCACATACCGGCCAGATCCGACGACGTACCCCCACAAATCTGCAGCGCCGGCAAATCCAGACGCGACCCAACGTCCGTCTGGCAGTTGATATTTGCCGGTTTGAAAACGCCATAGCCGCACCCCGAGTCGAGGTGCGGCTAACAAAATCTCAGACTGAATCCGTCGTTCTGACACTAGAATGGAGTGAATTCAGTGCTTTGCGACTTGGATTCTTTGCCTTCAATCTCCCACATGGAGCAGAGGATATCGGCCTTGCGCTCCTTATTCGCCAGATACTGGATTTCCATGGGGATGGTGTGCGATTTCCAAACAAAATACGGACCCTTCTCTCCGACTCGTATTTCGCCAATCTCGAGGTACTTACCCTTCGTTTCTCCCTGCTTGTTAGTGTATTCCCCGACTCTTATTGATACCTTGTATTCCTTGTTCATGTTTTTGCTGTTCAGTTACTTGCTGCTTGTGTAGCGTGCTTTCATTATGTGAGTGGCCCACGCTACCGGCCACTTGTACCCGCGCCTTTTTGCTAAGGCAATCAGGGCAGGTAAAGTTGTTGCTTCTCTCTGTTCTCTGAGCCGGTCAATTCTCGCCGGCCTGAAGTTCCCTCGGCGCATCTCGACCAATTTGGACGACTCATCAATCTTCAGACTGCGCGACTTCACCAACGTGAATCCGCACACCACGCACGTATCTGCAGTGGCCCGATTCACGGCAAAGCAACTTGAGCAGACTCGAGTAGCAATGGCTGCCTCGCCGGTCTGTGATTTCTTCTTCTTTCGTCCGTCGAGCGACCAGTCACGGTCGTCACACGGCAACCCATGCCTATCCACGTTGCCAACGTGATCCAAAATCACAGCGTGCTGCTTATTTGGTGCGGTCCGAAGGGCGCGGCCAACCTGCTGCAGATACATTGAAACCGATTTCGTTGGGCGCAGCAGAATGGCGCATTCGATTGCTGGCAGGTCAAACCCCTCGGAGATCACATTGCAGGAACAGAGGATTTGTATCTCGTTGTCATTGAACTGTCTTACGATATCGACTCGTTCGGCTTTTGGAGTGTTGGCATTTAAAACTTTCGCTCGATGACCACGCTCTAAAAACCTGTTTGCCATGTCGTTAGCGTGACCAACGGTGATGCAGAAGACGACTGCCCTTTTGCCATTGGCGTGCTGCTCGTAATGACTGACTGCGCAACCACTGATTGCTGCAGTGTTGACCTTACGCACGGCATCCTCCGAGTTGAAGTCGCCAGCAGTTGTGCGGATGCCATCAACCGTGAAACCGGGTGGGCGAAAGTATTTGTAGTCGCACAGGTGACCCTGCTCCATCAGTTCTGCTGTTGTCGGCCCCTGAACCATGGCGCTGAAGCACTCGCGCATCCCCTCGCCAGATAGTCGCTGTGGGGTTGCGGTAACACCGACGCAGTACGCGCCTTTAGCCCACTCCAAAACAGCACCCCACGTTGAGGATTTGACGCAGTGATGCGCCTCGTCAATGACCACAAGATCAGGAGCCGGCAATGAATCCAGCCTCCTCACGGCTGAAAAGACGGATGCGACTGTGACCAGTGCATTGGCAGCGACCTTCTCGTTTGGTGCGCACTTCTGGTGCTCGACCCCGAACCGAGTCAGAGTGTCGCTGACTTGTTGGAGTAACTCCTGACGATGGACGAGGACCAGTGTTCTCTTCTGGCGCTCAGCCGCACGTGCAATCATGTAACAGAAGATGACGGTTTTGCCCCCGCCGGTTGGCAGCACCATCAGGGTACAACGGTCTTTTGCCAGTTGCTTCTTTGTACGTGCTAGGAGATCTTGCTGATACTCACGCAGTTGCAGTTTTTCCGAGGGCATTTGAGTTTGCTAGTGTATTCGCCGAACAGGACTTCTTCGTACTTCAGGTTTAACCCGCGCAGTTCGGCCGCGACGAGGATTGCCTGTTCTCTTTTCTTGGGGATGTACCCTTGCCGTCTTTTCCATCTGGAAACGGCCGCCGGCGAGATGTTAATGGCTTTTGCCAACTTACGAACTCCCCCAAAACGGTGGGTCACCCATTCAGCGGGTGAACGAGAGGGAAGATTTTGAGATTCGCTGGACATTCGTTGACCATACGTCAACAAACCAAACAAGGTCAACGCCTTATTGGCCCACAGAAAAGCCTTGCGCCCCACGCAGACCCACGGTTACATGGTGGGGTATGCATAAACATGAACACATCACCCCCACAAGCACTGAAGAGTGGCTGGAACTGAGGAAACGTGACATCACATCGACGGATGTTGCTGCACTGTTTGGGCTTAGCCCTTACAAAACGGCCTTTGGCCTTTGGCAGAGCAAGCGCCCTGAGTATGTTGAGGACTTCGAGGAGACGACCAGAATCAAGTGGGGCACTCGCCTGCAAGACGCGATTGCAGTGGGAGTTGCCGAGGATGAGGGCTGGACTGTCCGCCGGCGCAATGTTTACTCACGCCTGCCTGCACTCAGGCTTGGTGCGAGTTTCGATTTCGAGATCCTATCGCACCCCGACGGTCCAGCCGTGCTCGAGGTTAAAAACGTGGACGGACTGCAGTTCCGCGACAACTGGACGAGCGACGACGGAGTGCTGTCCGCCCCTGCGCACATTGAACTGCAGTTGCAGGCGCAGTTGATGACTTCTGGCAGGAGTTGGGGTGCAATCGTTGCGCTGGTCGGAGGCAACGACCCAAAAATCATCACTCGCAAAGCGGACGCGACCATCCATGCGTCGATTGCCGAAGCGGTGACTGCGTTCTGGACGAGTCAGGCCGCCGGCAATGCGCCTGCGCCCGACTGGATTGCCGACTCCAAGGCACTGCGCAAACTGCACTCGACCGTCGTGACCGGTTCCGTAGTGACCGACAACTCGGCCGAACTCGACGACCTCGTCACTCAGTACCGGCATTTGAGCAATGAGATTAAGAGCCTTGAGGCGCTTAAGGAAGGCACTCGCAATCAGATTTTGGCGCATATCGGAAGCGCCGAAAAAGTCATTGGGGCCGGCTGGAGCATATCCGCTGGAACCATTGAGGAAAAAGTAGTCCCCGAGCACGTACGTGCTGCATATAGGGGGTTCCGCGTAAACACAAAGAAAGCAAAAACCATATGAGAACAAGTGACACCATAGCAAAATTGGCCGGCGCTCTATCCAAGGCGCAGGGGAAGTTTAAAGCCGCGTCGAAGGACTCGGTGAACCCGCATTTCCGCAACAAGTACGCAGATTTGGCGTCGATTTGGGATGCCATCCGTGATCCATTGTCCGCTAACGGACTCTCAGTTGTGCAGGGGGTGCTTGAGCCTAATGCCCATGAGCACCTCGGACCGCAATGGAGCGGCCCGAAAGCGGTCGGGGTCGTGACGACCCTCATGCATGAATCGGGTGAGTGGATTCAGTCCAGCGTTTGGATTCCGGTTGGCACGCAGAACGCTCAGGGAGTCGGGTCGGCGATCACCTACGGGCGGAGGTACGGACTGACCGCACTCGTTGGCATCACGCAGGATGACGACGATGGGGAGTCTGCTGTTGGTCGTGGACCCATGGCAGCAAAACCATCCACGAAACCGGCCGCGCAGGTTGATATCCCTGCCCTAATCCAATCCATCTCCGAGGCAAAGGATCTGGATTCGCTGAAGGGGATCTGGACCAGTGCCATGGCCCACTCAACTCACGCTGAGTTTGGGTCGGTGCTTAAAGCCAAGGAGGATGCTAAGGCTCGACTGTCCACTGCAGTGCCGGCGAAGGTTGCCAAGGCCGTTAAGGCGGCCGCGCCGGCCGCGCCTGCTGAGATTAACGAGGACGACGTACCCTTCGCATGAAGCTTCTCTCATCCAAGCAGGCGGCCGAGTTCTTGGGCATCTCGTCGGGGACGCTCGAGAACTGGAGGACCAACAAATACGGTCCTCCCTACATGAAGTACGGGAACCTCGTAAAGTACGACGAGGAGGACATCGTCCAGTGGCTCAAGACGGTTGCCAAAGGGCAGCCCCCGCCAAAAGGGTAGCCCCAACAAAGAAAAGCCCCGATCGGGTTAATCCTGATCGGGGCTTATTGTTTCTGCAGCAGACTAGCGCCTGCAGATTTTGTATTGGTTCGGGTTCAGCCTCAACTCAACGGCAAGCCTCCTCGCCTCGTCGAGACTGAGGCGGGACGAGTCGCTGAGATTGCGCACCCACCAATCTCTCGACCGGTCCAGCGCCCACTCATCACCCCACTCCCGCAACAGGTACATACCTGTCTCTCGGTGCTGGATCCGGTATGCTGGCGACTCAGGGACGTCCATACGTGCCGGCGAGTGCTGCTAGTTTCCTCGGGTTGAGCGCCAGATCCTCCTCCCACCCGTCTTCGTCGATATCGGGGTGACAAGTGACCGTGACCAGTGCCACATCCCGACTCGCAGGGTCGCACGCTCTATCGAGCATGGCCCATGCAAGACGGTCAATCATCTCCTCCCTGTCCGCTCGGTCCCGCCTCGGTCTCGGCGGACGTTTGTTCGTTTTACGTTTCACGACCACTGGTGCTTTTCGCGACTCGTTAGCTGACGCCTCGGGTAGGCCTTGTTCGCTTCCAGAAACATGGTCCAAACCTCCCTCACCTCGTCGAACAAATCGGGCGGGGTGTGCTCTGGCGGAGTCCCGAGGATTGGGACCACGATGGTCTGCACAAATAGCCCCCCGATCTCGGTGCAGAGAATGTGCTCGGACAAATCGTGTTTGTGGTGCTGACGACCGCACACTGCGCAATGGACCTTGTGAATGGCAGTCAGATCCAGATTATCGTCGTCGCCCCACGCTGACCAACGCTCTGCTCCTCCGGACGAGTAGTCGTATGTGCGCAGGATTGACTGCGTGAAGTACTCGAGCGCAGGGGGCAGTGGGGGAGTGGTTTTTGGGTCGTATGCTGCGAGCAGTGCGTACAGCAGTTGTGCCGTGAGCAGGTTCACGAGCGGACCGAACGGCTCGTCATCCCCCGTCTCTGCGCAGGTGTGCCCTGTTTTGAGCAGCAAGGTTTTGTAGTCGCCGAACGCCATCTCGGCGCCGCTTATCCGCGCCCGACGCAATCGGTTTACGATGTTTTGGAGTTTGTCTTCCGTCATATTGAGTGTATGGTTTTGCTGTTTGGGTGTGTTTGTCAGGAGCGTAACTGCTCCCTGCTGCGCCTCTGGCGGATGCTCCGGAGGCGCAGACAGGAGCACTCATGCGTCCCGAGGGTCGATGGTCGAGTCCTCTGGCAGGTTGCGCCGCAAGTCCTCCTTTGCGGCCGCCCACGCTTTAAACCCTGCCCGATCCAGTCGACGCTCAATCTCGTCGATTGGCAGTTTGCGGTGTAGGGAAAACGCCGCTTTGCCAAGACCACCCCCCTCGCCATCCTCGTCGGCCCCTAGGCAGGTCGACACTTCAAACAGGAACCGGCCGTTCTCTCGGCTAATGCGCACTGACAGTGCCTCCTTTTTCGCGCCCATCCAACCCGTGGAAAAGTCCAGCCCCGACCTAATCGCCGTGACGAGGTCGCGCCAGACTTGGGGGTAGAAGTTCGACGGGCCCCACTTGACCCCGTCACCTGCAGGCGTTGGGAATCGGTGACGCTTTCTGGTGACGATTCTTGACGTCAAGAACCACTCGGTCTTTGAGGTGCGAGTGACCTTCGTCCGGTTTTGTGCGGCGACGGTTTCGATCCTCCGGTTCAGTTCGTCGAGCGTATCCGTTGCCTTTAGTCGTAGTGGTTGTGGGCCGTTGACGTCGAACTTGAGTCGGAGGGCATCCGCCATTAACAGATGGTACTCGTCGAGTTTCTGTTTCGGCGCATGCCAGCAGACGTAGCCTGCATCGACGTCCTCTACGACGGTCAGTCGAATGGTGCGTTGACGAGTCATTGCAACACCTCCTGTTCGTAAAAGAATAAGACGCAGTTGAATTGGGGGAACCAGTACTCGGTGACGTCAGACCGATCCACGATTGCTGCCTCCCAACGGTGCATCTTTATGCGCGAGAATACCTCGCGCAATGCCTCCTCTCGGGTGCCCACAACGGATCCTCGGGCAACCCAACTGAAGTTGGGTTGGTCGCCGAAAGTGTCGGTAAATTCGTAATCCCACGTTGCTTGGGTAGTATTCATGGTGTTTATTCGGGTAAAACGGAGTACTCTTCAACGACTCGTCGAATCTCAATGAGTCGGTAGTCGTCGCCTCGGGGTTTGAGGGTTTCGCGCAACTTATGCGCGGCCGCAATGGCCTGCGCCTCGGTAGGGTGATCCGAAGTCCAGTCGGAGAAAGAACCCCGCAAAAAGACTTGGTATGCTATGACGTCGCGTCTGTATTCAAGGTTATCCATAGTGTGTGGGTGTGGTGTGTGGTTATTTAACGGGAGTGCGCAGCACCTCGGGGATTGCGAATGCCGTCCTCAGCAGTGCGTAGTCGAGCGGGTTGATGATCAGCACTGACCCCGTCTCCCCCTCGACGTCATACTCGGGCTGGATCGCCCACCCCCGCAGGAATGCAATCGCGGTTTGCGTGTACCCCGAGTGCTCGTAGGAGTAGGGGATCACCTTGGAAACTCCGTATGCGGGGAGTGTCAGTTTGACCCGTGCCCCCCGTGTATTTGTCGGCCCGAGGTATTTGCAGAACACTGCGACTGCGTGTTTTATTTCGTTTGCGTTGTTGCTCATATGTTTTTGGTTTGTTTGTGTTTGATGGAGGATCTGCCCTCCCTGCTGCGCCCCTCCCCGTGGAGAGGCGCAGACGGGAACTCAGGTGGTGCGGCGACGGACGTTGTACTGGTTCTCGGGCGAGCAAACCCACGCACCGAGACCAGCACTGTATTCGGCGAACTCGGTGACCCCACCCTCGCTTTTGGCGAGGGCAAGTGCGGCCTGCACCGCTCGACGTTTAGACCGGAACACTATGTCCGTCGGCCGACCATTGATTGTGATGCTGTATGTCATGGGGTGAGCAATGTACCGTGAGCGGCCGTGGGGCGCAATGGGCATGAGTGTCATAGTTCGGTATCGTTGCTCAGCCCCACTCGCAACCCGAGTGCGTAACTGGTGATCAAGAGCGCTCCGATCGAGAGCGCCTCCCATAATTCGAGGTCGAGGGTTGCCAGTGCCAGAGCATCGACGCAGGCGAGGAGGATGCTGGCGGCCGCGATTGTTTGAGGTGTGGGTTTCATGGGGTTGGATGGTTTGGGGTTTAGATTGCGGCGAAAAGACGTGCTAGGAACGCTATGCGGTCTCGGTCGTAATCCTCGGTTGCGTTGACTTCGGCACGCAACCAGTCCCCGACATTGTCGCGTACCCACTCTGCCAGTCCTTCTGCGTCAGGTTCACCCGTGGGGGTCGCCTGCAACATCCCTTCACGGTCTAGGAGGGACAGGTATTCGGTTGCCCAATTGTTGCTTTTCGGGGCCCAATCGAACCCATCCTCGGTGAGGATGAGTTCGCTTTGAGGGTTCTCCAGCACTTTAGTGATGATCTCTTTTAGGTTCATGGGTTTGGTTAGTTTGTGGTTTGGTTTGTGGGGGTTAGACTGCGCGGTGTTTGCGGGACGCTTGGGGGACTGCGTTTGCCCCTGACAGCACCTCATTAAGGGCACCTGATACGGCGGCAAGGTCACGTGCAACGCGACGGCATGCGGCATGGTCGAGCGCATCTTGGAGGGATGCGTAGCCTCGGTCATGAGTGGCTAGCCATGCGCCCGAGTTGTATTCGTCGTTGTCGAACGCCAGTCCCAACACCCAGTAGAATCCGTTGCGAAACACGATGCGCGACGGGTTGCGAGGGTTGCCCCACTCGTTGACCTCACGTCGACGGGTCTCGGACTCGGCCGACTCACGCGCCTCGGCGCAATCATGCACCAGAGCAACGTCCTCGACTGATGCAGTGCGGGACAGGAGTCCGTTTTCGGGGTTGAGTTTGAGCAGGTTGTTTGCGAGTCGCACAATCTCGTCAAACGACCTCTCCCGCTCGACAAACGGGTGTTGAGCATGGTTGTGACCTACGTTTTGTGAGTCGCAGATCGTTTCGAGCACTGCCAGTGCGAACCGTTGCAGGTCGAGTGCGGTTGCGTCTACGGGTTTGATGGGTGTGGTTTTCATGGCGTTGGATTTTGGATTTTGAATTAACTAACACTGAGCCTGCACAATACCATGTACCGTCGTGGGGTGCAATGGGTTTATGTGTCATAACTCGGAACCCCGTGGGTTCCCTGCTGCACCCCTCCCTTTGTGGAGAGGCGCAGACGGGAACCCGCTAGAGTCTTTCAGCGTAGTCCCCCAACGTTGTGAGCCTGACCGTGTTTGAGCGGTAGCAGTAGAGCAGTGTCGGCGAGTATGCGTCTCCCGTGTTGACGTATAGCGCCGAGGGTTGGTTAAACTCCCGCCCCTCAATGGCTTCGACCCCGTCACCGCCGATCACCTCGTTGAGCGCTGACAGCAGTCTGTCAGGGTAGGAGGGTCGGTGATAACACGTTTTGAGCCAAGCGCTTGTGGCTGGAAACAGGGTTTCGTCCCACGTTTTTACCTCTTTGCGAATCAAGGCGCGGACTAGCTTTGCCTGCTGAGTGGTCAGGCCGAGGTCGGCCTGTAGTCGTTGTATGGACGGTGCGTTCATGGTGTGTTTGTGTTTGGGTTTGGGTTGGGTGTTTATGCTGTCAAGAGGACGTACAGATCCTCGGGGGTGCCCTGTACCTTGCTCCAGAGGGAGGCGGCCTGCTCAGGGGTCAAGTAACTTGCAACGTCCTCCAGTGGTGCTAGGTGCAGACTCTGCGACCAGTACTGGTGGGGGTATTGCCCCAAACGTCCGTTGTCAGCGAAAAAGTCGAGGTCGTCAGGGGGTGCGTACAGGTCTGCGATCTCCTGCACGTCAGGTACGAGTGCTACGAGGTCGCTGAGGTTGATGACTGTCATGGTTATTTGTCGGGTTTTCATATGTTGTTGGTGTTGTTGGTGTTGTTGGTGTTGTTGGTGTTGTTGGTGTTGCAGTCCGCGCAGGTGCAGGGGATAACACCCCCTGCACGCACAAACGCTTTCAGCTCAGCGAGAGTGTCAAACCCCCGCACGTGTTCTCTGTCACCTGCATCGATGCAGTACCCGTGGGGGGTGTTGAGGATGTATCCGCCATCCTCGTCCCACCCGTCACGGTCAACGTCCCGTGCAATGTTCAATCGGTATTTCATGGGATTAGTGGCGGGTCGTTGAGACTACTGCCCGACTGAGGGTGATTGTGGGTTCGGCGTGACGGTTCTCCTCGTCTTCAGGGAGCCGCACCGTCACGAATGTGTCATCGAACTCCTCAACCCTACCGGAATTCGTAAGCCCGAACGCATTGCGCCAGAACACAACCTGATCGAGTCGGAGGGGGGTGACGCTCTCCCTCGACCGGAGTGAGTACCGTTGTGCTCGCTCAGCGCTCGCAA
>Ga0315905_10003221_pt1 | contig 16879 bp, 13 predicted proteins | sample LakEriMetagenome_5_FD_203522 | JGI IMG/M metagenome (GOLD analysis project Ga0315905, IMG submission 203522) | Freshwater fungal communities from buoy surface, Lake Erie, Ohio, United States - Buoy 4 MA121 | ecosystem: Environmental > Aquatic > Freshwater > Lake | place: USA: Lake Erie, Ohio... | reverse complement strand
TCGGGCACTTGCTGCGGCAGATGTCCCCGAGATGTTGGCATTAACCCAGTTGGCCAAGCCTGGGCCCTTTTTAGAAAACACCATTGCTTTTGGAGGATATTTCGGCTTTTTCGTGGACGGTAAGTTGGTTTCCATGGCAGGAACTCGTTTGGCAGCAGGTCCTTATACCGAGGTAAGTGCAGTTTGCACGCATCCCGATTTTGTGGGTAGGGGATTGGCCCAACGAGTATTGCCACATGTACTGAACTATGTTCAGCAACAAGGGCAAATTCCATACCTCCAACTTTACCCAGACAACCTACCTGCTTACCGATTGTACCAACGGTTGGGCTTTGTAGCGCGAGCAAATTTGCGGGTATATTCTTTGGAAAAGTAAAGACACTGAACTCATTTCATATCCTTCGCCCTCCCAATCGAAGCGCAAAGCTTTCCTCTTTAATTTTTAAATGGTCTTCTTCCTTGACAGGAAAAAATACATTTCTGGAAGTGTTATTTTAGCACAGTTTACGAAAAGCCTTGACTTGAAGTGGATGTTTTCCCATCAAGTCAAGGGCCCACGTATTCTCATCTTATAGATCCTTCGATTTCTTGTCTAAAAGGAGAAATTCATTGACTACGATCTCGGTCACCACTTTCTTGTCCCCGTTTTTGTCGGTATAGCTTCGGTTGGTCAACTTGCCTTCTACCGCTATTTCCGAGCCCTTGTCTGTAAATTTGGCCAGATTTTCGGCAGTCTTGTCCCAAACTACCAGGTTGTGCCAAATGGTTTCTTCGACGCGTTCGCCTTTTTGATTTTTGTAAACTTCTGAGGTGGCAAGGCTAACATTGCCTACCGATTTTCCAGAATCCAAGCTTTTTAGATCAAGCTTGCTACCGAGGTGTCCAATGAGCTGAACTTTGTTTTTTAATGCGTTCATACGAATAAAAATTGAGGTGAAGCAGGAGTTGGCCCGCTGAAAAAGATTGAAAAAATACTATCCCAAACTTGAAAAAAAGTAAAAACAAAAAGCGTGAGATAAGCACTTAAAACCGTTTATAAACGACAATAATCGAAGGCGTGGGTAAATGCTGAGTAAGGATTAGGCCTGCTTTTTACCGATCCAGAACAGCAAGGACCCGATGCCTACAAAAATCGCAGTCATCCAAATCGATTGGCTATTTACTTGAAGCATCAGCCAAAGGCATGCCCCAATTCCCAAAACAGGAATTGCATAGCCTCCTTTCAAGATAAATCGTCCTTCACCTCGAAACTGTGGTCTGAGTTTGGGTATGGCCGCACAGCTCATGCCATACAAAAACAATCGAGACAACACGGTCATCGCTGCCAATACCGTAAACGAACCAAAAGCAGCCAATAAAAAGGCAGCTATTCCAAAAAACACGACCGAGTTGGCCGGAGTCAAATACCGAGTATGTACCTCTCCAAACCAGCGCGGTAGTGATTTTTCCAAGGAGAGGGCATAAGTCACTCGGGTAGCGGAAAACATGGAGCTTACTAAGTTAGCAAGTACTGAAGCAGCAACTCCTATCATCAATACAATAGCGCCGACAGGTCCAAAAAGGCTAGCAGAAACATCTAATAAGGGGGTTTTAGAATTGGCAAGGTCGGGCAATGCAGCCTGCGATACCAATTGGATGAGCATGTACAAGACAGCCACTACGGCCAATCCCAGCAACAATCCCAAGGGCATATCCCGCTCGGGGCGCTTGGCCTCGCCAGCAGGAACTACTGCTCCCTCAAAACCAACAAAAGCATAAATCAATAGCAATGCTGCAGCTCCCAAATCACCTGAAGGAGGAATGGGACTCTCAAAACTCGGGATTACCTCTGAACCTAAAATAATAAAACCTCCAAGTGGAAGGAGAATCAGTACCGCAAATTTGATTACCGTAAACAGCGTCATGGAGCGAATCGATTCCACTGATCCAAGGACATTGATAACACTGAGCGCAACACAAATGACCGCCAAAGAAATAATCCTCCCCGTGCCTGTACCTGCCCCTTCAATAAAATAAGCGATGGAATCGGTGAGCAACACCGTATTGGCAGAGAAGGAAATCAATCGCGCCAAGTAATACAACCATCCCCCTTGAAACCCTACAAAAGGGCCAAATGCCAAGGTGCCATACCGAATTGGTCCACCTGTACCTCGGAAATAACTTCCCAGTTCGGCGAAACACAAAATAATAGGTAGGATTAGGAGTGCGCAAAAAGCATAGACGAGTACGCTGTACTCTCCAGCCAAGGCTGCTGCACCACTGGGAAGTCCAAAAATTCCAGCACCAATCAAGCCATTGACTACCAGCATCCAAATCCCCCAAAGTCCAAGATTTCGAGGGAGCTTTTCTTCAGTACCAGACGATGCAGGTGGGGTTGGGGTCACTTAAACTGGTTTTTAACCTTGGAAATTAAAGAAAAATTGAACCGAAAAGAGAATGCTGCCCTTTAGGCCTGCTTATTTTTTCCATTCAATCACTTCCATAGTGGAAAGTTCAGGGCCACCCCCACGGTTGGCGGAACCTGCATGAACCCATATTTTTCCATTCAAATAGGCTGTACCTGTGCCGTGGCGACCCTGTAGTAGATTGGGAAGCCTGCTCCAAGTATTGCTTCGTGTATCGAGGACTTCCACATCGGCATGTGAAGTTGCTTGAGCGGAGCTCTCTCCATTCATTACCACCAAATAAGGACCAATGCCCAAATTAGAGTTTCCAGCACGCTGCGTGGGGAGCTCGGTTTCCAAAGTAGACCAGGTCTCTTTCTTAAAATCATAAACATCCACCTCTTTGTTGGTTAGCTCGAGCACCTTGCCAATCTTAGCATAGGAGGTACGTCCACCCGCCAGATACAGTTTGCCATCTACCAGCGCTGCACTGACGTGATCTCGGGCTCTTGGTGCACTGGGTAGGGATTTCCAGGTTCCTGTCTTGGGATCCAGTTCATCAAACCAGCGTACAAAACCATCGAAGTGCCCATCCTGAATCCCACATACCATGTAAATTTTATTTTGGCTAACGACGATTCCTGCAGAACCTCTTTCCCGGTTTTTGGGAAGAGCAGGGCCTTCTCTCCAGGCTTTTGTCTTGGGATTGAAAATTAAAATGTTTGGAATTGGAGTTTCATGCGGATACTTACCCGTCAGTGCGCCAACAATCCAGAGTTCATCCTGAAAGGAGACTGCCTGAAAATGGTGAATTTCCATCGGAGCATCTGCCAGCTTCACCCAGGTATTCGTTTGGGGATCATATTCCTCGATCGGACGAACTCCCCGTCCTCCTAAGGCATACAACTTGCCGCCAGAGGCAACAAATGAACTTTCATGACGGGCAGTGGCCTCAGTACTGGGAGTTACAGCAGTCCATAACTCTTGCGCTTCCGCTTGAAATGTGGCTAGCACTAGGAATACTAAAAGATATCGTAGCATGGCAATAAAATAGGATAGGCAATCAAGTTAGGAAAAGATTTTAAACGAAACCTAACCGCCTGAGTAAACCTAATTTGAGCTGTTTTTTAACCTCCGCCAAGAAGGGTTTTTACTTTCCGAAATCTAAAATCCCACGAATGGCGTTGATTTCTTCCATTTCTTTTTTCAAACCAGCGCCATCTTCCGCAGCTATTTTTTCTCGAAAGGCACTGAGATTCGCGATGTATCCATCCAAAGAAGCCAGAACATTCTCCTTGTTTTCAATAAAAATGGGTGCCCACATGTCTGGACTTGACTTGGCTAGGCGAACGGTTGAGGAGAACCCAGATCCCGCCATGTCAAAAATATTTTTCTCGTCTTCCATTTTTTGGAGGACAGTTTTCCCCAACATAAAAGAAGTCAGGTGAGATAAATGGGACACATAGGCCAAATGCCGATCGTGTTCTTCGGGATCCATAAACCTAAGTTTCAAGTTTAAGGCATCAAAGAGGCGATAGGCTTTTTCTTTCAGGTGCAGGTCTGTCTTTTCCAGCTCACACAAGATCATCACTTTCCGGTCTAGCAGGGTTGCAGAAGCAGCTTTTGGGCCTGAATACTCCGTGCCTGCGATGGGGTGGGCTGCGAGGTATTGTGATCTTTTGGGATGTGAGGCCACGGCAGCGCAAAGTTTTGCTTTGGTGGATCCCAAATCAAAGACTAAGGTGTTGGGTCCGATTTTATCCAAGGTTTTCAGAAGTAAATCCCCTAGACTGTTGGCTGGGGTAGCCAAAATCACCAGGTCTGTATCGGAATCGGGTCCGGAAGCCTCTTCCGAAATGATGCCCAATGCAATTGCATCTTGGAGGTTCTGTGGGTTAGTGTCCTGCCCTGTTAGTATTAGTTCAGGAAATTTTTGTTTGGCAGCAAGTGCAAAGGATCCTCCCAAGAGGCCCAATCCAATCAGGTGTATTTTTTTCATGCTAGGCAGTAGGTTTGATGCGGTTGATGGCTTCTAAAATTTTAAATTCTTGGAGGCAAAGAGAGATTCGGACATAGGTATTTCCTTCTGTTCCAAAAATTTTTCCTGGCGTAATAAAGATGTTTTTTTCATACAGCAACCGATCCACCAACTCCTCAGCGGAGGCTCCTTCCGGCATTTTGCACCAGACAAATAGTCCAGCAGCTTCTCGATCATAGGTCAACCCTAACTGATCAGCAAGAGTCCAAACCAACTTTCGACGGGCAGTATAAATTTCATTTTGTCGGTCAAACCAGCCTTTTTCGAGTGAAAGGGCTGCAATAGCTCCTTTTTGAAGGCCCAAAAACATGCCCGAATCCATGTTGGATTTGACTTTTAGTGCAGCCTCAACCCATTCCGATTTTCCGCAAAGCATGCCTACGCGCCAGCCCGGGATATTGAAGGTTTTACTGAGTGAGTTGAGCTCCAAGCCCACCTCCTTGCCACCTGGCAGGGCCAGCAAACTCGTAGGAGAGGGGTTTAAAATATGGCTGTAGGGATTGTCATGCACGAGCAAAATATCTTGCCGCTTTGCAAAAGAAATCAGTTCCAATAGCAGTTCTTCAGAGCCTGCAGCTCCGGTAGGCATGTGTGGATAATTAATCCACATCATTTTTACGTTACTCAAATCCAACTGTTCGAGTTCCTCCAAGTTGGGCCGACCTTGCCTGCTCAAATCCAAGTTGTAAAAAATAGGGCTTGCTCCGAGCAATTGTGTGACTGCAGCGTAGGTCGGGTAGCCTGGATTCGGTATCAACACCTGATCTCCCGGATTCAAAAAGGCCATACTGACTTGAAGAACTCCTTCCTTCGAACCCATCAAAGGGAGAATCTCAGCATTGGGGTCTAGCTGCACCCCAAATGCTTGTTCATAATAGGTGGCCATGGCTGCGCGCAAGGCAGCAATGCCTTGATATCCCTGATAGCCATGCGCCTGCTCGTTTTCAGCGGTGCTTTTTAAAGCTTCAATCACGCTACGATCGGGGGCAAGATCGGGGGAACCGATTCCTAAATTCAATACTGGCTTTCCTTCAGCAAGTAGGCGATTGACTTCCCGCAGTTTGGCGGAAAAATAATACTCCTCTACCCCTTGAATCCTGTTTGCAAATCCCTTCATCCTTTTCTGCTCGTATATTCTCCAAAAATTTTCAGGTCACCATATTCGGCTTTCATTTGCTCCACTGCTTCTTGGTAGGTCTGCTCGGCTGCAAATTCTGCATCGATAAAAAAGGCATAATCCCAAGGCTTGTCCATCAAAGGGATGGATTGAATTTTGCTCAAATTCAGGTTTTTCTCTGCAAGCATGGTTAAGAGCTTGGCCAATCCTCCCGCCTCATTCCGGATGGTGATTTTGAAGGAAACCTTGTTGGGAGCTTCCTTGCGGTTTGATTTTTCCTTCGTTAGAAAGATAAACCGGGTGAAATTATCTTGTACGGTTTGAATCTGTGGTGCTAAAATCTCTAATTGATATGTTTCAGCAGCGATTTCACTCGCTATGGCTGCGACTCCACGGAGTTTCTCTTCCTGAATGCGCTTCGCCACCGAAGCAGTGTCTAGGTCATCAATCAATTGAATTTGAGGGTATTGGGAGAGGAAGTTCTTGCACTGCAGCAAAGCCATAGGATGGGAGCGGACTTCGGTAATATCGGCAATAGTTTGCCCTGGCAGTGCCATGAACTGATGGGAAATCGGCAAGTAGTATTCCTCATGAATAAACAATTCATAGCGATCAATCAGATCGTAATTCGGAAGAATCGCACCTGCAATGGAGTTTTCGATGGCCATAATGCCCACTTCCGCAGCACCCGAGGCTACTGACTTGGCTACCTCTTCAAAGCTCATGAAAGGAAGAACTTTGGCCTCTTTCCCAAAATTCAACAGCGCAACCTGGTGATGGAAGGAACCAGGAATTCCTTGAATTGCTACTTTCATAGGATGCCTGGACTGTAAGTTTCTTGATGAATGCCTGCCAAGGCTACCTGCTTCCAAAAACTGGGATAGGATTTGTTGACTACTTCAGGGTCTAATATCTGGACCTTGGTTTTCGTAACCAAAGGCATAAAGGCCATGGCCATGCGGTGGTCATCGTAGGTGTAAATTTGCACCAATCTCGGCATGGTGACCGATGGGATCACTTGAAAAGTTCCTGCTCCAATTTCCCGTAATTCAGCATTAAACTTTGCCAGTTCCTGCTGCAAGGCATGGATTCGATCTGTTTCCTTGATTCGCAAACTTTCAAGCCCTGTAAAAACGGTGTTTTGACCCAAAATTGCACAAGTAACCGCTACGGTCTGCGCCAAGTCTGGGCAGTGGGTAAAATCCCATTCTTTGAGGCCAGTTACGACTTGCTTTTCGAGTAATACACCTCCTTCTTGAAAGCTGCTTCGTATCCCCAATTGTGCCATGATCTCCACAATGGCTGCATCTCCTTGGAGACTTTGTTCTTTTAGGCCTTCTAGGAAAAAGGATCCTTCATCCGCACAGGCCAACAAGCTAAACCAGTAGCTCGCTCCTGACCAATCGCTCTCCACGGTGAATTGGGTGCTTTGGTAAGCTTGCGGTTCAATTTTTATAGTTGCGCCTTCCCAGCTGTAGGCGATTCCAAATTGGGCCATGAGCTGAAGGGTCATTTCAATGTAGGTACGACTTCCAACCTTGCCTTCAAGTTCCAATTCCAAGCCTTGAGGTAATACTGGGGCGATCATCAAGAGAGCCGAAATGTATTGACTGGATACATCTCCTCGAATCCGGATTTGATTGGTGAGTTGCTCAGCCAATCCTTGTACTGCAAGAGGCGGATAGCCTTCCACGCCGAGGTAGTGAATCTCCGCACCCAGGCTGCGCAAGGCATCCACCAAAATACCGATGGGGCGTTCGCACATGCGCGAAGTTCCTGTCATTACTTTTTGTTGATTGGTGACTGCCGCAAAAGCAGTTAAAAAACGCATCGTAGTGCCTGCATCCAGTACATCAAAAACAGCTGGATTGGTGTGCAGCAGCCGGATCATCGTTTGGGTATCACGCGCCTCTGCAAGGTTGCTCAGCGTATTTTTTCCTTCCGTCAAGGCATCAATCACCAAGGCACGGTTGGATTCGCTCTTCGAGGAGGGTAGGGGGATATTCACCCGGGAGAACTCATTTTTTTGCGTCAGCTGTAAGAGCTGTATTTTTTGATAATCCATTAGGCCAAGGGTAATTGTTGGTAGTAGAGGATCGCATGTTTGATTTCCTCACGGGTCACCGGAATATTAAAGCTGCAATCTCCAAGGGTGGGTAGTAGGGAGAAAAGTTGCGTATTTCCTTCGTTTTTTTTGTCTTGGGCACATAGGTCCAAGATTGCATCTAGGTCGCTTGTATTCAAAGTCACTTTGCCAAATACCTGGAGCAACTTACTGCTGAGTTCGTTTAGCTCTTCAAAGCTGAATCCTATTTTCTCGAAGGATAAAAATCCCTCCGCAATCATCCCGACTGCGATGGCCTCTCCGTGAAGCAGGTGATTGGAACTACTGAGGTAAAAGGACTCTACCCCATGACCGATGCTGTGTCCAAAATTGAGGATTTTTCGAAGGCCAGCTTCTTTAGGATCTATGGCTACCACCGCTTTTTTAATTCCTACCGAATGCTGAATTACCCGAGTCCAGTCTTGTTGCTCCCAGTCTTTTGAAGGCAGGGCTCGAAAGAAATTTAAATCACGGATTAGCCCATGTTTGATTACTTCTGCATAGCCAGAGCGTAACTCTCGGAGTGGGAGGGTAGCGAGAAATGCAGGGGCGATTAGGACTTTTTCCGGAAGTTGAAATACCCCCAGGTGGTTTTTAAATCCCATGAAATCTATCCCTAGTTTCCCACCAACACTCGCATCTACCTGAGAAAGCAGGGTAGTGGGGATGGTCAAAAATGGAATTCCTCTTTTGTAGACACTCGCGCAAAATCCCCCCATATCTCCAATCACCCCACCACCTAAGTTGATGACTAGCGCATGCCGATCGAGTACCGCTTCGGTCATCGCTGTCCAAATGGTGGAGCAAGTTTCCAATGTTTTGTGCTGCTCCCCTGCAGGCACTGTAATTAGTACAGCGTCTGAAGGTAAAGCATCCTGAATCAAGGGTAAGCAATGCTCGCGGGTGTTCACATCCATGAGCACCACCACTTTGGAATAGCTTCGCGAATGAAGTTCCTCTGCGAGGGATTTTTGAATGTCTGTTGTGAAGAGTACGGTTTCCACAGATCTATTAGGTCTAGCCGGTAAAGTTAGCAAACCTTCCTGCTAACAATGGACTAGCGGATGTGGCTTTGCTAATAATTAGTTGAGTGATTAAGCTTCCCGAAGTTGTCTTTCCTGACGCTTAACCGACTCCTCATGGATGCAGTAGAGCAATTCTTTCATGAATTTTTCGCTCAGTTGTTTTTTAACGCCCTTTTCAGTTCTGGAGTCCATCACCTCTTTCCATCTGTCCGATTGAAATACGGTGAGGTTGTGGGCACGCTTGTGTGACCCAATCTGATCAATGACAGAAAAACGTTCCTGTAAAATATCCAAAAGCTGATCGTCTAAATGGTCTACTGCGCGTCGTAGATCAAATAATTTTTCATCAGGTTGCATGTTTTCCAAGGACTGTTTGAATTCGATCGAATCGATAATCTCCTTTAATCTTTGGGGAGTCACCTGCTGCTTGGCATCTGACCAGGCCTTGTCGGGATCGTGGTGTGTTTCGATCATTAGGCCATCCAAACCAAAGTTCATCGCGCTTTGGGCTACCTCTAGCAAGCCGTCCCTACGTCCAACAATGTGAGAAGGGTCGTTGATTACTTCCATCCCTGTCCATTCCCGCTTCAGGTGAATTGGCATAGACCAGTTGGGCTTGTTGCGGTAGCGCTTGTCATAAGCATCTGAAAAACCACGGTGTATGGCTGCTAGTTTCGTGATACCCACGGCATACATGCGTTCCAATGCTCCCATCCAAAGCTCCAAATCTGGATTCATTGGGTTTTTGATCATCACAGGAATGTCTACACCGCGAAGGGCCTCTGCAATTTCTTGTACTGCAAATGGATTAACCGTAGTACGCGCCCCAATCCATAAAATTTCGATGTTGTGCTTGAGTGCCATTTCCACGTGAGCGGCATTACCCACCTCAACAGTAACCGGAATATGGAGTTCCTCTCGAACAATCTCCAACCACTTCAGTCCTTCTTCGCCTACGCCTTCAAAAGATCCAGGTCGTGTGCGGGGCTTCCAAATGCCCGCTCGGAATACCTGGGGAATGATTTGATTTTCCTTCATCTCGGAACAGATTTGTGCAATCTGTTCTGGGGTTTCTGCTGAGCAGGGGCCTCCGATGATCATTGGGTTGCTGAGACCTAGTCCCCAGTCTTTAATTTGCTTGTGTGGTTTCATAGTACCTACGGTTAAATAAAAAAAAGCCCGACTCTTTCGAATCGGGCTTTCTGTTGTTATGTGTTTTTAGTTTTTGGCTAGACAATACACAGCTCCGATTCGATTCTTCTGTCGAAAGTAAAAGTAAAAGAAGCTAAACCAGATTACTGCTGTGATGAACATGCTGTAAATGTAAACTGCAATTTTTTAAAAGCAAAATTATTTTTAAGCATTTCTGTTATCATTTCTTCAATGGATAGGGGTGAACTTTTAAATAAATCCAATTGGAACCAATAAAAATGATAGATTCAAAATAAAATTTTGCTTCCGTTTCCTAATTAGAAATAATAGTTTCTATTTATTTTTTTTCAAGACATAGTCTACGGCAAAGAGCTGAAAACAGCAATATTTTTCGAATAGCAGATCTCTCAAGAAGAAAAAAGTTGTTTGTTAGCTGAAACCCAAAGGGAATTGTACCAAGATTTCTTGTAGGCGAAAAAACCAAGCTTTTTCCTAGGGTGAATTCCCAAACAAAACCCAAGTGACTCTGTTTTTCTACTATCTTTGCCCCCATAAATGCGCGCTATGCCCGTCAAACCCACTATTTCTTTTGAGAATTTGGAAGTAGCCTTTGCTTCAAAGAGTAATGCAGAACTCCGTAAGATGTATCTGATTTTTGCCACTCTCAATAATAACTTGGTTTCTAGCATTGGTATCAAGTTGGCTGATTTGGCGTTTCAACTGCATCTGCCTGTCAAAGGCATCATGAAAAAAACCATGTTTGGACATTTTTGTGGCGGAGAAACTATTGCTGAAAGTGTTTTGGCTTGCCGGCAATTAGCAAACTATGGTGTTCATTCTATCCTAGACCTCTCCGTAGAAGGAAAAGGAGATGAGGCAAGCTTTGAAGCCACTACAGAAGAAATCTATCAAACTATGGTAGAATCTGCCAAGACGGATTACATGCCCTTTGGAGTGTTTAAGGTGACCGGACTTGGGGATTATCGGATCCTAGAAAAAATTCAAGCAAATCAAGCCCTAACTCCTGCTGAGCAAGAAGCTTTTGCCCGTCTAGAGGGTCGAGTAGATCGCCTGTGCAAGACTGCACATGACTTGGGGCTAAAAATATTGGTAGATGCGGAAGAGAGCTGGTTTCAAAATGTCATCGACGACCTTGCCTATTCCGCCATGGCCAAGTACAACAGCAGCCGCTGTGTGGTCTACAATACCTACCAAATGTATCGCCATGATTCCTTGGCACGTCTCAAACAAGCGCACCAAGTTGCTCAAAAGGAAGGTTACTTGTTTGGAGCGAAGCCAGTGCGCGGTGCTTACATGGAAAAAGAAAGGGCTAGAGCCCAAGCGGAAGGATATCTAGACCCCATACAGCCCAACAAGGCTGCCACGGATCGAGATTACGATGCCGCAATTCACTATTCGGTTGAAAATCACATTCACCTCGTTTGTGCCACGCACAATGAAAAGAGTAGTATTGCACTCACCGACCTAATGGATACTTATGGTATTGCTGCTGACTCTGAACTGGTATATTTCTCACAGCTCTTTGGAATGAGCGATTCGATCTCCTTCAATCTTGCGAATGCAGGCTATCGGGTGGTGAAATATGTGCCGTATGGCCCTGTAGAGAAAGTGATGCCCTACCTGAGTAGACGTGCATCCGAAAACTCTTCTATCGCAGGTCAAAGCAGCCGGGAGTTTGAACTGGTTCGCAAAGAAATGACCCGCAGAAGACTCAAATAACTGTAGAATAAATACGAAAAATTAGAACCGACAATCTCATGCAACTTTTAAGCGAACAGGAACTGGAACGAAGAAAAGACCGAGAGGAACTCTATTCCTTAGGCATCAACCCGTATCCTGCTGAATCTTTTGTAATCAATGCCACTGCGGAGGATATCCACAAAAACTATGAAAATAGTAAAACGGATTACAAGGATATATCCATAGCAGGGCGATTGATGAGCCGGAGAATTATGGGTTCCGCTTCTTTCGCTGAGATTCAGGATTCCACAGGCAGACTACAGATCTATGTGCGCAGAGATGATATCTCTTCTGATGAGAATCCAGAGTTTTACAATACTGTTTTCAAAAAGCTTTTGGGAATCGGTGATTTTATCGGTGTCTCAGGGTACATCTTCACCACCCAAACTGGGGAGATCTCCTTGCATGTGACCAAACTTACGGTTTTGTCCAAGGCAGTAAAGCCACTTCCTATTGTAAAAAGAGATGAGGAGGGCACCATTTACGATGGCTTTACCGATCCAGAGCAACGCTACAGACAGCGCTATGTGGATTTGACCGTAAACCCAGATGTAAAAAAGACTTTTGTAACCCGCTCCAAAATCATTTCCAACATGCGTCGCTACTTTGACGATCATGGCTGGTTGGAAGTGGAAACACCCATTCTTCAGGCAGTTCATGGGGGAGCCGCAGCTCGACCTTTCCAGACGCATCACAACACGCTGGATATGCCTCTTTTCTTGAGGATCGCCAACGAACTCTACCTGAAGCGATTGATCGTGGGTGGATTTGATGGAGTATATGAGTTTGGCAAGATGTTCCGCAACGAGGGTATGGACCGTACACACAATCCGGAATTTACCTCCATGGAGATCTACGTAGCCTACAAAGATTACATCTGGATGATGGAAATGGTGGAGCAGTTGCTCGAAAAAGTAACCCAAACCATTCATGGAGACACTCAAGTGACCGTGGGAGGCAAGCAAATAGATTTTGCAGGCCCGTATCGCCGTTTGACGATGTTTGACTCGATCAAGGAATATACGGGAGTAGATGTCAGTGAACTCGATGAAGATGGACTTCGGAAGGTTTGCGGACAAATGAAGATTGAGGTGGATGCCTCCATGGGCAAAGGCAAATTGATCGATGAGATCTTTGGAGCCAAAGTGGAAGCCAATTTGATTCAACCGACTTACATCACGGACTACCCGATCGAAATGACGCCGCTTGCCAAAAAGCACCGAAGCAAACCAGGATTGGTAGAGCGCTTCGAGTTGTTTGTAAATGGCAAAGAAATCGCCAACGCCTACACCGAGCTCAATGATCCGATCGATCAGCGCGAGCGCTTCGAGGAGCAGTTGAAGCTTGCCGCTAGAGGTGATGACGAGGCGATGGCCATGGACGAGGATTTCCTTCGTGCCTTGGAATACGGCATGCCACCTACCTCTGGATTGGGGATTGGTATCGACCGTTTGACTATGCTGTTAACAGATAATACTACCATACAGGAAGTGTTGTTTTTCCCTCAGATGCGCGCAGAGAAAAAGGCTGTTGAACTGACAGAAGAGGAGAAGCAGCTTCTCGAACTCTTGAAAGCCAAGCATCCAGCTTCCTTGCCTGAGTTAAAAGTGGAAAGCGGACTGAGTGGAAAAAAGTGGGATGTTTCGATCAAAGGGCTGACCCAAAAAGGCCTCGTTAAAGTGACTAAGGAGGGCGAGAGCTTACTGGTGGACTTGATTGATTGATAAAGCTTCCCTTACTACAAAAAAAAGTCCAGCATTTCCTGGACTTTTTTGTTGCTGCCATTTTACTATTTAATGTTTCAGTAAAAGTAACCAGGCAAAATAAGGTTTGAAGTTCAATTAGATGAGCTGTGGACCGTGGTCTGTCAACCGTAAGCAACTTACTTTTTCTGTGCGTCCGCAAATCCAAAAACTTTTTGGAGCAGGGGGCTGGATCTCAAGTTACTATTTTTCCGAAGTGCTAATTCTTCTTTGGCGATCTCCACAAACAATCCTTTCAGTGCTTTATCGGTGACATAGGCGGTTAGGTTGGTGTTCACAGGCTTGACCAAGGGAATTTTATTGTACCGGGTCATGACTGATTCCCAATGGGCTGTGGCGCCTACTTTTTGTAGACTTGCCTGAATGGGAGGGGCAAATTTGACTTTCAATCCATCCGTGGTACTTTGCTGAAGGTAGTCGGTAGCAGCACGCTCAGAGCCTAGAAGAATACCTTGTACATCCTTAAAAGTCATTTCTTTGATGGCTTGGGTGAAAAGGGGCCGCGCCTCTTTTACTGCATCTTCCGCAGCACGATTGATGCTGGTGATGAGCTGATCACAGAGGTTGCCCAAACCAATTTTCCGAAGGCTGCGCTCCACTTGAATGGCTTCTTCAGGAAAAGGAAGTTTGATGGCGGGATTTCCTAAAAATCCATTTTCTAAATTGAGTCGATCCACACTCAGTCCAGTTCCTTTTTCCAAGGCCTCTTTCAGGCCATTGGCCATTTCAGCTGGGGAAGGGTTGGAAGATCCACCAGTAGCTGTACTTACCTTGTCGAGCACCTTTTTGAGTTGTGCAGAAGCAGTACTTGGGAAGAGAATACTCGCAAAAAAGAGAACAAAGCAAATTGATAGGATACGGAAATTCATAGCAGGTATCGTAGAAATTAGGGATGTGGTATTCCTAACGAGAATGAGGTCCCGAAAGGTTTATTTCTGAGCTTAAAAATCAAAGAAGGTTCTTCTTCTCGATACTTTCAAATCTTGCAAAATGCTGGATTTGACACGAATATCTATGTTGTAGGAGGTAAATCTTCCGAAGGGTACCCAATTGACATTCATCTGCCAACAGTGAAGATCTCGAGCGATGCCGATCATGGTTTGGGTGATTTCTTTGGAATCAAAATTAAAACCTGTATTAAAGTTCACTTTCCATTTTTCAGATATGGATAAGTCTCCACTCACATTCATGGCTTGGGTAATGTTGGTGGTATTGGTCACCTGCTTTGCATAGGCTAGGTTGTAGCCTAGGGTTAAATTCCAAGGAATTTCCCAATCGATGTATTGACTTGGATCTGCCACAATTCGGTTGATTTCATTTTCAACAAATTGATTCATGACACCCCCTTGCTGGATAAAATTCTGTGTTAGCTCATCTCGCACCTCCCCAGGATTTTGTCCGTTTTTTGGGTTCAGCGTTTAGGTTTAAGGAGGCACTCCGAATGGTTCCAATTCCCTGTCCCTTCTTCCAAGCATATTCCTTGCTATTGCTGTAGCGGGTGATACCATCTGACCCAAGGGTAGAGCGAGTTGCATAAGGGTCGATGGTACTATTTACGTTGACAGATAGCTTTTGCTTAAATAATGTCGTTCGCGCGGAGAGCTGGATAGGAGAGAGTTGAAAGGAATCTGCAGCAAAATTGTAGGAGGTATTGATGTTGAAGGCTTCCAAGAGAGGAATCTTTTTGAATTCTCCTTCGGTACTGTCTGTCTGCGTTTTGATTTTGGCTTCTACCACATTTCGAAGGCCCAAACTTAAGGCTCTAGACTCTCCAAGGGGAGCATCCCCAAAGATCATTCCTTGGTGTCTTGAGTAGCGGGTAATTCTTCCAGATTTATCGGATTGAACTTCCTGGTAGTAGCCGTAGGCAGGATCCGAAAAGTCAGGATTGAAATTGAAAGAAACGGTAGGAGCCATGTGGTGGCGAATGGTTTGCAATTTGCCCGATGGCTTGAAGTTGTAAAAGCCATAGAAGTTGGTATTCATCGCAAAGGAAGTGTTGTAATATCCTACCCGATTAAATCCATCCTCCTTCACCTGCTCTACCTTATCCGTGGTGGAGTTGTAGCTGTAGTTGAATCGTTGCATGTACCAGAGCTCGGTGTAGTTGGCCGAAGCGGTACCAGTAAAGTACTTGAATAAGGAAAAATTGGAACTGATGGGAATGGTATTTCGGGCTCCATTGTTTCCATTTTTAAGTAGCAAACCAAGGTTATCCATGTTGAAAGGAACGGTTTGGGGTCCATCCGCTTGATTGGCTTGCCCAAAGGTTTTGATGCGGTTGGTAATGGAGTTTTGGAGATTGAAGTTCCAGGCAACGTTCAAGGTTTTGAGGGGCTCAAACTTTACATTTTGAAAGGGACTTTGCCGATTCATGTTGATGCCTATGGTTGGTAAGTCCAATCGTACTTCACCGGTTTGCACACTTTGGGAGTGTCGAAGATTGGCCGACATGGAGAAAGGGGTGCCTGCGAAAGTTTTGGAGTAGGAGATATTCGAACTTAGATCTCCAGTCACATTATTGGCAAAGTTGTTTGGGTTGATGACATTATTGAAATAACTCGTCGAACCTGCATTCACCGAAGCAGAGAATCGTCCCGTTCCTCGTGTGATAGGGCTATGGTTCCACTGCACTCGAAAGGTATTGTAGTTGAGCGGAGTAAGTTCCGTCTCTGGGCTGACAAATTTTTGAAAGTCCATGTTAAAGCCACCGCTGTACCGGTATTTCTTGGTGTACATGGATTGGGATTTGACACCCCATCCTCCTTTGGAATACACATCTCCCGTGACACGAAGGTGAATGTAGTCGTTGAATGCAAAGTAATAGCCCAGGTCTCTCAAGCTCAATCCACGAACCTGCTCCCTACCGTAGGATGGAAAGATGATTCCAGAGGCCTTCTCCTCGGGGGTATCTGGAATCAATCCAAAGGGCAATCCGAGTGGGGTGGGAATCCCATTAAAGTAGAGATTGAAAGGCCCAGAAACAACTTGCTTTCCTGAAATGGATTTGATTTTGGAAGAGGAGATGTGCCAGTGGGGCTTGGTCAGTTTGCAGGTGGTGTAGTAGCCATGATCTAGGTACACGCTCCCATCCTCAGTTTTCTTGATGGTGGTTCCACGAAGGACCCCGTCTTGCTGTTCGGTGACCACATCCTTGATAATGGCCTTTTGTGTTTTGAAGTTGTAGCGCATCTCCTTGCGGATCTCGTAAACCGAGTTGCCATCTTTGAAGAAGGGATTGCCAGACACCACACCCAAACTATCTGCGATTCCGTAGGCGTAGAGTTCCGAGTTTTTCCAGTCGATCACGATGCGGTCGGCATCGAGTCGCATTTTTCCGTATTCAAACCAGGCTTTTTTGTAGAGGTAAACTTTGTTCTCGGAGAAGTCTGTGATGATACTGTCCTCTGCGTAATATAGAATTTCAGTTTCAATATCACTTTTAGGCACATTTTTTGCCGAGTCGAGGAGAGCGAGTGTATCTTGTTTGGCTAGGGTAGTATCACCTCTCAAAGTTGTAGCTGGGATCGGAGAG
>Ga0315905_10003220_pt1 | contig 16879 bp, 18 predicted proteins | sample LakEriMetagenome_5_FD_203522 | JGI IMG/M metagenome (GOLD analysis project Ga0315905, IMG submission 203522) | Freshwater fungal communities from buoy surface, Lake Erie, Ohio, United States - Buoy 4 MA121 | ecosystem: Environmental > Aquatic > Freshwater > Lake | place: USA: Lake Erie, Ohio... | reverse complement strand
CCTTAGTACTTGGCACTGGGACCGCCCACGCCGCAGGGGACAATTCCATCGATACGTCGACCCCGGGTAACGGTGAAACCATCACGCTGGCACCCACCCAGATTCAATTGCGATTCACCGCCCCCGTCGGTGGTGCAGAGGCTGTGGCCCAGATGGGTCTGGTCCTGACATGCGACAGCCGAATCATCAACCTGAGCGCACCTCAGTTAGCAGCCGATGGACTCACTGTTTCCGCAGCGCTCACACAGCGCCTCACAAACGGCAATTGCACTGTCACGTGGACACTGCCTGACACCAGCGCAGGTTCGTACAGCTTCACCTCGGCAGTTGATGTCACCACCACGGTGCCTGCCGTCAACCCAGGAAACACAACGCCGACTATTCCAGGAATACCAGGCGAAGAAACAGCCGTGTCAGAGCCGCGTCTTGGCGGACCGATTGGTCTCGTTCGGTGGATTTCGTTCTTCTTTACTTCTGCACTCTTTGGCGGATTGATCTTCATCAAGATCGCATGGCCTGAAGGTGTTGAGTACCCGGTCTGTGAAAAGTACTTCCGACAAATCAGCATTCTTGCAATTGCATCACTTGTTCTGCTGATGATGCTCATGTCCGCGCGTCAAGCAGGAACAGGTATTGGTTCCACAATCTCTCCGACATCATGGGGTCCACTATTTGAAACAAATGATGGACGCGCACTAGTCCTTCGTTTCGTCGCAGTGTGTGCACTTGCATATTTTGCATGGATCACTGAACGCATCAACTTCGAAAACCTCGTGATGCCGAGTATCATCGCGTTGCTCCTCTTCGCATTGTCGTTTGGTTTTGATCGCACTGGTGGTCGTTACGCCGCACTCGGTGTATTGCTTTCTGTTTCACACATGGCATTGGTTGCAACGTGGGTTGGCGCAATCGCCATAATCTGGCGCGTTGTTTTGTACGGGCCCGGCAGCAACGACCTTATTCAGGCATTGCGCGGATGGAGTCGCATTGCGAATCTTGTGATGGTTGGCATCATCGTCACAGGTGCAATTCAGGTGTACCGCATTGACAATTTCAGTCTGATCAACAGCGGTCATGGTCGTGTGATCATCCTGAAGTCATTGATCGTTGCAGCACTGATGTTTGTTGACAACTCCGTGCGACAGTTTGTGTTGCGTGGTTTGCAACGCGCAAAGTCACTCAACGAAAAAGTTGTGTATCGACTCAAGCGTCCTGTTGGTTTTCAGTTATCACTCACCATTGTGATTCTCGCGACGTCATCGTGGCTTCTTTCAATGCGTCCGCCGTATGTCTTACAAGTCGATAAAGGTCCACGCATCGACTACGCCATCGTGCAAGACCTCGAAGGTGATGATGACTTCCGTGTCCGTGTCTCCATCACGCCAGGCAACATCGGAGCCAACAGAGTTCTGATCGAACTTTTCGGTCCCTCACGCATCCAGAACTTCACAGTGAAGTTCACGCCAGAGAATCCGAACTACGCCGGTTTCACCATCAACGTGCCCATCACGCGCCCAGGTGCTGCACTGGTTGCCGAAGATGCCGGGCTCTTGTTGCGGGCCCCTGGTAACTGGAAGATGGAAATCAATGGCCTGACCACCATCGGGGAGCTCGAGACGCTGACCTCTCAATTCGTCATCGCGGACGGAGTAACGGTGATCACGACTCCGAAACAGGGACTCTCCATCGCCAGCACGACAACGGTTCCAGCAACCACCGTGGCACCCACAATCGCCCCCACCATCGCGCCGACAGTGCCCCCCACAATTCCCACCACAGTTCCTCCCCCCGTCGCCACCACTGTCCCCCCTGCGGGGTAAAGCCCCTCGGGGGTCAAAAATCTTGTCCTGAACAGCGCGGATAGGGCTGATAAGCCCCTTTCGGCACTAGCGTTTCCGCCGTGACTGATACCGCTGGCGCCTCTATGCAGGACAAGATCAACGACCTCCGCGACCGTCAAGAGCAGGCCCGCAACGCGGGTAGCGCTCGGTCTGTCGAACGCCATAAGGGCAAGGGCAAGCTCCTCGCTCGTGAACGCATCGAATACCTCTGCGATCCAGGCTCATTCCACGAACTCGACATGCTTGCTCGCCACCGCGCACAAGCCGCTGGCCTCGAAGAGCGCCCATACACCGACGGCGTCATCACCGGCTGGGGCACCATCGAAGGTCGAAAAGTTTTCCTCTTCTCTCAAGACTTCACCGTGTTCGGTGGCGCACTTGGTGAAGTGTTCGCCGAGAAGATCCACAAGCTCATGGACCTCGCCCTCAAGGTGGGTGCTCCTGTTGTTGGTTTGAACGACGGCGCTGGTGCGCGTATTCAAGAAGGTGTTGTGTCACTCGCTTCGTACGGTGGCATCTTCCATCGCAACGTGCAGGCATCGGGTGTCATCCCACAGATCTCCGTCATCCTCGGACCATGTGCTGGTGGCGCTGTGTATTCACCTGCAATGACCGACTTCATTTTCATGGTGCGCGAGTCAAGCCACATGTTCATCACCGGACCAGACGTTGTGAAGACAGTGACCGGCGAAGACGTGACACTTGAAGAACTTGGTGGCGCAATGAGCCACGCATCAAAGAGCGGCGTTGCAACTTTCGTTTCTGCAGATGAGCAAGCGTGTCTCGACGATGTTCGTTTCTTGTTGTCGTTCCTTCCACAGAACAACTTGGAAGAAGCACCACGCGAAGAGCCTTCTGATGATCCAGAGCGTTCATGCGACATGTTGCGCGACATTCTTCCCGTGTCCCCCAACCAGCCATACGACATGAAGAAAGTAATTCGCGAGGTCTGCGACGACGGCGAATACTTCGAATATTTCCAGCACTGGGCAACCAGCATTACGTGCGGTTTTGCACGTCTTGATGGAATGACTGTCGGTGTTGTTGGCAACCAGCCAATGGCATTCGCTGGTGTTCTCGATATTGAATCCAGCGAAAAGGCAGCGCGTTTCGTTCGCACATGTGATGCGTTCAACATTCCGCTCATTACTTTCGTTGACGTTCCCGGATTCCTTCCTGGCGTGAACCAAGAGCACGAAGGAATCATTCGCCATGGTGCAAAGTTGTTGTACGCATTCTGCGAAGCAACAGTTCCTCGCATTCAGATCATCACGCGCAAGGCCTACGGCGGCGCGTACGTGGTGATGAACTCCAAATCGATTGGTGCAGACCTTGCATATGCATGGCCCACAGCAGAACTTGCAGTGATGGGACCGCAAGGCGCAGTTGAAATTGTGTACAAGCGTGAGTTGCAGCAAGCAGCAGATCCTGTTGCGCGTCGTGCAGAACTTGTTTCTGAATACACCGAGAAGTACGCCAACCCATATGCAGCTGCAGAGCGCGGTTATGTGGACGACGTGATCGACCCAGCAGACACACGTAAGAAAGTCATCGCCGGCTTGCGCATGTTGCAGACAAAGCGCGAAGAGTTGCCACGCCGCAAGCACGGCAACATGCCGTTGTAAAGAAGATCATGAGCGAAGCAGACAACTGGCAACCGCCAACACCACCCAACTTTGGTGCGGAGTTCACAGCCCCCATTCACCAAGAGCCGCGTGCTGGTTTCTGGATACGTGTACTTGCACACATCTGTGACGGGCTCAACTCGTTGATCGTTGCGATTCCATTTCAACTGATTGGCCTACTTTTTTCAGATTCCTCAAATACATCTGACGCCGATGGTTTTGCTGGTCTTCCCGGATACGGCATGGGCTCTTACGACCTCTGGTCAATTCTTGGAACCATCGCAACTTTCTTTGTTCTCGCATACTGGATTGGCTCCCGTGGTGGTTCACCGCTGCGCGTTCGCTTGGGCGTTCTCGTGTTGGATCAAAACGACGGTTCGTTCATCGGCACCAAGCGCGCTGTGTATCGCGGACTCATGGGTTACGTGTCCCAGCTAGCTTTGCTCCTGGGTTATCTCTGGATGATTTGGGACCCGAACAAGCAAACGTGGCACGACAAGGTTGCACAATCAGTGGTGGTCAAGCGATGAACGTCAACGTTGGTTCAATTACTCCCATCCCTTCGGATGAAGAAGCCGCAGCAATTGCTGCAGCCGTCACAATGATGTGGCCACAACCTGTTGCACCTGCTCAGAACACACGCAAGACAAATGAGTCATGGCGCTTCAGCGGTCGCTGGTGGTCAGACAACTCCATCGCTCGTCGTATTCGCCCCGGCGCATAACTAAATGACAACAACTCCAGCGCTTCACGGCCTGAAGGTCATTGACCTCTCCACCGTTCTTGCTGGACCCAACTGCGCGCGATACCTCGCCGACTTCGGTGCAGATGTCATCAAGATTGAACGCCCTGACACCGGCGACAGTCTGCGCAACATGGCGTGGCGCGACCCAGAAGATGGCGAAGGTTTGTGGTGGCGTTTCGTTAACCGCAATAAGCGCACCATCGATCTTGATTTGAAGAACGCCGAAGATGCTGCAGTGTTTCTGCGCCTGATTGATGAGGCAGATGTTCTTGTTGAGAACCTCCGTCCAGGAATTCTTGAGCGCCTTGGTTTCGCACCAGATGTATTGCTCGCACGTAATCCGAAACTTGTCATCACACGCATCACTGGCTTCGGCCAAACAGGGCCGTATGCGTCTCGTCCAGGCTTTGCATCAATTGCTGAATCAATGGGTGGCGTTGCAGGCATTAGTGGTCAACCTGGTGGTGAACCAATGCTTCCGGCATTTGCGATGACTGACGAGATCACTGCGATTGTTGGTGCATTCGCAACAATGGTGGCGATTCACAGCGGCAAGGGCCAAGTTGTTGACATCTCATTGTTGGAAAGCATTTTCCACATCATGGGACCACTCATCAGCGTGTGGAAGACACGCGGTGAAATGCAAGAACGCATGGGGTCAGGAATTCCATACACAGTGCCGCGCGGTGTGTATCGCTGCAGCGACGACAAATACATCGGTATCTCTGCCAGCAGTGACTCTGTTGCCGGACGTGTTATGAAGTTGTTGGGCTTTGAAGGCGACGAGCGATTCGCAACGTTCAACTTGCGCGTGGAGAATCGAGTTGCTCTCGATGAAGCAATGCGCGCTTGGTGTTCACAACGCACACAAGAGCAAGCACTGCAAGAGATGACTGATGCAGATGCCGCTGCTGGCCCCATCATGTCGATGGAAGACATTGCGAATGATCCGCACTATGCACACCGCGACGCCATCGTTGAACTTGATGGAACCCCAATGCAAGGTCTCATTGCCAAGTTGAGCGAAACACCTGGTGTCCTCAATTGGCGCGGGAAAGCACGCAATGCAGATGGCGACGATATTCGAGCCAATGGCTGGGGTTCTTAGGCCTCTCGCCCTCTAACCCGCCTGTTCGTCAAGGCGACGAGTATTGTTCATCTGTTCGTCAGGGGGGCAAACATGAAGATTCCGTTTACGCAGATGTCGCGCGCCTACAAGGTCCTCAGCCTCACCGCCATTGCCACTTTCCTCGTCTCGCTCGACACCAGCATCGTTGTTGTTGCCCAGCGCACCATTGAGCAAGACCTCGGCCACCCGACTCTGATGACATGGGTGTTCTCCGGATACAACATCGCGTATGCAGCTGGACTTCTCACTGCTGGCCGCTTTGCTGACGTCAATGGTCGTAAGCGCTCATTCATGCGCGGCCTCATCTTGTTCAGTATCGGTTCAGTCCTGTGCGGTCTTGCGCCCTCTACTCCATTCCTTGTTGCTGCTCGCATCATTCAGGCGATTGGTGGCGCGCAACTCACTCCTGCTTCTATCGCACTCGTTCTTCCTGAGTTCCCTGCAGAAAAGCGCACTGTTGCAATCGGCATCTGGGGCGCAGTTGGTGGCTTGGCCGCAGCAGCAGGTCCCACATTCGGTGGTCTTCTCGTTGATTGGTTGAACTGGCGTGCACTGTTCTTCATCAATGTTCCTTTCTGCGTATTTACCCTCATCGTCGGCAATCGCATTCTTCATGAAAGCAAGGATCCAAACGCTTCGAAGAGCGTCGACATGATTGGCACTGCCTTAGGTTTCCCTGGTGTTGCTCTTGTGACTCTCGCAATTACACAAAGCAGCGAATGGGGTTGGGGCGATGATCGCACCATGATTGCTCTCGCTCTTGGTCTTGTGTTGTTGGCACTCTTTGTTCAGCGATGCCGCACAGTGTCGAATCCGCTCCTTGATTTGTCTTTGTTCAAGTTGCCGTTTGTCGTTGCATCGAACATTTCTGGTTTGTTCTTCTCGGTTGGTTTCCTTGGCATGTGGCTTCTGAACACACAATGGATTCAAGCCATTTGGGAGTACAGCCCCACACGTTCAGGTCTCGCAACAGCACCAGGTCCGATCATGGCGGCTGTTCTTGCTGCACCCATGGGCCGCCTCGCAGTGAAATGGGGCCATGCACGAGTTCTGCTTCTTGGCTCAGTGCTTCTCAGTTTCGGCACCTTCATGTTGACCATCACCATGACACCCACACCGAACTATGTCGGCGATTATTTGCCGTGGATGATCATTACGGGTGCGGGTGTTGGTTGCAGTATTTCAACACTGTCGAGTTCCGCTAATGCGTTCTTGCCGCCATCGCGATTCGCAATGGGTTCAGCATTGAACACCACTGCGCGTCAGATTGGTTCAGCATTGGGTGCTGCACTTGCTGCATCATTGGCTGCTCCGGCGATGGTGAACTTCGCAATGGCGCAGAAGTCGGGAGAGGCACTGACCGAAGGAATGTTGTCATCGTTCGACAACGCATGGCGCTTCATGGCTGCGGTGTACTTGTTCGCAGGCATCGTGATGATTGTGTTGTTCCGCAAGCCCACTGATGAGCAGATGGCCGCGGCGAACCAAGTCGAATTCGTCGACTAGAGGATTCCAATAGAGCAGGCGACTCCTGTGCCACCTATGCCGCAGTAACCATTCGGGTTCTTGCCCAAGTACTGCTGGTGATACGGCTCTGCATAGAAGAAATCACCAAGTGGCGCAACTTCTGTCGTGATCTCGCCGAAGCCGGCCTTCGTCAATAACGACTGATAGCCCTCTTGCGTTGACTCTGCATAGGCACGTTGTTCGTCATCCGCGAAATAAATGGCACTGCGATACTGCGTGCCGATGTCTCCACCTTGACGCATGCCTTGTGTGGGGTCGTGGTTTTCCCAAAACACACGCAACACATCTGCAAGCGAAAGGTTGAACTTGTCGTATGCGACCAGCACGACTTCGTTGTGGCCGGTGAGTCCAGAACACACTTCTTCATATGAAGGGTTTGGCGTGAAGCCACCTGCGTATCCAACAGCTGTTGAGTACACGCCGGGCGTTTGCCAGAACTTGCGCTCAGCTCCCCAGAAACATCCCATGCCAACCACGAGCGTTGCGATGTTTTCAGGCCACGGACCAACAAGTGGAGTCTTGAGTTCAAAGTGCTCTGCAGGCACAGGCATTATCTGATCTATGCGACCAGGCAGAGCCTGATCTGGAGTAATCATCACGGGGTTCTTTCGACCGAACATGTCGTCACGCTATCCACTCCACAGCCCACCTTGAACCCGCTCGCACACCCCTTCAGTACCATGGCTCCAATGGAAATCGTGCTCATTGTCGTCGGAATCGTCATCGTTGCCCTGCAGGTCATCCAGTTCATGGATCGACGCAAACAACAGCCATCATCGGCACCTGCAACAGACTCAACCGCTCCGGTCTATGTCGCAGACGATGTAAAGAACATCGTTCGAGATTCACTCGATGCCGCCTTGGTACGCCTTGGTGAGCAAGCACGAGTCGACCGCGAGGAAGCCATCAAGCTCAGCAGTCAACAAGTAGCCAAAGACAGCAGCGAGCAGTTGGGCCAAAAGGCCGATTCCATTAGCCAGACACTCACCACCATTAAAGACGCGATGGAAAAGAAGATCGGCGAGCTCGATAAAGAGTTGCGTGACCTTCGCGAGAACAACCGTTCACAGTTCGACAATGTGGGCAAAGCAGTCGACACACTTTCTCGTCGCACAGAGAATCTCAATGAAGTTCTTTCTAATTCACAAAAGCGTGGTCAATGGGGCGAACGTCTTGCAGAAGACATGTTGCGCGCTGCCGGTTTTGTTGATGGCGTGAACTACACCAAGCAAGACATCAACGCAGCTGGTGGCAAGCCCGACTTCAAATTCAACATGCCGCCGAATCGCGTTCTGTACATGGACGTGAAGTTCCCACTCGACCAGTACTCGGCTCACTTCAATGCAGAGACCGATGCATTGCGTGCATCATCAAAGACTGAATTCGTAAAAGCTGTTAAGGGCCATGTGGATGCATTAGCAAAGCGCGACTACGTCATGAACTCAAAAGAAGAAGCTCTTGACTACGTCCTCATGTTCGTTCCAAACGAAAGCATCAGTGGTTTCGTACATGAAGCAGACCCAACACTGATTGACTACGCACTCTCCAAGAAAGTTGTGTTGTGTTCACCACTCACGTTGTATGCGTTCTTAGTGGTTATTCGCCAAGCAACAGACAGCTTCCACACAGAACAAACTGCAGCAACAATCATGCAGCAGATCAACAAGTTCTCAAAGGAATGGGTCAACTACGCAAAGGCCGTTGACCAGGTGCAGGCAACGTTCACAAAACTGCAGGGCGAGATTGAATCCATCGGCAGCGAAGGCACTCGCTACAAGAAGCTGAATGTTCCTGTGAAGGACATTGAGAAGTTACGTAAAAACCAAGGAATTCCGGAACTCACAGAAGCTGAGTCAACTGCTCAACTCGATGAAAGCGACGACGAACTGTCCTAGCCAGTCGATCTCGAATACATTTTCATTGTCAGGAATTGTTCCTGTATCTGTAGCAACTCTTCACAACCAGGCATCACTCTCAAACCAGCAGAGACAGCAACTGTCATTAAGTCAACATCTCCTGTTGACTTTGCATACTCAGCAAGCTCTTGCGATGCCTGCATTGCTGTAATGATGAGCCGTGTTGTGGTGCCATCAAGATCGGCCCATTCATATGATGTTCCGGAGAATGGAACATCGCGTATTTCTGCCAACTGATTTGCAAGTGATCGATGATTTAAATGGTTTTCTCGAAACAAACCAAGGGATTCACGTAACAGATCAAAGTCTGTTGTGATGCGGTTGCTGAGCAACAGTTCATCGGAATAGGAAGTGGGAAGAAATTCCGCTCGATTCACGGAGGAGTCCAAGTCGGAGAGTCCCCGCCTCATATCTGAGACCACTGTGGAGAACGTTGCGTCGCTCACATCTATCTGCCACAGTGCCGTTCTTGCCGCCGACTTGCGAGGCCGATCGCGATTGAGCGAGAGCCACACAAGCAGCTCCAGAGCGCGTTTCTTTCGAAAGGCAGCCCGCAACCCATCTCTGCTCTCAACTTCTGGATACCCATATAGACGCACAATGAAAAGTGGGCTTTCACTTCTTCGTACCACCGACTTATCCAGCCGGTCCACTGCCTCCGTCAACACCTTGACAACCGTTGATGAATGATCAAGTTCCGTAGTGTCCACGGTGGCGGATGCACTGGATGCAAGTTTCTGGACCTCCGAGAGAAGCTTCACTTCTTCATCACTCATTACATCAGGCATTATTTCTCGACGAATCTGCTCTCGCCTTTGTTGAAGAATGCTCCTTAGCAGCAGAGTCGCCATTACAGGAGTGAGTGCGAGTTCAACTGGGACTCCCTTTTCTTCCGATACTTCCACAAGGTTGGTTTCAATCGAGTTGCTGTGGCCTGCAAGGGCAAGACCACCTAACAGGACTGCAATGAACCGACGATTGTGATTGTGTAAGTAAACAGATGGGATGCCTTTCGAACGATAACAAGCAATACCAATTTCACACATCACCCAAAGCGAGATCGCACAGATCAGAATATGGCAAAGCACAACTACTTCAGCGGTGGTGATCTCACCATCAATCAGACCATGAACATGAATCTCATCACGCGCACTGAAGAGCGCATGGGCGCTTAAGGCCGGCGCAAAGATGATTGCTGCGAAGTAAACAAGGCGTCTCATCAAAATCAGCCAGAGACAATAGACGCCGTTCGAATAATTCGTAATCGTTGACTATTGAGTCCAATGATTCCAAGTATCTGAAATCGACTATTTCCAGTTACCTCAACGGACACAGAATCATCGCGCGTTTCAACATGGCCACTAACACCATGAACCTGAAGGTACGACTGACCAGCAGTGATTGCGGCTCGGCTGTCAATACGCACCTCACCCGCTCGAAGCCCTTCTACTTGTTGGGCACCAACTCGTGCTGCATTTTCTGCGATATCAGAAAGTCTTGTGTATACGCTGACACTGCTTCCACCATCAAACACCAAACCCACCAATGTCATTGCAGATAGAACAATGCATACGGTGAGCGCTGACATGGAACCACGCTGATTCTTCATGGATGGCGATACACATCGATGACCTCTCGGGATCGGCCCGAAAGGAGTGGGGACTGAATTCCAAGAATGGACAGCCCAAGAACATTTACGCGGCATTCGGTCTCCACCTCAACTTCCGACATACCAGCCGTCGTACGTCTTGTAACGCGCACTTTGAACTCAGTACACGAAGCCCTGTTCTCACTAATTGCCTGCTGTGCTGATTGATTCCCTCTCACAACCATTGACCCTGCACGGGATTGAGACGCCGCACGTGCGGCAACATCAGCTGCACTGTGCAGGTCCTGTTGCACCCCCGTAATGCGGCCGGCATAAGCGACAAAGACCACGAAGAGCACAAACACTGGGGCAAGGACTACCGCTTCCACTGCAACCGAACCTCGTTCTTGTCTCATCTTCGGTCCTGTTCTTCAATGAACCGTTCAAGGGGAACTGTTGCCGACCGCCTTACCGATGTCGGAAGGAAGGGAACCACTCTCGGAATCAGTACCTGGACCGTTACTTGAACAGTGCCCTCAATCAACGAAATTTGAGGTTCGAACTCAAGTGTGTTGCCCATTTCGCTAACCGTTCTCAGTACCTCTGATCTCACCAATGCATTAGACGTTGATGTTCCATTGCTAGAAGCTGATAACTGTGCGCCTCTGACTGCAGCAAGAACTGCAACATGTCCACCATGTGACAAGGCGGCAGCATGAACGCAGAGAAAGAAGATCGAGAGAATGATCGGGACGAGAAGCACTACTTGAATGCTGGTCTCGCCCCGATCATTACTCGGAAAGGTGGCAGCCTTCATCCGAGATTTAATGAGTTGGCCTTTTCGCGAACTCGCGAGCTGATTACAGCACCGACGGAAATGGCGAGCGCAACAAGTGCAGCTGCCATCACAATTGTTGTTGCACTCACCTCACCCCGCTCGCTATCCCGTTCACGAGATGCGAGAAACCGCACCTCGTAGTACTCAAACATTTGCCTGGTTGTTGACATATTTGCCTTTCTATTTAGAGAGCTGAGACTGTTCCGGCAAAGGCCGGATAGCCAACGAGGAGTATGAATCCAATGAAGAGAAGTACGACAGGAATGCCCATTCGCTCAGTGCGTTGCTCAGCTTCATGTTCAATTCGCGCAAGATTTCTGATTCTCAAACTTGCAGCTTTAGAGGAAAGAGACTGTCGAATTCGAGCGCCGTGCTCTCCCGCAAGTTGCACACTGTTTGCTACTTCCTCTAAGGATTCAATTCCAAAGGCCTCACCGGTTTCCCGCAGTGCAACCCAGTACGACCGTCGAGAACTTTGAGCACGAGCCATTGCAGTTCGAAGCTGCTCAAATCCCCAACCATCTCCCGCTCCCGCTGCGGCAACCATTGCTGTTTCTACTCCTGCTCCACCCGCAAGCAGAACGTTGATGAGATCGAGAAAGACTGCAACCGAGAGGTCCATATCTCGTTGAAATTTTGTGGCCATTGTTTTCAACTGAGAGATCGTCATCATCCATGCTGCTATAGGTGCGCCAATGATTCCGAGAACAGTAATAACAGGGGAAGGACTGACTCCTTGCGCGTGCAGCAAGACCACACTCACAAAGACACTTCCGAATGCCAGCACCGCGCGACTGACGCATCGCCTTGACAACAATTCCGAACTAATCCCAAGTACATGTACATGCTGTGGAGTGAGAGAAAATACTCTGCCTCTCATACTTTTGTTCCTGCACGACCAGCGAGAAGCCGGCCAGGTATCTCAACTCGGGCAATGTGAGACATCCAGTAAAGAGAACTGCCAAAGCACACTGCAATCACAAAGAAAACGAGTGAACCTTCGCGAGAAAAGAAGGGACGTAGGTAGTTCAAATTGAAAAGGAACAGACCAAGGGCAAAGAACAAGATCGTTCCAAAGATGATTCGAACTGAGGTTCTTGTTCTCGCTCGAGACACCCAAATTCGGAGATACAACTCACACTCAGACCGAGAGCATTCTGCAAGATGCGTCAATAGTTGAGCTACATCTCGTGAATGGTGAGTGGATGCAGTTACCAATGCTGCAACAACAAAATCACATGTTGGATGTGCAATGTCATCTGCAAAGCGACGCAATGCGTCCTCTAAGGTTCCGTAACGCATTGACGCAACGAGTCGCTGTACCGGTTCACTAATGGCTCTGGGACAATGATTCTCGGTTGCAATGATTGCTTGTTCAAGACCCGCTGAAGCGGAAATAGTGTCTCGCAGGCTCTCGGTCCATGATGCGATTGCCTCCACTAAAACTCTTTGATCCTCTGCTGGCTTAGACGTGCTCTGGAACTTCATGTCAAACCCAACTCAACTCGCGTGCAGAACTGAATCCGTAAGAAGAAAGGAGATCAGAAGTTCCACTTCGTAGCGAAAGAAATTGATTCCCTGATTTCTGATGCGAGAAGATCTCATTGGAAACTATTGAAAAGCCATCGCTGTCAACGACCTCATGAATCGACATCACGCGACGCGTGTTCTCTTCAATCCCAACATGAATCACAAAGTGAATAGCGCTACCAATCAAGAGATTCACCGTGTCGCTCGGTAACCCCGAACCCGACATAGCGACATATGCCAGAAGTTTGGGAAAAACGGTTCGGGCGCTATCCGCATGCAGAGTGCACATCGAACCGTTATTCCCTTGGCTCATCGCCAGCAACATCGGAAATGCTTCTGCGCCTCGCACTTCACCAACAACGACTCGATCGGGATCCATACGCAGAGCCATACGAGTGAGGTCCGCCATGGTGATCTCGCCATTTCCTTCCATGTTGGCTGCCCGTGATTGCAATGCATCATGATCAGGATGTGCGTCTTCGAAGTGTTCGATTCCCAGTTCAAAAGCATCTTCAATAGTCACAATTCGTTCATGCCGTGGGACTTCGTTCATTAAGGCTCGTAACAAGGTTGTCTTCCCTGACCCTGTACCACCGGCAATCACGATGTTGCGTCGACTGCGCACCGCAGCTGCAAGAAACTGAGAGACCTCTCTAGTCATCAAACCTTTCTCAACTAGTTGGCCAAGATGAGAAATCTCAAAACGATGTCTGCGAATAATGAGTGTTGGATGAGATGTCACTTCCATTGCAGCAAACAAGCGAGAGCCATCTGGTAGCTGAAGATTCAATTCCGGGTGAGACGGATCGAACCTTTGCTCTCGGTGACCCATTCGAGATGCAATACGACGAATGAGATTGACAAGCTCGTTATCCGTGGCCACGATTGGTGGGAGCGCAACACGCTCTCCATTTCTCTTCTTAATCCACACTGGTCGATTACCTCTGATGTGAATATCCGAAATTTCGTCGTCTTCAAGAAGTGGCTCGAGCCGTCCTAGGCCAAGGACCTGGGCAATTGCCTCTTCCACAAGCAAGCGATCATCCACGTCTGGAATCGCATCAAAGCCCCACGAATCAGCCCGATGGGAATGCGTTAGATAATTGGTTGCGGTCAAACGGGCAAGTTGTCGTTCTTCATCTAATGAAGGGGCAGGTAGATCCTGGTTATGTCGTCGTACTCTGTCATCTGCGAGCGCGCTCGCTATCTCCCGTGCAACCTCAGTGACCGAGGGAAGTGCTGCGTTCATTGCTCGACTCTTTTGACAATTGCAAGGTGAACAGGACCCGAAGCCGCTACCTCTTCTGCAACAGACTCAGGCCCGCTCACTGTTACGACATAGCGACCACCAACTGCTGAAATTTCACTTATCGAATGAACAACTGTGTCTGCGATTAGTCCGCGCGCACGATCTGTTCCATCAGCGATGGAGGTAACAATGATTCGGACCTGATCTCCAACTGAGACGTCTGGAGGGAAAGCACCTTCTTCAAGTGAAATGGCAATTAGGGCATCGCCTGCCTTTATCTGATTATTGCTTTCGCTTTGCTCGGTGGGAATGGAAGCAATCGTCGTCATCTCGGGTGATGGTGATCCCATCACCATGAACAGAAGAACAATTACAAGCAGTACCCCGACGGCGCCTAAGAGAAGATCAATACGAATCTTGCGTGGTGTTGTAGCACCCGTGATTGAAGACGAGTTCTGACGAAGAGCCTGTAGGCGGTCATTAGCCGAAGCTGGACCAGGACCTATGGGTATATCTGGCATGAGTAACTCCTTTTCGTTTCACACCTGTCCACTTATGTGTGGGCGAGGAACATACGGAAGGCAGATGATCAATACCAGTCGCCCAAAACCTGTCAAGTCACCCCGTAGCCTTATCTCCATGAGCCAGGTACCCGAGACCCTCCCCGCATCGAATGATCCGTGCTGGTGTGGAAGCGGCCGTAAATACAAGCGATGCTGCAAGGGCACAGAAGGCCGTATTCAGCCCGGCATCGTCAGCCCAATGCGTTACGTACCCGACACCATCGGTAAGCCTCCATACGCAGCCACTGGTGTTCCACCACGCAATGAAGAGTCGCGCGTGAAGTCACCAGAGATCATCGAGCGCATGCGTGTTGCTGGTGCAGCAGCTGCAGAGATTCTTCGTCGCGCCGGCGAGATGGTGCGTCCTGGTATCACTACCGATGAGATCGACATCTTCGTGCATGACCTCACTCTTGAGATGGGTGGATACCCCAGCCCGTTGAACTATCACGGGTACCCAAAGAGCGTGTGCACAAGTGTGAACGAAGTGATCTGTCACGGCATTCCCGATAATCGCGTGTTGCAAGATGGCGACATCATCGACATTGACGTCACCATTTATCTCAACGGTGTTCATGGCGACACAAACGCATCGTTCCCTGTTGGCACAATCTCTGAAGAAGACAAGAACCTCATCAAGGTCACTGAAGAATGCATGTGGCTTGGCATCGAAGCTGTAAAGCCTGGTGTTCCTCTCAATGAAATTGGTCGTGCAATCGAAGTGCATGCGAAGAAGCACAAGTACGGAGTCGTGCGCGCATTCATTGGTCACGGCATTGGTGAAAACTTCCATACCGATATTCAGGTGTTGCACTACTACGACCCTCGCAACACGATGATCTTGCGCGAGGGAATGACCTTCACGATTGAGCCGATGATTACCGCGAGTGGCGAAACACGCCACAAGATGTGGGATGACGATTGGACTGCCGTAACCGCAGATGGCAGCCGAACTGCCCAGTTTGAGCACACAATGGTGGTCACGGCAGACGGTTGCGAGATTCTTACAGGCGGAAAAGGTGCAGTATCACCCTCCGCACCGTGGAAACGCTGACCTTTTACTCGTAGCGTTCTACCGTGATCGATTCTCCCAACTCGGCTCGTTACTTGGCGTTTGACCGAGATGCATGGGCAGACCTGCGTGCTGCTACCCCACTAACAATTCGTGAGAGGGATCTTGAAGAGCTTCGCGGCATCAACGAAAAGATTGATCTCGACGAAGTTGCAGCGATTTATCTGCCGCTCACACGTCTCATCAATCTGTATGTGAGTGCGACACAAAACTTGCACAAAGTTTCTGCAACGTTCCTTGGTGCAATGGCACCGAAGGTTCCATATGTCATTGGCATCGCTGGTTCTGTTGCAGTGGGTAAGAGCACCTTTGCTCGTATTTTGCAGGCACTTCTTGCTCGCTGGCCAGATCACCCACGTGTCGACCTCATCACCACCGACGGATTCCTATTCCCTAACGCAGTGTTAGACGACCGCGGCATCATGAATCGCAAAGGCTTCCCCGAAAGCTACGACACGAAAGCGTTGCTCTCTTTTCTTCGCGATGTGAAGGGTGGATCAGCCGAAGTCACTGCGCCGGTATACAGCCATGTTGTGTACGACATTGTCGATGATGAACGCGTCACCATTAATCAGCCAGACATCTTGATTCTTGAAGGCCTCAACGTGTTGCAAGTTGGTTCCGAATCAAATGAGTTCGTGTCTGACTACTTCGACTTCTCCATTTACATTGATGCCGCCGAAGAAGACATTGAGCAGTGGTACATCGATCGCTTCCAAGCATTACGTGAAACGGTGTTCCGAGATCCGGACAGTTTCTTCCAGCACTACGCACATCTCACTGATGCAGAAGCCGTTGACATGGCGCGCACAATTTGGCGCGAGATTAACGGCAAGAACTTGGTGGAGAACATTGAGCCCACCAAGTCGCGCGCTTCACTTCTGGTGAAGAAGGGCGCGGATCACCGCGTCACAAAAGTAAACCTGCGCCGCTTGTAATTGCTAGCGGTGCAGTGCGTTGAGATAGTTGTACACGGTGATGCGTGAGACGCCCATCGCGTCTGCAACATCTTCCACAGCACGACGCAAGGTGAATGCACCACGCTGATCCAACAACTTCACAGCCAACTGCTTGTTGTTGCGAGAAAGATCTGGCAATCGTGCGCCGAGTTCTTTTTCCACTTGCTCAATCAAACGTTCAAGCGCACCATGCAAGCGAGGCAAACGAACAGCAGCAATGATCTCGCCATCCCATTCCAATGCCATGTCGCTAATGCGTGCGTCATCCACCGAAATCAGTTGTGCGCCCACTGCATC
>Ga0315905_10003219_pt1 | contig 16880 bp, 12 predicted proteins | sample LakEriMetagenome_5_FD_203522 | JGI IMG/M metagenome (GOLD analysis project Ga0315905, IMG submission 203522) | Freshwater fungal communities from buoy surface, Lake Erie, Ohio, United States - Buoy 4 MA121 | ecosystem: Environmental > Aquatic > Freshwater > Lake | place: USA: Lake Erie, Ohio... | reverse complement strand
ACAGAATTTGTTTTTATTTAAATTTAAATGAACTAAAATGATTAAATGAAAATAAAATAAATAACATTAAAAAAGTTTATTATTTGTTAGAGTATTGATAAGATTAATTATGAACATTAAAAGAAAAGAAAATTTTGAAAAGAATTTGGAATTTATGAATTATAATTCAAAAGATATAAAGTCATGCAGAAATACTAGTTTTGAAAATTTTAACTTGAAAAAAGAAATTTTATGGGGAATCTTTGAGATGGGCTATAAATATCCTTCTCCAATTCAAGAAAAATCTATTCCAATAATATTAACTGGAAAAGATATTATTGCTAGAGCCAAAAATGGAACGGGAAAAACCGCAGCCTTTTTGATTCCTATTTTACAAAAAAGTAGATATGATGTAATTAAACTCCAATCTTTAATTTTGGTTCCAACTAGGGAATTGGCCCTACAAGTTTGTCAAATCTGTAAAAGTTTGTCAAAATACCTTATATCAATAAAAATCATGGCAACCACTGGGGGAACACAATTAAAAGAAGATATTATTAGAATGTATCAATCCATTCATATACTTATTGGGACTCCTGGTCGGGTTCTTGATTTAATAACAACAAAAATTCCTAAATATTGGGATTGTGAGATGCTTATTTTAGATGAAGCTGATAAACTTCTTTCTCATGAATTTTTTTATGTAACAGAGAATATTATAAATTTGCTTTCCGCTAAAAAAAGACAGACCTTGCTTTTTTCAGCTACTTTTCCAATGATTATCAAGGATTTAAAAGAAAAAATTATGAAAGACCCTTACGAAATCAATTTAATGGAGGAATTAAACCTTCTTACTGTCTCACAATATTATGCTTTTGTTTGTGAAACAAAAAAGGTTCAGTGTATTAATTCGTTATTAAAGTTACTTAAAATAAATCAATGTATATTATTCTGCAATTCGGTTAGCCGAGTGGAACTTTTAGCCAAAAAAATTCTTCAAATGGGGTATTCTTGTTTCTACATCCATGCTCGAATGTCTCAAAATGATAGGAATAAAGTTTTCAATGATTTTAGGTTAGGGAAATATAGAAACCTGGTTTCTAGCGATTTGTTTACTCGTGGTATTGATGTTCCTGCGATAAATTTAATAATAAATTTCGATTTCCCAAAAAGTGCTGAAACATATCTACATAGAGTTGGGCGGTCGGGTAGATTTGGGAAATATGGCATGGCTATGAACTTAGTAACGTACGAAGACAAAAATAATTTATTGAAAATTGAAAATGAATTAGGATTAGAACTAAAACCTATTCCTAATCTCCAAGAAATTAAAAATGTTTTTTAAATGTTTAGTCAGACAAAATTCATTTTAACTACCAATAATATAATTACATATTTTAAAGATGTTTTATTCCTTTTATTTCACAAATCAATTAGTTCAATCTCTATTTAACAGTGAAAATTTTTTTTTCCGGATAGAATGGAAAAAAAAATTTCCTAAAGTTAACCTAATTCTCCATAGTTTTGGACCATTTGGACGTTTAGAAAAAAGTATAGCCCCTTTTTTATATTCAACTGTGTTAGAGAAGATGAAAATAAGTGAAATTCTTAGTCCGAGATGGTTAAACCAAAAATGGTTAGAAAAAAAAATATTTATGGAAATCGATCAAGAAAATTTACAAATAATCCCTAGAAACTATATCGAACTATCTTACATGGTTTGTAAAAATAATAAAATGGTTTTGGATTACATTGCTCTTCAAATTATGTTAGTTGAAGAAATTTTTTCGATTCGGATCAGTAAACTTAAAATGGGTTTAACATTGTTAAAAATTCCCATCAGAGCGTTCAAATTAGAAAATATCGGAGAGGTTGAATTAATCAATTATAAAAAAATTCTTCAAATACAGTTGCAAATTAACAATTTTATTCACTTATGATGGGGGAAATTGTTGAATCAAATTTAAAATTTTTACTATATTCCCATTTTCGTTTTGGTTTTTTGAATTAACAATAAACCTCTTTTAAAAACTCATCATTAATTGAGAAGTTTGAATTTCTTTACACGTTCAGCACCGAAATTTCCGTGAAAAATTATAAGTAAGTCCTAAAAAGCAAAATATGAAAATATGAAAACAATTTACTTAAATTTTTAAGTCCTAATGTTTATTATAAAAATTTTATGAAAACCTATTTCCATAATCAAAAAAATTTTGTATTCAATGTATTTTGATAATAATTCTGAATAAAGTTTAAATTTTTTATAAATATTGTTTTTTCGATGTAGCACAGTTTTTTTATTTTAAAGTACTTTTTTTTAAGAAAATTTTTATTATTCAAGAAAAATTTATCTCTAAACCAGCTCATGATTTAAAAAAATACTGAACTTCTTTAAAAATTCAAAGGAATCAATAAAATTTTATTTCTCAAAACAAAATTAAAATCTTAAATCGTGATATTTGTCTATTATTGAAGATCTTACTATTTAGAATTTTTGCAAAAATTTATTTGGTGAATTTGTTGGGATATTTTTTTTTTAGGTTTAAAGGTCCTATAGTTTTATAATCTTTTTTGAAATATTTGAAAATGTTGTTTAAAATTTTTCCGATATCTTTGACTTATAAAACCTTTGAGTAAATTGTTTTCGAGTTTCTTAGAAAAACAGGGTAAAAAACGTTATTAAAGAAGCCATCATATTTTTTTTTGCAAATAGAGATGTCAAATATATTTAATTTTAATCAATTAAAAATTAAATATATTTTTTGATTTATTTTTTCAATAATTACTTCTAGAAAGACCGATTGATATTCTTTTTTTTTTAAAGTTGATTAACTATTTCGAATTTATCTGATAAATGATTAAAAAAAATATTCTTTTTATTAAAGAGTTTTTTTTTTATTTTTAAATTTAAATTAAATTTCAAAATTCCATTATTTTAATTTATTTTTACGTTAAATATAATAAAAAATTACAAATTACAAATACGAAAACATTTATATAATTTCTTTTTCTTTATAAGAAAATCCTTTAAAAGGATTTGATATTTTTATATCTAAATTAATTGCTTTTTTGAGAATTAGATTTTTTTTTTTTGCTCCAACTCCTTTGCCGATTTCTGCTTCGAATTTTCTATTTGACATAATTATCATATTTAAATCTCTAGGGTTAAAAACCTGGATTTTTAAAAGCCCATTGTTGGTTTTATTTCTGGTTTTAGAATTAGAACCAAAACCAATATTAGGCATTATAGTTTTGCCTTTGAATCGTCTCCTTACACAATTATCAATACCTTTAGGTTTTCTCCAAGCAGCATTTACTCGTTTATATCTATCACTATGATGTCTAATGAATTTTTTAATTCTTTTTTTAAGTTTAAGCATTGTAGATATTAAAACTAAAAAAATGAAAATATAATTAAAAAACTATAATTAATTTATTTAAAAATTTTTTCCACCAAAAGGTCTCTGTAGCTCAATGGATAGAGCGTCTGTCTCCTACTAAATTTTAGAAAACAGAAGGTTGTGGGTTCGATTCCCACTTGAGATAAAAAAAATTTCTAAAAAATTTTTGTATTACTACAATTATTTTAATCTACAGAATACCAAAATGAAAAGTAAAAATATCAATAATAGATTTTTTCAAAAAAAGACAGACTGTTTTATTATTGAAACCATGCGCGAAATCATTCATGTTCAGGTGGGGCAGTGTGGAAATCAAATTGGGGCAAAATTTTGGGAAGTAATATCAGATGAACACGGTGTCGATACTTTTGGAATTTATAACGGAACCTCGAGTAATCAGCTCGAAAGAATTAATGTTTATTATAATGAAGTTGCCGGAAATAGATACGTTCCTAGAGCAATTTTAATCGATCTTGAACCGGGGACTATGGAATCTGTAAGGGCCAGTACTTATGGAAAACTTTTTCGCCCAGATAGTTTTGTTTTTGGTCAGTCCGGTGCTGGAAACAACTGGGCTAAAGGACATTATACCGAAGGTGCAGAATTAATTGATTCTGTTATAGAAGTTGTAAGAAGAGAAGCAGAACATTGTGATTGTTTACAAGGATTCCAAATCGCACATTCTTTAGGTGGTGGCACTGGGTCAGGGATGGGTACCTTGTTGATTTCTAAAATAAGAGAAGAATTTCCAGATAGAATGATGTGTACATATTCGGTGGTACCATCCCCAAAAGTTTCAGATACTGTCGTAGAGCCTTATAATTGTACCTTATCAATTCATCAATTAGTTGAAAACGCCGATGAGGTTTTTTGTATAGACAACGAGGCTTTATATGACATATGCTTTAGAACTTTAAAGCTTGTGACTCCTAGTTATGGTGATTTAAATCATTTAGTTTCAGCGGTAATGTCTGGTATAACATGTTCACTTAGATTTCCTGGGCAATTAAATGCAGATTTGAGAAAACTTGCCGTCAATTTAGTCCCTTTTCCTCGTCTTCACTTTTTTATTGTGGGTTTTGCTCCATTAGGATCAAGAGGGTCGCATCAGTACAGGGCTCTGACGGTCCCCGAATTAACTCAACAAATGTTTGATTCAAAAAATATGATGGCAGCTTGCGACCCGAAACATGGTCGTTATCTTACAGCAGCCGCTTATTTCAGAGGAAGAATGTCAACTAAAGAAGTAGATGATCAAATGATCTTAACACAAAATAAGCATTCAGATCAATTTGTGGAATGGGTTCCTCATAACATCAAATCCTCAGTTTGTGATATCCCACCCAAAGGAATGAAAATGAGTGCAGCCTTCATTGGAAATTCTACCTCAATACAAGATTTATTTAAAAGAGTGGGAGAACAATTTCAAGCAATGTTCAGAAGAAAAGCATTTTTACATTGGTATACGGGTGAGGGAATGGATGAAATGGAATTTACAGAAGCCGAGAGTAATATGCATGATTTGGTATCTGAATACCAACAATATCAAGAAGCGCGAAATGAAGGGGTAGAATTTGAAGACGAGGATCTTTATTAAAATAAATTAAAAATTAATAAATATCACGATTAATTTATTTAACTATAAAAAATATATTATATTGATCATCAAGAATAAAATTTTATAACTTTATCCGTTAAAATAAATATTTATTTTGAAATTTTTTAGATTAATTTAGAACTTCACATAGAAAATTTTTTTAAAAATTATTAGGATCGAAATCATTATTAAAAATACGATAAAAATATCAAATTTTTATCTTATTTTAAAAATTATTTTTCTTAAATTGTTTGCATATTTTTTGGATGATCCTATGACAACTAGATTATTTAGAAGAATTTTTATTTGAAATATGATTTCGATTTAAGGTTTTAAAAATTTTATATTAACATAAATAAGACATAAAATATTTACAAATTAATCTCATTTTATTTGATTTGAATAATTTTATGAAATAAAAAGTTGATAAACTTCTCAAAGAATTTTTTTTCATATTTTCTGAAAATATTTTTAAATAAAAAATGGATGAGTATTTCCATTCTGTATTTTCTAGGTAATTTTTATATAATTTATAAAATATTATGTTAGGGTAGAATATACGTTTAGAAAATTCATCCAAAAAATTTTCTAAATTCTCTTGAAGAAAGAATTTATTATTGATTTTTCTAGAAAAATTTACCGCCAGTAAGATCAGTGGATAATTTTCACACCTTAATTGGTTATTTTTTGTATATTTTAAAATAGATTCAATTAAATTTTTAAATTCAATAAAAAGCAAATAATAAAAATTTAAAGACCAAACTATGGATTTTTTTTGAGTAAGTTTTCCTTTTGTTAAATTCTTATTTAATTTTAAATCATAGTATTTTTTTTCAAGATTGGAATCTACAATAAAATCGAAAGTTTTTAATTTTAGGAAGGAAAAGTTGAATTTTGAATTACATAAAGAGATTTTAACCAAAAATTTATTCGATTTTTCCACAAAAAACGATGATAATTTTTTAAAAATTTTAAAATCTACAAATAAAAAACTACAATTTGAATAGATTTTTGCTCCTGTCAACCTATTTTTTATTTTCTGGTTATATGTCCGAAAATAAAAATTATAGTAATTAATTTTTTCATTAAAAAATTTCGAACCCAATCCATTTCTTCTATTTTCACATTTATTTAAAATAAAATTGTACAAATAAGTACCTCTAAACAAAAGTCTTTTTGTAAAAACAAATTTAATTAAATTTACCAATTCCCTTAAAATGCTTAATTTAGAAATAGTTTCTAAAAATATCAATAAAGATAATATATTTTCGTATTTTTGCCTTTTCTTAAAAAAAAGACGTAAAAAAATTTTTTCGAAAAATTTAAAATCCTTTTTTAAAAATGAATAAATGAAAAAAATGAAGGTTTTTTTTTTGTAAGAAGTTGTGTATAATAAAACCTCTCTGTCAATTTTTTCCATTAATAAAACAGGTTGATTGAATCTAAATTAAAAATAAAATATAATTTTTAAATACACAAATTTAATATTTTTTTCAAGATTAATTATTGTTTGTTTTTAAAAGGAAATTGGAGTTGTTCATAAAATAATAAATATGTATCGCTGTTTATATTGTAAAATTGCTTTAAGAAAAGAATCAGAAAAAATTTATGAAGAACATGAATTTGGCTTTAGACATAAAATAAATAAAATCCTTTTTTTTAAAAAAAACTACAATCTTTGGATAAACAAAAAAACAAGAAGAAAGTAAAATAAAAAGTTGATTTTTATTTTACTTTTTTTTGAATAAAAATATTTTAAAATTAAAATAATCCAAATAATGGAAAGCATCTCAATTCAACCTAAAAATTTATTTTCTCTAAAAAATTATAAAATAGAAATTTCTAATGTATGTTTTGCTTCCATACCAAGAAAAAGTAGATTTTTATTTCATCAAATTTATAAAAGAAAAATTTTAGAAGTTTTTTCAAAGAAAGAGTGTTCAAAAAAATTAAACTGGGATTCCGAGAAAAAGTTATTTTTGCGATCATTTAAACTCGAGAAACCTTGTTATCTCTTAAAGATTGGTTCGGATATTTTTTTTTACCCAGAAATTTTTTTTTTTTTAAAAAATTTAAACTCCGAATTACATTTTGTTTATAATTTTCTGAGTTGCAAAAAAACCAAATTGCCTTTTAAAAAAAGTTTTGAATTTTTTGATATATTAGTTTACTGTTATTTAGAACAAAGAGGTTTTACTGTTTTAAGGTTTAGTTTATATAAACTAAACCTTATAAAACCTGATTTTATTTGTTTTCCACGGCAAATAGAGAGTTGTTCTTTTGTGAGTATTTGTAAATTAAATAATTTCTACAGTTTTTCTTTTCCAATCTCATTGACCGTTTTGGCTTCACGTTTAAAACCCGGAAATCTTAAAATTGTGATAAAAGGTTCCGTTAGTTTATTATTTTTTTCTTTAAATTTAGGATTTTCTTCATTTTGTCCAATTTTCGTTAAAAAAAAAATCCTTAAAAATACTAAAACTAATAATTCATCTTTTTTTTCCTGTCTATAAGGTAAGACACCAATTTTTCAAATTCAAATATTTTTGTGTAATTCTTTCTACAATCATTAAACATTAACATTAAGGAAGTGATTTTGTCAAAATTTTCTTGTTTTTCAAAAATTATAAAAACCCCGTTTATAAATCTTATAAAATTGATTTTTTTTTTGATTCTATTTTCAATCAAATTTAAAAGAGGGATTCCGATAAAAATCCCGGCATATTTACAATTTCTATACATTAGTGAAAAAAAATTAGAGTTCTTAAACTGAATTATTATTTTACTTTCATTATATTCATTAATTGAATCCTTTTTACTTAAATTTGATAATTCAAAGATCAATCGAGTACCCACCTTTAAGGTCGAGTTTATCAGAAAAGTGACCTCTTCCGTCATCAGTCTAGTATTTTCTTTTTAAAATTTAATTAAAAAATAACGGATTTTCTTTAAATTTTAACTGATTTTATTATTATTAAAATTATTATAACCCCTTTTTATGTCACTATTTCATTATCTAAAAAAAAGAATTGTATATTTAGAAAAAAAATCCCATTAAAACAAAATAATAGAATTTGTTGAAATTTTTTTGGATAAAATTTTTCCACGGTAATAATATTAAAAAAATTTGGAAGTTTTGGAGAAAGAAGTTAAAACGAAATATTTCATTTTACCTTTTTTTTTGCAAAGTTTATGAGAAATCTATTAATTCTTGTGGAAGAATAGTAATTTTAGATACAACATCGTCAGTAGAAAGCTTCTGAACTTTGACTCCTTTTCCAAATCTACTTTGAATCGCAATTTCCATAGCCTTTTGCCTTAAAACTTTTCCTTCTTTTGTACTCAAAAGTACCTCTTCGTCTTCTTTACAACATCGTGAAGAAATTAATATGTCTTTGTCATCAGGTCTAAATTTCACTACTATAATACCTTTCCCCCCTCTTTTTTGAATCCTAAAATTTTTAACTTCCACTCTTTTCCCGTATCCTTTTGAAGTTACCAATAATATCTGAAAATTTTTTTCTTTTTTGGAATTAGGAATTATATCCATGTCTGCGATTTTATCGGTTGATGTTAGTAAAATAGAACGGACACCTTTACTAGTTCGTCCTGTCGATCTCAATTGGTGATTATTAGTTGGAAACCTCAGTGCTTTTCCGTTTTGGGTTGAAACCATTACGGTGTCTGTCGAATAACATCTTCTTACCCATCGCAATTGATCTCCGTCTTTTAATTTCAAAACAATCAGTCCTCTCGCATTGACATTCTTAAATGCCAAGAGAGGAGTTTTTTTAATCACACCTTCTTGGGTTAAAAGAATGAGAAATTGTTCCTCTGAAAAAGTCGGAATAGAAATTATTGAAGCAATTCCGTTTGATTTGATAATAGGCAATAAAGTTGACAACGAAACCCCTTTTGAATTTCTTCTTGATATTGGAATTCGATACGTCATAATAGAAAAAGCTATCCCACTATAAGAAATAGCTAAAATAGTATCAAGATTGCTGCATGAAAAAAAATGAGAAATTTCATCATTTTCTTGAATAACTACCCCTTTTTTTCCTCGAGTACCTCTTCTCTGAGATTCAAATGTTTCAATTATCATTCTTTTTATGAAGTACTTTGTTACCATAACAATCGATTGAAAATTTTCCACCATTTCTGCTTCTTTGATTATTCCACTATTTTCAGAAAAAATAATATTTGTTCTCCTAGGCATTCCGTATTTTTTTTTAATTTCTTTTATTTCTTTTTTCATCATTTTCCCGATATGATCATCATTCACAATATTTTTTTTCAAATTTAAAATTGTATTCATAAGATTTAGATACTCATTTGTCAATTTTTCAGTTTCAAATTTAGTAAGTTTTCTCAACTGGACATTTAGAATAGAATCGCTTTGATTTTGAGTTAACCCAGATTCCATTAATGTCACTCTTGCCTCTTGATTATTTGAGCTTCTGCGGATGACAACTAAAACAAAATCAATATCGTCCAAGGTTAAAATTAAACTTTTTATATTATAATTTCTTTCAATGGAATTATTTAAATAGTATTGTAATTTTCTTCGAATTGTTTGTTTTCTAAAATGAATGAAAAGTAAAATCAATTCCTTTAAAGACAATACAACTGGTTGGCGCCCTACTAATGTTAAAATTAAAGCCCCAAAAGAAATTTGAAGAGGGGTTTTTTTAAATAAATTATTCAGAATTACTTTTTTATTGACATCTTTTTTTAATTCTATTACTATCCGAATCCCATCTCTATCACTTTCGTCTCTTAAATCCTGAATTCCTTCGAGAGATTTATCATTTATCATCTCTGCTATCTTTGTCATTAGAGCAACTTTGTTAACTTGATAGGGTATTTCACTAATAATAATGGTATCGCGAGATATTTTTCCCTTGTTTTTTATTGTTTCAAAAGTTGAACTTCCTCTTAAAATTAAAGAACCTTGACCATTAAAATATAAATTTTTGCACCCTTGGAGACCAACGATAGTCCCTCCGGTAGGAAAATCGGGGCCTGGAACCATTTTTATTAAATCTTGTTTTTTTGTTTCAGGTTTTTCAATTAGTTGAATAGTAATATTCGCCAATTCAGTTAAATTATGAGGGGGAATATTAGTTGCCATTCCAACGGCAATTCCACTACTTCCATTTAGCAATAAGGTTGGTAAAACACTAGGAAGAACCACAGGTTCTTTACAGCTTCCATCAAAATTATTTATAAAGTCTGATGATTTTTTTTCAATATCCTTCAAAATTAAATCCTGTGTCAAATTGCTGATTTTGCATTCCGTATATCTCATTGCGGCAGGGGGATCATGATCGATTGAACCAAAATTTCCGTGGCCTAAAACCAAAACACTTCTCATCGAAAAGGTTTGCGCCATTCGAACCATAGCTTCATAAACTGCGTTATCTCCATGAGGATGGTATTTTCCCAAAACCTCCCCTACTACCCTAGCACATTTTCTAAATGGGGTATTCGGATAAAGACCCAGATCATACATTGCATATAAGATTCTTCGATGAACAGGTTTTAATCCATCTCTAACATCAGGCAAAGCTCTTCCATAAATAACTGACATGGCATATTCCATATAAGACTTTGACATTTCAGAATGAAGGTCAGCAGAAATAACTTTCCCTCTATTAAAATTTTCTGAGAGCATTTGGAGATTTTTTGAGTTATTTAGTCTACGATGAGTAAAATTATTAAATGAATTTTTAAAATCGATTTTATTGATTGAATTTTTTTCTTTAAAATTCCAAATATTTAAGAAAGAAAGGGCATGTTGCTTCCAATTTGTTTTGCAGTGATACATATACAAATTAAATTGTTTCATCTCCAAAATTATATTTCAATTATTTTATCAATTTTTAATAATTGGCTGGCAAATTCTACAGACATATTAAATATACTTGTTGCAATTAATAAAGGTGATATAATATTTTCTTTTATCATGTTGCCTAGGATACCTCGCCTGGTATTAATTCCAATTGTTTTTTTTCCATTTAAATGGTATCTTTTGATTCGAGAGATTATTTCAATTGGTTCAAGTCCTGCATTTTCACACAGAGTATATGGGATAATTTCTAAGGAATGAGCAAAAGCGCTAAAGCAATATGAATTTATCCCCGTTAAGGTTTTTCCAAATTGTTTGAGTGATAATGAAACCTCGATTTCCATCGCCCCGCCACCGGTGACCAAGAATCGCCTTCTAATTATTGACCTCATAACACACAGAGCGTCGTGAAAAGATCTTTCTGTTTCATCTAACAAATGTTTGTTTGAACTTCTTAATAAAATTGTTACAAATTTTGAATGTTCTCTTTGAATTCCTTTAAAAAAAACTACTTTCTGTGAATTAAAATTTCTTTCTTCAACATCACAAACAAATCCAAGTTTATCATTAGAAAATGTTTCAATGTCAACAATAGGTACACAACCCAACGCTTCTGAAATAAACGAAAAATCTTTCCTATCGATGTCTTTTACCAACATTATTTTCATTTGGGATAAAATTTGCGTTGCAAAATCGTTAATAGCATCTCTTAAAATTGATTTTTGTTGTAAAATAACATTGCAGCCTGTCGATTTTATTTTTCGACACAAACTTATTATAAATTGTCTTTCTTCTTTTAATAATTTATCCATTTGAGCATAGTTTTCAATTACCAAGGTACTTTCCAGATCGGTATTAGGTGAACAAAGAGAAAATTGAATAAGTGCAATCTTGGCTCCGATAATTTTTGTTGGACCACCATATGACTTAATTACGGGGTAATCAAGTGCGACTCCATCGATAAACTCAGTTTGTTCGATAGTTCCCCCTTTTTTTTTAATAATCTTTATTTTTTTTAAATCCACATTTGATCCTTGGTTTTTATCGATAAGAAACAGTATAGATTTAACGGCTAATGGAGCCAATATATGACAATAGGAAGATATAACCTTAGATTCTAAGGCCGTACAAGCAGCATTATATAAAGCATTAGAATTCTTTAAATTTACGGGTATAGCAATATCAATTAAAATCTTTTTGGTTTCATTCAAAAATATATCAAGGAATAGTATTATTTTGCTCTGAGAAATACCCCGTCTAATTAAGTTCAAGGATGCTCCGAGAAATGAACCACTTAAAATTACAACAGATGTAGTACCATCCCCCACTTCAGAATCTTGAGATTCTGCGACATTAAAAAGAAGTTTTGCGATAGGGTGTTCAAAATTTGCATTTTTCATTATAGTCGCTCCATCATTTGTTATAAGTATTTCTTTATTTGAAACAATTACTTTATCCATTCCATGTGGACCAAAACTTGTTCTTATCGCATCTGAAACTCCTTTTGCAATTAAAAAATTAGAAATTTGAATATTTTGGTTAAACATCTCGTTTGAGGGGAGAGATTTAACAATTGTTTTTAGTGAAATTTTATTCATTTATAAGTAAAAAAATTCAATAAACGGGAAAATCTGATAAAGAATTTTCTGATGTAAATTGCGATGAAATTGTACTAAATGATGACAAAGTCGTTATATTTAGAAAAAGTTCTATTTGTTTATTTAGAGAAAAAACATTTTTAACACTATATAATAAAAATATAAACCCTGAAAATTCATTACAACTTAAAGGATTAATTCTTCTTAAAAATAAGTTTGTTAAAACGTTATTAAAAATTTCAAACTCTAAAAAGATTTTGAGTTTAGATATGACATTTAAAATATTTATAACGAGTCTTTTTTTTGATTTTTTTGTCATTTTGTTAAAAGAACAGTTGATAAGATTACCTAAAAACATTTCGGAAAAATTAAAAGTAAAAAATTCTTCCAAATTTAAATACTCTATTTTTTTTAAAAAATTCTCAAATATTTTAAGTGAATTTTGGCAAATTGATTCGGTTTCATGTTCTATTCCTCTTCCTAAAAAATACATAATGTTTTTGAACAATTTTTGAGAGACCGTTGTATCTGAATCTAGTTTTAAAAGACACGAAAATTGGTTATTAATTAAAATTTCTAACAACCTGAAAATACCGAACTCTTGAAAATTTGGAAATTTTCTTGAAATTTCTCGGTTTTCAAATAAAAAAATCAATATTTCCCTATAAATGAATCTAAAACTTTTTAAATTTTTAAAAAATTCAATATTTTGAAATAAATTTAAGGTAAAATATAAAACTAACTCATCGAAATAACCATTAGATTTTTGCATATTAAAGTAAAAAAAAATTGGAAATACGAGTCTTATAAGGTGTCTATCACAGCCAATAAAAATTTTTCTCTGGTTTAATATTTTAATATATTTTAAAAGCATACTAAATAAATTTTTTTTAAGAAAAACAAGTGAATTTTCGTCTTCAGAATCAAATGATTTCAGTGTCGCCTCGTTTGGTCTTTGAATCAATTTTTCTGAAATTGTAAAGATTAAATAATAAAAATTTTTACTTATAAATTCAAAATCTCGAAAATAACAATTTCCAAGGATGTTCAATACTTTTATGTTTGTTTTTATCCAAAATATAAATTTATTTATTTTCAAAGTTGAAACTTCAAAAAAATGTAATTCAAAAAGATTGAGTGATTTTAACCATTCTCTGTTTATTTCTAACCCAATTTTACTTAAATAATATTTCTTACTTACAGTTGCTTCTATATATCTTATTATCGTCGCAATCGAACATAAAAATTGCTTTTTTTGACGTAATTGTAGAAAATTTCCTAGTTTAGAATATGAATCGAAAATGAATCCCAGAAAATTTCCCCCCTCATAGTAAGAATTTTTAGCAATAAATTTACCGCAATTTTTCACAATTCTAAAGAAGGTATCACATGCCATATCTTTAAATCCTGGAATATTCACCGGTTCTCTAATAAATTCAAAAAGTTTTTCAATAACAGTTTTGCAAAATTTCCAATGATTTTTTAAAAAATCCGGATATTGTCCAACAACAAACATTATATTGCTTGCTATGACTGCTTTATCTTTTTTTTTTTTTTTTGATTCACAAAGATACAATAAATTTTTAAGAATAGATACAAAGAATAATTTAGACATATCATCATTGGGACTAAAAATTTCTGCAATAGATCCCATCGCCCATGAAATTGTGTTTAAAACTTTCCTGTTCCATTTTGTAATAATGAGTTGTTGATTCAATTTTTTTAAAATAACATCTTGTGTAGTTTTTTTATCAATATTAGCTAAAAATAAAAGTATTTTTTTTGATTTTTTGTAAATTTCCAAGGTTTCTGTTTCATAGATTTTTTCATTTACAATTTCACCATTTTCTTCTTCTTTTATAAAAACCTCTTCAGGTTTAGCCATTCTGCAAATAATGATTATTCTTAAATCGAAAAAAATCAAATCTAATATTTGATATAAAGTTATAATTTTGTTAAAATAAAAATTTTTCCCAGTGATTTGCAGCCACCATGTAAGGCATATTTTATAAATTTCAATACTTGGAATTGAAGTGAATTTAACAATTAATTGATTGCAAAGACAAATGGACGACACTGAGAAATTTTCAAATTCCATTGAATCCGTTTTATTTTTAAAAATCGTGCTTATCAATATAATCGTATTCATGATAAACTGTTTATTTTCTCTGGAAAAATATTTATAAATTTCACATATATTGTTTCCAAATGGTAATAATTCTTGGAATTGGAGTATAAAGTCCATGAAAATTTTCATAGAAGAAAGTTCATTTAATTCATTTTCATGATTCGCGAGGTCAATTAAACAATTAAGAGAATTGTTCATAGTTTCTTTTTTTGGACAAAGAAGAACTAGTAAGACGAGTAGTCGATCTTCTAAATAATATGAAATAGGTGAAATTTTTATCAAAAAACCTAAACAATTCAGACACTCATTAAGCAAATCAGATTTGGATTTTATTAAATAGTTTGTTTTTTCCAAAACATATTGACAAGTTTTCTCTATTTCTTTAAGGAGAGGAATAAACATATATTCTTTCCTTAAAAATTGTCTGATTTCGGAATTTTTTTTAATATGAATTTCCTCAAAGAAAGTATTGATAATTTTGAAATTTGTTTCACAAATAAATTCGGATAATTTTACAGTTTCAATCAAATTTTTTATAAATAAAATTATTTCTATGTGTGTAAACTTTAAAATAATTTTAACCAAACAATGTTTAATTTTTTCTTTACAAAAAGGGAATTTATTGACAAATAATTTAAAAGAGAATTTTTCATAAATAATTTGGGAAACAAGTACTAAAACATAATTTTTTTCTTCTAATGATAAAATTTCCCAGTTAAAATCAACCAGACGTTCCAAAATTTGTAAACTAAAAAAAACCAAATCTTTATCGTTAGATTGAAGTAAAGGGTAGATTTTATAGATACTTTCCTTCTTTTTTTGAAGTTCATCTAAAAATGTCTGTATTTCTAATTTTTTTTTAAAAGAAATATCTTCTTTAAGTACATTAAGCATAAATTTTACTTCTTTTACAAATTTGTTCTCATCACTCATTTTATTTTCGAAAATTAATTTAAATTCCAAGAGAATTTAGGTTAGGGATTTTATTTATTTGTTAATTTTTTCATGTAAATAAATTTTTTTTTTACATAAAATTATTAAAAAATAACAATGTCAGGTATTCGAGATTTTAATTGGGTTTTTAGGTTTGAACAAACTCAAATTTTCCGTGAGGTTTTTGGACACTCTTTAATTCCTCAACGATATCACAATGATCCCTCATTAGGCTCATGGGTTTGTAGGCAAAGATATTTGTTCAAAAATGTGGCCATGAATTCAGGGCGACAACTTCTTTTAAAACAACTTGATTTTAATCAAAGGTCTCCCAAAAATTTTTTTTTTTTCTCCTTGTGGAATAGACGTTATATTGAACTTTGTTATTATAAAAAAATTTATGGAAATTGTAATGTCCCCAGTAAATTTCTTTTTAATAAACCCCTTGGATTTTGGGTAAAAAATCAACGCCAACTTTTAAAAAACAAAAAATTGGAAAGTTTTAAAGTTGAATTGTTATGTAAACTTGGTTTTGAATGGGAAAGAAAAAAAAAATTTTTCAGAATTTCATGGATTAAAAGATATAACGAATTGTTTTCCTATTTTATTAAAAACGGAAATATTCGTGTCCCTCAAAGATTAGGTTCTCTGGGGAAATGGGTACAGAGGCAAAACGATTATTTAAAAAAAAGTTTATTAGCAAAAAAAAAAAAAAAATTGCTTTTGATAATTAAAATACTGCTTAAAATTTAAAATACTTGAATTTCCTTTAGGTTCTTCTAATGTGTTGAAAAATAATTTGGTCTATTAATTTTATTAATAAAAATTACAAGTATAATAATAATTAATATATTAATAAAATTTAGGATACCCGTTTAATTATTATAATAAAATGAACACTGTAAATGATGCTCCGGATAATATTTTTAATCAAACCAATAATTTAGAAAAACAATCTAGGGGAGAAAGAAGAACAATGAAAACTCTTGAAAATTTCGGTTTTAAATTATCCAAAAAAATTATAAAAGTAAAGATCGGAAAAAAAAGACAAATTTGGGTAATTAATTACCCGGAAGTCTATCAAAGTCAAAATTACAATTCCCTTTTAATATTTGGTGATGCGAAAATTGGCAGAGTTACTTCAATATAATTTTTTCGGTTGAAGTAATTTTTAGGATTTTAAATATTTTTTTTAATTAATACTTCTGTTTTGAAAAAAACCAAAGTGAAAAAACAATCTTTTTAGAATTCATTTATACCAATATCAATTTTTTAAAATGACACTATCAACCCCATTCAAGTTTGTGAGAAAATCAACCGTTTGAAAGGTCCGGAATATGTGGCGCACGGTGTCCTCTTTTTTGCATTAATTCTTCGAGGATGGTGGCAAATC